>OLPF01001871.1_pt1 | contig 15715 bp, 10 predicted proteins | sample 1673121 | NCBI WGS metagenome assembly OLPF01 (sample SAMEA3136756, study PRJEB25190) | human gut metagenome
AGGCAAAGGTATAGTCAAAACCGTTATGGGTGATCTTGGTCAGACGGTCCCTGTCATAGGTATACTGGACCTGGACATCTGTTTCTGTTCCGTTTACCGCTGCTTTTCCTGCGACTTTTGTCAGACGGTCCATGGTGTCATAGCTGTAATCCGCCTGATGGCCTGACACACTGACATTTTTTAAAAGGCCTTTTGTCACATCCCAGGCATATGCCGTTGTCACCCCTTCCGGTGAAGTCTGGGAGGCCATGTACTGACCTTCTGCCGTGCCGGTTGTATAGACCGCCTTTGATGTCATGGCTTTCTTCACATCCGTCTCTGCCGACGGATCAACCGCTCTCGCTGTCACCGGATTGCCATAATCATCATAGACAAAGGTATATTTCATGCCTGCCGCAGATGCCGCCCCTGTCACACGGTGTTTTTTATCATAGTCATACTTAAAGGCATTGCCCTTCGGGTCCATGAGCTTCTTTAAGTTATCCGCTGTGTCATACTCAAAGCTGCTGTTTTTCTTCGCCTGGTCTGTCACCTTCACCACGTTGCCCTTGTCATCATAGGCAAAGCTTGTGCCATATTCTTCTTTATAAAGGCCAAGGCCCGTAAAGTAGGCATTGTTGCTGTTGCTGCCGTATGTGAAGCCGATATCCACACGTACATAGTCATGTCTGGCCACAAAGGCGGTGTTCATGAACTGCCATTCACTGCAGTCTGCCCCGAATTCCGCATAGTGGATGTCATTCCTGTCATTGGTATCACTGGATATGAAGTTGATATGGAGGCCGAAATGGCGGTTCTTCCTGCTGTTTAAGCTGTTGCCTGCATGGGGATCGCTTTCAAAGAACTTCTCTTTCAGGCTCACGCTGTCGGCATAGCCCCAGCCGCAGGCCATGAAGCAGTCGCCCTTTTTGCCGGAGATGGCCAGCGGCTGATAGCAGCGCTTGTTGTTCTTCTCATCCCCTGTGATTTTTAAAACGCTGTCCCCTGTCGGGCCGTTGCCGCCCGGTACTTTTTCCTGCTGTCCCATCCGGATCTCTGTAGGAACATCTGTAGATGAAACCGTCACAAGATCAGACAGCACATAACCGGTGTAGGCTTTGCCTCCTTTGGTCAGTTTCACACCGTACCACAGGTCTCCGTTCTTTAAACCGGCATGGCTGACGATATTTACCTTGTCACTGCTGCCGATCTGGACAGCCACAGAACAGGAGGTATTCGGTTCTGTTCGGACATTCAGCGTACCAGACGGTGCCGCATGGGAAGTGGATGGACGCATGACCGCCACATAATCTGCAGATGCATAGCCATCATACTGTGTGCCGTTCTTTGTAAAGGCCAGACGGTACCACTTTGTGCCGCTGCTGTCTTTGGCCGCACCTTTGATGCCCACGGCTGTGCCTGCCGCCATCATGGTCTTTGCGCTGTAGCCGGTGCCTGCACCTGCACGCAGGTTCAGGTTGTCTGCCGCAACCACACCCCTGACTGTCACAACCGCCCCTGAAATGGACAGGTTCAGATAGGTGCCTTTCATATAGCCGTCATAGGTCTTATTGCCGATCTTTGCACGGATGGCATACCAGATAGAACCGTCACTGTCATAATCCGCCCCATGAATTGTCGCACTGGTGCCCTTCGGTGCCATGACAAGTGCCGGGTAAGCCGTACCTGCCGCCGCACGGATGTTGACTTTATCCTCATTGACAGTGCCTTTTAAGACGGTCGGCACCTGTGCCGCCGCACCGGTCTTTAACACGCCGTCACCGCCAGCGAACTGTAATGCTGTATGGTCCGTCATGCCATTCTGGAAGCAGTTGTTGGAAACCAGGTTCAGGCGTCCCGCTGCCTCCCCTTCTTCCATCTGGAGGCCGTCAAACCATGCAGTTCCCTTGAAATTGCGGGTCCTGGCAAGGATCCTTAAGGAGGATGTGCCATTGCCTGTCCCGTTATCCGGTGCCGTAAAGGCCACTGACAGGCGCTTAAAGCCCTCCGTACCCGCCGTGATGCTGCCTGAATCCGCCACGACCGCCAGATTCTTCGCTGTATCCTCTATCTGCAGCCAGATACGCCCTTTTGCCGCCAGTTCACTGACACTGGCTTTGACATAAGCGGAAAAGACATATCGCTTTCCTGCCTTTACCGTCAGGTTCTGGTAGGCTGCACCGTCACCGGAGGCCGCTGTGCTGCGGATACGGATACACTTTGTGCCGATATAGCCTTCCCCTGCTGTGCTGTCCTCCACCACAACGTGATCCGCATTGCTGTAACGTGTCCAGCCTGCCATACCGCCCGTGACGCCCCTCAGATACTGCGGGGATACATAGCGCAGGTCTGTGGCTGCGGACAGTTTGTTCTTGTTCTTTGCCGTATCCAGATACTGCCATGCGGCACCGTAACCGGCATCATTGCGCACACTGACCGTCCGCCCTGCATTGTCAAAGAGATAGACTTCTTTTCTTCCTTTTCTGTCTGTAAAGCTTGTCCGGTTATGTCCGTAAGCCAGTGTCAGGCTCTGTCCCTCTGTGCTGCCGGCATATTCCGTGACTTTGCTGACCCTGTAAGGGGCCTGGCTGCCATAGTTGTACTGGACTTTATAGCCGTAAGGGTCTGCCGCTGTCAGCATCATGCCCTTGCCCGCTGCCGTGTCGTAAGTAAAGCGGCTCACGGCACCGTCCGGGTCTGTGATGGATGTCAGGAAACCGTTGGTATAACCAAATGTTGTCACCCTGCCTGCCGCATCCGTCAGTTTGGACAGATGGCCGTCACTGCCATAGGCCAGATTGACTTCACGGCCGGAGCCGTCTGTCAGCTTCACGATCTTCGATGCGTTGTGTAAGATCGACAGCGTGTTGCCGGAAGCATCTTCCTCCTTTACAAGCAGCCCGTTTAAAAAGTGCTGTTTGCCGCCGTCCTTATCCGTCACGGTATATCTGTTGGATGAATCCAGTGTCAGGATACGGGTCTGATCCAGCTCATCCTTCCACTTGCTGTCTGTTGTATCCTTGGCAAAATATCTTCTCGTACCGTCACCGTCAGTCTGGCAGTAATAGTCTGTACTTCCGATCTTCTTTGCCGTCATGGTCTGGTGGTAGTTCAGACGGAAGCCTTTGCCGTAACCGATATCCGCCCCCTGTTCACTGCTGTTGAACACATGGCTCAGGCTGATAGGCGCACGGCTGCCGGAAAGGGCATAAGTCGGATGCACCAGGATCTGGCTGCCGTTATAATCATTCACATAGCCTGTCCCGGCCCTGCCGATATCATGCTGGTGATACGTCCAGAAATCCTCCAGGCCCTCGCAGCTTACGTACTGGATCATGATCTGGGGACGTGTGGCCGCATTATCATCCAGATTGTCATCAGATGAAATGTATTCGTTATACGTACCTTCTTCCTCCCCATGCTCTTTCATCATCAGGCCGTAGTTCTTCCCATCCGCATACCAGTCTTTTACCACACCTGTGATATCAAAGACCAGTCTTGTCAGTCCAGAACCTGAAAAAGCGATATAATCGGCCACTTTCGGGTCGTAAGACGGTTTGTTGTCCCATGTGACAGTCTTACTGTTCCAGTCCTTTGTCACACGGTGGATATCAATGCGGCGCTGGTCTGAACCGCCCGGGCGTCTGATGGCCACATACCAGGCGGATGTCACCATCTCAGAAGCTTTGTTGAGCTGCGGAAGGGTGAACTTCAGGTAGCTTCTTAGGACGGAACCGTCCACCCTGCCTGTCTTCAGGATATGGCTGTTGTAAAAATTGTCTGTATTGTAGAAAGAAGAGACATGGCAGTCCTGGATCTTATCCCTGGCCACATCTGTTGTCACCACCGGATCGATGACCACCGGATACACTCTTTCTTCTGCCGCAAGCCATCCCGCATCCGCTTCCAGTCTCACATACGCCTCCTTGTTCTTCTCTCCGCCGTCATCCGTCAGGGTTAGTGTCAGGCCGTGGCTCACTTCCCCTGCGGCATCCGTCATATACGGTGCAGACAGTCTGTAAACTTCCCTGTCCCCTGCATCCTCAAAAACGATATCCGCACCTTCCTGTCTGGCCTTTAACCCACCCGGAGCATAGCGCCATGTGAAAGCATGCACTGCGTCTGCCTGCTTTAAGACCAGATCCTCTTTCAGGCTTTCCGGGCCGATGGTGTAACGGATATCTACACCATGGAAGGCTTCCGGATAAAGGATGCGGCTCTTTAAATGTCTGACGGCATAGGCCGCTGTGGGGTCCTTTTCACTGTCTGCCGTATGCTCCAACGCACCGGCACTATCCGGCTGCTGCTCCTCCGTTTCCTTTAAAATCTGGCGTTTCACGGAATTGGCATCCACAAAACCCCATGTGAGCTTTCTGCTGCCCTCTCCCAGTGAAACCATCTGCTTTTTCTTCACCTTGTTGGACAGACGGACTCTGAAGGCCCCTGAAATATTTTCCATATCATCCGCATCAGCCGGCACTTCATCAGCTGCCGCTTCCAGGCGGTTGTCGATCTCTTCCCAATGACCGTCCTTCATGTAATGGACCGGTGTGCCGTAAATGGCCGCTGTAAAACGGTGGTCCGCATGTTCAAACACCTTCATGCAGGCCGTTCTTTTTGAAATAACTTCTTTCATCTCTGTGGTATTCATTAATTCTTTACTCATTGTTCTTTCTCCTTTTTCTTTTTTCTTTTGTTCTGTCATATATAAAGGTTCGTGCAAAGATCCGGATATTTGCTATATCATCACGGCAGCCCCAGCCCGTAATTCCAACTGCATTCTCGAATTTTCAGAAACAGGTTTTCCGCATTGAGTTCTGCTTTTCTCAGACATTCTTTCTCACATGTGTTCTTACATTTAAAGAATATCTTATCTAGCTTTCTTAGCTTTCGTGATATTGAAGTCATTATATTCCTTTTTCTAAGAATTTCAATAGTTATTTCTTATATTTTCAGAAATTATTGACGAGTTTCTGGGATAATGGTATAATAATCTCAGAAAACGAAAAGGCATGAAACTCTCAGTATCCCAGATGTTTCATTTCGATCAGCCGAAACAGTATCTATGTTTCTGTTATGACTGTTCTTTATAAGGATACTGATATTTCACAAGACAACTGATGATGATAGAAGGAGATTTTTTCAATGAAGAGCACTGTAGGTGAAACCTTAAGAAAATGTAGAATTGCAGCGGGGAAGTCCGTGCGGGAAATGTCTGAATTACTGACTGCCAATGGTTTTAAAGCATCCGAGAAGACAATTTACAGCTGGGAGAACGGCAACAGCCAGCCCACCCCTGACGCCCTTTTAGTCATGTGCCGTGCCTACGGTGTCGAAGATGTCCTCGGCACATTTGGCTACGCACCTGAGAAACCAACCACCATTGCCGCTCATTTTGACGGTAATGAATTTACACCTGAACAGATTGAGAAGATTAAGGCTTTTGCCGCCTTTATCAAGTTCGATGATCAAAGGAAGTGATTCACCTGAATACTTATGAAGAATTATTGCAGGATGCCGATGATGAACAGGTACACGTTCATGAATCTGTTGACCTGAACGGAGACAGCACTGGAGAGAAACGTCTGAACGGTCTCTATGTAGATGGCCATATTGCGCTGGATTCACAGCTGAAGACCACCGCAGAGAAGACCTCTATTCTTGCCGAAGAAATGGGCCATCACTTTACAAGCGTCGGTGATATTACCGATTTGAAGAATGTGAACAACCGACAGCAGGAATTGGATGCCCGCCTGTGGGGATATAACCGTCTGATCGGACTGCGCGGTATTATCCATGCTTTTGAACATCACTGCCAGAACCGCTATGAGATGGCAGAATATCTGGATGTTACGGAAGATTATCTCGAAGAAGCCCTGGCCTGTTACCGAAGCAAATACGGCGTTTATACCGTTGTTGATAACTATGCGATTTACTTTATTCCCAATATAGCTGTTGCGAAACGTTTTTAGAAAAATACGATAGTAAGGTACCTAACAATGCAAAAATCCAAAATTTTTGCCCTATTTTGATGTGGAAAGACAATATAATTATGAAGATACATGAGATTACCCCCAAAGATTACACAGACCTGCACCGTCTCTACTGCCAGCTGGAGGATGACTGGACCTCAGACATCCAAGACATGATTCGCGTTCTGGAAGAAGTGAAAGATGACCCGCATTATCATCTGGTAGGTATTTTTGACGATGCAGACAAGCTGGTGGGAACCATTACCCTCAGCAAATGTCTTGATCTGACGGCCAAAGCCCGCTTTTATTATTCCCTTGAGAATCTGGTGATTGATGAAAATTACCGCCAGCAGGGATATGGTCAGGCCCTGATGCAGTATGTAGAAGACTATGTGCGCCGACACAACGGACGCTATGTCAATCTGACATCTTCCATCCATCGCACCGACGCACATGAATTTTATTATCGTATTGGTTTTCCTCGAAATTATACCGTAGGATTTAAGAAAAACGTGGTGGACGATTAGCCATTTAAAAGCTCCGGCCGCCGCCCCCGTGGGTACCTCCGCCGCTGCTCATATGCACGCCGCCTCCGCCTGAGCCACCGGAACCGCCTCCGCCCTTCGGTTTCTCAATATGACGTCTTGTTACCGTCCGGTTCATAAAGCGATCCTCTTTGGCATCCAGATGTGAACCGGATGCGTCAAAGTACGTCCGGCTGTTGGTTGTCACACGGCCGCCGCGTCTGAATACCATGGCAAAAGTCACAACTGCGCCGATGACAATAGCGATAATCAGTCGAAGCAGCACACCAAATGCATCCATGCGGGCACTTCTATCTGTGGAGCGCCCCATATAATCACGGACACCTTTCAGGAAAGCATCGCAGGTGCCCTTATAATCGTCATCTGTGATGTGATTATAGCAATTATCCAGCACTTTATTGATTCTATAATCATCATAATAATTCATGGCCTGCCCCTGGGTCGCCATATAAATCTGCCGATTATCCATATCAATCAGAAACAAAATACCCGGATATTCATCTCTCGACATGGATTGACCGATTTTTTCCGCATAGGCATCTGCATAAGCCTGAGCACTCAATCCTCCTGCATCATCCGTTGTCACAATAGCGATATCTGCACTGTATCTCTCAGAATATTTTTCCAGTTTAGTCAAAAGTGACGCTTCCTCATCCGCCGACAAAAGATCCGCCGCATCATAAATACCGCTGGCTGACATACTCGCATCAGCCGCTGCCTCCCCATCCTGATTCGCTGTCAATACAGTCTCTGCGGCTGATACTGTTTCACCGGCCGTTTCTGCAGTCTCCGCGGCTTCTGCCTGAAAGGCTGTCATCACTGACGCCATTCCAAGGCCCATGACCAACAGCATCACCATCAGAAAATTCAATATTTTTTTCATTACAACAGCCCTCCAATCACCATCAGAATCGCAAAGGCCGCTGCCGAAATGCCTGCAAACCAGCCTGCCACTTTTCCTCTGCTCACAGGCGGTTCACCAATGACCTTACCTGTCTGACCATTCATGGCAAATATATAATCTTTGTCCCTGTAGCGATAGGAAATAAACCAGATTGGCAGATACACATAATTGCTGCTGATATGGTCATAGTCCATCTGTTGATGGTCAATATGTACACTTGTGTAACCGGAAATCGTTGAACGGGCGTATTCTGCAGCATATCCGGCCACCTGCTGCTTCACCTGGGGCAGTAAATCCTCTGAACGATAATCTCCCTGATCCGCCTCAAATCCTGCCAGATACGGAATCTGGAAAGTTTTCAATGTCTCAAAACGATAGGGCTCCAGCTTTGCCATCAGGGTATCGTCCATTTTCTCTGATGCGTCATGGGGTACTTTTGTATATTCCAGACGCATTTTCCTTCGCACATCAAAAAAATCCGTCTCCGTGTATTCTGTTTCACCACGCACATAAATATTCACCCGGGTTGCCGTTCCCCGGACATCCACACTGGCATTCATATCATACAGCCAATATGGAATGTACAAAGGCTGCAGTCGCTGGATATTCTTTGCTGCCATAAAGCCCTTCGGCGAAAATCGACCGTTATGACACCATTTTCTGAAGGCTGTCTCCGCTTTCTCCCTGTCCAGCTCAAAAGGCAGCACGTAAGCCGGCCGCCAATCTCCGCTCAGACGGTCCGCCATCACCAACGGTGCCCCACAGTATTCACAGTGCGTGGCACAGGTTTTGGCTCCCGCTGACAAAAGACCGCCGCAATTCACACAATAACGCGGTTTATCTGCCGGTTCTTCGACCGCATTCTTATAATTCTCCTCATCCGGTCGGATATCCTCACTGTGATCACAATGCGCACAGTGAAGCTTTCCAAGCTTGATATCATATGACATATCTGCCCCACAGTTCGGACAGCTGAAATTCACAATCATTGTTATTCTCCCTGTATCATAAATTTATTTTTTCCTGACCCTATATCTCTTCACCCAAACATTACCTTAATCATACCATTTTCTCTCCCCGGTCGCAATCAATCCTGAAGTAAAAAAAAGGACTTTCAACGAAAACGATTTTGTTCCATTGAAAGCCCTTTGCTGTTGCTTGAAGCTGCACGCTTTTTTATTTTTTGAGAAGCGCCGTCATATCTTCAACAAGTTTTTCGACGTCCCGCTTATTCACCAGTTTTCTGGCCTCACCGTTGATTTCTGCCAGATGGAAGCTGCTGTCATAGACTGTAAATGATACGGTTGTCTCGGTATCATCTTCCCACTTGACAGTAACACTGATGGCCGCATCACCGGTTGATTTTGCCGCTGTATCCAGAATCTTCTCCGCCGACATGCCTGAAAGATCACTGTAGGCAGAAGATAAATCTGTCAAAGCAATTTCTGTATCTCCGGCATACCATTTTTCTTCTGTCTCTGCCTCAGTCTCTGTACTGTCCGCCAGATCATCCGCTTTGGCAACTTCTTGCTTTACCAGATGCCAGCTGTCACTGCCGATGGCAACATCGATACCCTTTGCATTATTCAGAGAACCGGACAAAATCGTATTATCCGTAAAATCCGCTGCTTTCTTTTCAATCAGTTCTTTGATCGTATCACCGCTGACAACATGGACTTCTTTTGAACCATCTAAGGCTGCATAGTAATCGCCGTCTTCATTCTGACTGCCGATATGCAGTATCAGCTGTTTGGCCACCTCAACAGTTTCCGTTTCAGACTCTGTTTCTTCTGTATCTGCAGTTTCCTGTACACTTTCTGCTGATGTTTCTGTCACTGTCTCTGCTGTGGTATAATCCACAGAAATGTCCGCTGTCGGTTTGTCCAGGCCATATTTCGACAAATCTTTGCAATTATACTCTACATGGCTCTTAAATGTGATGCCTGTCACAGTGTTGATAAACTGTGTTACAGATGATGATGCACAATTCTCTTTTTCCTCACCGTTTTCAAGAACTATCCTGCCGCCATCGCTGTCATTCTTAATTTCCAGTGTATGGCCGCCGGATTTGACATTGATATCCGTAATGCTGTCCGATGTGATGGTTGGGAAGCTCTCCATATCCGCCAGTTGATAGATATCCGAATTGAACGTATCGGCAAAATCGGACGCCACCAGATAAACCGCATCATCTCCGCTGATTTTCAGATAGGATCCACCGGCCGCATCATTGGTATCACCCACGGTAAATTCTGCCTCTTTGTCGTCACTGGCCGTATATCGCACAGTCAATACCGGCGAATCCAGACCATATTCCGACAAATCTTCCGGTGAATCCAGTTTTCGGGTAGCTGAAACCGCACCCAGGGCATTGGTCATGGTCGTCAGGCTGTCCTGGTCAACCGGAAAACTCTTGTCCTCCGCATTATACCAGGTGCCGTCCTCCTTCCTAAAGGAGAGACTTTTGCCGTCTTTTTCATAAGAAATGGCTGTAATCTGACCACTGTCCACACTGCTGATCACCAGAGAGTCATCAGAGCTGTCCGCATCCTCCGACCTCTGACTCAGCTTCACAACGAGTAAATAAAGAACAGCTGCCGCCGCCAGGCAGATGATAGCAATTATAAGCGCTTTTTTCCTGTTCTTCATATGCTATTTACGCCTCCTTCTAAACCATACGACACCGCCGCCAATCACAAGGGCCGCCGGAATCAGGATGACAACGGCACCCCAGAATCCCGCATCTGCAGCTGTCACTGTCAGATAGGTTGTGGAAAGGCTCTTGGTCGGTATGGAAATACTTTCTTCTTTATCGATCATCCAGCTCATCACGTTGCTGATGAGTTCATAATTACCGCCGGACACAGCCTGATTCATATTTTCATCCAGGATTGCTGAGGATGAGAAATAAACCAGTTTTGTCTCCACATCATTATAATTTTCAGTGACTGCAGCACCCACTGTAAACGTTCCCTCTTCATCACCTGAAGCTTTTTCCGTTGTTGTCAGATTCTTCAGATCCGTTTTAATATACGACTTGCTGCTTGTCTGCAAAAGAGCTTCTGTTGTCACAGTGCTTCGCACATCATCAGAAATATTGATATTCTGTGCATACGGCATCAGCACCAGATCCTTGGATGTCATGCTGCCCACTGCATCGGCACTCTGGATTCTCGGAATCAGATAGGATGGATACCCCGGATAATAATACTGGCTGTTGCCTTCAAAAATCAATCCCGCACTTGTGGAGAGACCATAATTATTCAAAAGTTCTGCCAGATTCGGCATATCCGTTTCTGTATAATCCGTGAATATCAGCACATGGCCGCCATTTTCCATATAAGACAGGATTCGATCCTTTTCGTCCGCTGTAATATCCTTCTGCGGTCCGTTGATCATCAGACAGTCTGCATCATCCGGTACAGATTCACTTGTTACAAGATTCAGCTCTTCTATATCAATATTTTCCTTTTCAATCTGGCTGGTCAGTGTATCAGAAAGGGATGCTTCATCATGACCTGTCAGTGTATACAGTTTCGGCAGAGTATCTGATGTCACATAATCAATAGCACTGGTCAGCTGACCTTCTGCGTCGAATCCGGTTGTCTGACTGCTGTATGTGGAATAATTAAACTCCGACTGATAAATATCACTGTAGTTGATGACTTTATATTTGTCTCCACACACAACGATCAGACTGTTATCTGACAGGGAACTGTCTGTATACTGCTTTGTAAAGGACGGATTGACCACCGGATCCTTTGTATGCACTTTGATATGACTGGACAGAGACTCATAACGTTCCAGCACTTTCTGGATCTGTTCATCCTCCTGTCCGCTCTGGGCAACCAGATAAACATCCACATCCGAATCCAATCCCTTGACAAACGTCTTCGTCTGATCAGTAATCGTATAAAGCTGATTATCCGTCAGGTCAAACTGTGTATATTTCACCGGAATCTGACCCACTACCAGATTGATCACCACAACGATGGCCAGCACAACGGCTGTCATCAAAGCATCGCCGCCCCAGCGTTTGCGCTGAATGGACTGTATCGTCAAAAAGATGCAGAATCCGATAATAGACAGGTAATAGACAATACCCGTTATATCAAAGACACCGGAACCGAAGTTAGAAAAGAAGGATGTCATATTAAAGGCACCCAGCACTTTTGCCACAGAACCGGCCATCCATTCTGATTTTACAAAGAAAATGATAACATTGACAGCTTCCGCAATGATAGCCGCCGCAACTGCGATCTTTATATTGGATGTCAGGTTATACACCAGCCATGCTGCAAAAAGGATAACGAAAATCCAGATAACAAAAGATGCCACCGCCGTTGACGGCAATACGTTGGTGATCACACCTGTAATATAAAATACAAGCAGCACAAAGAATGTCAGCAGTGCTGCAATGACCTGGCTCTCGGTAATGGATGAAATAAACAGACCGATGGCAATGCAGGCTGAACCATACAGGAAATAACCCAAAATGGCTGTATAAGCCATCGGCAGGGAAACGGTACCGAACCGACTGAGAATCAACGGATAAAAGCAGGTGATCAACAGGGCCAGGCCGAATACTGTCACCATCGCCAGATATTTACCAATGACAATTTTCCAGAGTGAAACAGGCGCCGTCAAAAGCAGCTGATCCGTCTTCCGGTTTTTCTCTTCCGCAAGGATACGCATTGTCAGGACAGGTGTCATCAAAAGGAATAAGACAATGACGCAGGACAATGTGTAGCCGAAATACGGATAGCCTGAAGACAGATTGATCACCGCAAAATAGATACCGATCACAACCAGCATAAAGGCCATGCAGATATAGCCCGTCATGGATGTAAAATACGAACGTAATTCCTTTTTATAAATCGCTGTCATGTTCTGTTGCCTCCTTTCCGTCTTCTTCATCTGTCTCGTCAGTTTCTCCCGGGTGCTCTTCATGTTCTTCATGATCTTCCTCATGTAACTCATCTTCATGAGAATCTTCTTCATGAGGATCTTCATTGTTTTGTGCCTTTGCAGATGTTTCAGTACCATCGGCTGTCAATTCAATAAAGACATCCTCCAATGACTTCTTCATCTGATTCATGGCATAAATCGGACACTGGACAGCTGCCAGTCTGTAGAAGATCATCTCACGGACTTCTGTCTTCGGATCGCTCTGGATCATCACATCGACACAACCTTTTTCCTCAGAATCCGTATATTCAATATTTTCAACACCATCAACAGCATCCAGTACGCCTTTGATAGCCGCCTCATCCCCTTTGACTGTCAGATGCAGTGTTACCTTATCTTCCATGAGCTTGCCAAGATTATCCGTTGTGTCACTGGCCACCAGTTTGCCGTGGGACAAAATCAGCACATCATCACAGACTGCACTGATTTCAGACAAAATATGGGAACTCAGAATGACGGTATGTTTCTTGCCAAGGCTTCGGATCAATCCGCGCATCTCAATGATCTGCGCCGGATCCAGGCCGACTGTCGGCTCATCCAGAATAATCACCTCCGGATATCCAAGCAGTGCCTGGGCCAGACCTACACGCTGTTTGTAACCTTTGGACAGATTCCGGATCAGACGGTCTGACACCGCCTCCAATTTGGCATCTGCGATCACTTTCTGAACCTCTTCTTCCTTTTTATTCCTGGCAATTCCTTTTAATTCGGCCGCAAAACGCAGATATTCAAGGGGTGTCATATCTGTATACAAAGGCGGGATCTCCGGCAGATAACCAATACATTTCTTGGCCTCCTCCGGATTCTCCAGCATATCATGCCCGTTGATCATAATGCTGCCTTCTGTCGGTCCGATATAACCGGTAATCATATTCATCGTTGTGGATTTGCCGGCACCGTTCGGTCCCAGAAAACCGTAAATATGGCCTTCTTCCACTGTAAAACTCAGATGATCTACAGCAATATGATCGCCGTATTTCTTCACAAGATTTTTGACTTCTATCAAAGCCTCTCTCCTCCTTCTCACTATTTGAACAGACAATTACGAAACCCAAGAATTTTAGCATTTTCCATATCTAATGGGTTTCGTAATTGTCTGTTTCATGCTTTATAGCATGCTATTTTCTCTCAAGGTATAGCATAACCAATATTTGTGATGCTTTGGTGGGGATTTTGTGACGAAAAAATGACCATTCTGTGAACGGTCACAAACGGTCATTTTCTTCTGTATATCCATTTAATTTTTATGTTCAATTTTCATCGGCAGCCTGCTTGTCCGCACCGGAGACAATGCGGTTATAATCCGCACTGTCCTGCTGCCATCGCTGATAACGGCTGTCTTTTCTATGGTCTTCCAGCTGGTACTGCGATCCCAGATAATTTCCCAGCCATGTACTGATCTTCTTTGCACCGCTGTAATTCAGATGATTGCCGCCGTCACGGCTGTCCGTCAGCCAGTCAAAGCCTGTCTTTGTCATCATATCCTTCATATTAAAATCAATAAAAGGAATATTGCGATCAGATGCGTAATCCGCCACTGCCTGATGTCTGGCCATATTCCATGAGTTGGCTGACGGCATCTCCACAAATAGCACCTGAATGTCCGCATTCTGACAGATTTCAACAAACTGATTGAGACTCTGCAGCGCTATGGCATCTATTTCTTCCCGGTCATCCGTCTTCGCCATATAATCGACCCCTTTGTAAGCCACCCGGTCATCCGAATAGCGGTACCCTTTTGCCGCATCATGCCATGGTTTCTGCGGTTTGCCCATCAGCTCTGAGATCGTCACACTTTTCCAGCGATCATGATATTCCAATACCGGAAAAAGATAATTGGCTGCGGTCTTGACCAATGAGGTCAGATGACCGTCCATGTTTTCCTGGAAAAGGGCGTCCGTCTCCAAGATAACAACTTTTGGCCTCTGGCATGTCAGCACTTCCTGAAGCAATCTCACGGACTGATCGATGGTCTGATTGGGTTCTCCACAGGCAAAGCCTGAAATGCCATGCGTTTTCCACAATTCCATAGGTGAAAATCCACTGGCCAGATCACTGTTGCCGATAGCCACCACATCCAGAGAATCCTTTTCTTCCCCATAAAACCCTCTGGCTCTGTAATTGTGCATGCCGCCGCTGGCGGAATTCGACCTTGGCACCAACGTCTTCGACATTCCCACCAACAGCAAAACCGTCAACAGCACAAAAGCAATCATTTTCAATGCCCGTCCGGCAAACTGTTTTCTATTAGATATATGCATTTCACTGACTCCTCATTCACGAAGTTATTTCTGCGTATTAGACATATTGCCCACTTCTGCTTCCGTCGCTGTCTGAAACTCCTGCCCATTATGCATTTGGATTTAGAAGTTAGCATACAATGGATCCACCACGCCATATCCGCTGCCATAGGCTCCAAGCAGTACAATGGCACAAAATACCCCTGCATAAACGGTCCACCTGAGCACCATCGGCCATGATGCAATTCGCTCACGTATACAAATACCTCTTTCTCTGACAATACCCACCATCAGCATCAGTAAAGCGCCCAGCGCCAGCACAGCCAGATCATGTCTGTCTAATCCCAGCTCAAGCCAGTTTCCTGTTGTTTTTCTAAACATGGATTCAAACATCTCCGCAAAAATACGCAGACTGTTTGCCCGAAACAACAGCATACCGATATTCACCAGTATAAAAGTTCTGATGATCAGCAGCAGCTGCCATGGCCGGCTCTCCTTCCGAATCCCGGTTTTTTCATAAAAACAATGTATCACCGGTTTGCCAAAAAGGCCGAATAATGTCAATACATAGTAGTACATGCCGTAAGCCACATATTTCCATGCAGCTCCATGCCAGAGTCCATTGGCCAGCCAGACGAAAAACAGCGCAAACGCCGTTGGCATTGCCTGCCCCAGATGGACACTCAGATGTTTCTTGGCCCATCTTCCCAGCTTCATATTTGTTTTCGACAATGTTACCGGATAGAAAATATAATCTTTGAACCAGGCCCCCAGCGTCATATGCCATCTTCGCCAGAATTCACCGATGGACTTCGAGAAAAAAGGCTGATTGAAGTTCCGGGCAATCTCAATGCCAAACAGTGCCCCGCTGCCCCGCACGATGTCCATGCATCCGGCAAAATCCGCATAAATCTGCAATGTATAGACGAACATCGCCAAGATCACAATGCCGCCGCTGTAATCCGACGGACTGCCGAAAACGGTACTGACAAGCAGCGCCGCCCGGTCAGCCAGCACCATTTTCTGGAAAAGTCCCCAGAGGATCAGCTGCGCGCCAAAGGTAAACTGCCGGTAATCAGCCCTGTGTCCTTCAAAGGCCTGCCCTGC
>OLPF01001877.1_pt1 | contig 15661 bp, 12 predicted proteins | sample 1673121 | NCBI WGS metagenome assembly OLPF01 (sample SAMEA3136756, study PRJEB25190) | human gut metagenome
CAGCTAAACCTTCCGGAGAAGAAAGTTTGTAGCCACTGGTTTGAGAAAGAATTTTACCCATTAAAAATGAGCATTCAGGCTCATTTTCTCCGTATTTCCAATAAATTTCTTCACCTTGGCTATGAAACGCAATTGCGTATCGAAAATTTCGTTTTAAGCAAAGTTCTGTTAAAGTCCTCGTTTCCATTTCGCTTTCAGGACATTTCCCGCCGTATCGCGTTGGTGCCGGACAAGTAATACCATTTTTAAATTCAAGTTCATGAAGCTGTTTCCAACCAGCATCAAAGTTATGGTTTAAGTCTACTCCTCTTGCATTTGCCTGCCAAGTTTTAGTGTTGCCTCTGCTTACAGCATCAACTAAATTTTGATAATTTTTAGCACTTTTTGAGCCGTGTATGCTAATCTCCGTCCCATCAGGGTTTAAGCAAGGCACGACAAATATTCCTTTCTTTCCAAGAAAACTAGAAATATCTACATTGTGCAGCTTTAAGCCATTCGACTTACAAAAACCGACCTTTTCTATAAATGTGAGCAGCAATAGGCTTGTTAGCCATTCCATGCCGTGCACTCCACCCACCATAAGAACTTCATTTTGCTCGTTGCCTAGCTTTATGTAATGTATATCTCTACCACAGTAACTTTTACAGAGTACCCCAACTTTAGCAAACGGATATTTTTCTTTTAACTCATAAATAAAGCTTTCACGATTTTTTTGATCGAAAAAATTATCGGTCATTTTTTGGTAAAACATAATCTACTCCTTCACCTCAAAAATATATGTAATATAAACTTGTATATTTAAATTCTTAATGGTAAAATTACGTTAATAATAAAATATACATTTATTTACTGTTTGGTGAAGGAGAACAAGTTTCAATATGGAATTAAATGAAAAGACTTTAAGCGAAAGTGTTAAATTTGATGGAAACTTGATAAAAGTTTCTGTTGCACAAGTAGAGCTTGTAAACGGCAAAAAGACTAAAAGAGAGTTAGTGCGCCACAGAGGCGGTGTGTGCATAGCGGCTCTCACAGAGAATGATGAATTACTTTTCGTAAAGCAATTCCGGTACCCATTTTCTAAGGTGTTGCTGGAACTGCCAGCAGGAACTCTGGAAGAAGGCAAAGACCCTTTAGAAGAAGGAAAAAGGGAATTAAAAGAAGAAACCGGTCTTGATTTACTGACAGTAAACGATATTCTTCCTTTAAGTTACAGTGCCATCGGCTTTGCCAATGAAACCAACCTCTGTATCGTCGGTGTTGCAGACGGCACCTTTTCCAAAAGCAGTTCCACTGTTGAGGAAATAAAAGCCGGCTGGTACACAAAAGACGAAGTCAAAAAACTTCTGAAAACGGAATTATTCGCCGCAAGAACGCAATCTTACTGTTACTTGTGGAGTAAATAAAAAAATGCTTAGAAGGCTAAAATCCTGACATCAGATTTCGCTTTCTAAGCATTTTATTTTCTAACATTTCTTCTTTTTCATTTTTACTTGCAGAACTTGGAATTTTAAAATAAGCCTTAATCTCTACACTCACCCTTGACTCTAGTGTTCGTGCCCCAGGATTTTTTATCAAAAAATATTGTCTAATAAGTTCTTCATAATCTTTCGTTTTTGTTGGAGTATATACAACTCCCGTATAAGAATTAAGTCTTGGTCTTGCTTTTCCAAATATCTTTCCTGGAACTTCAAATTCATATTTCATATTTTCACCTTCTAAATAAAATTTATCACAATAACGCTTTTTTGTAAATATAACTCAATATAAAAATCCAAAATGATTTTTAGTCATCTTGGATTTTTTCAATTAATTTTCTCCCAAAACTTTATTTATTTTATCTTTTGCCTCTGTAACGCTAACTTGATTTGGTACCATTACATACAAAAGCTGACTTCCAGCAGAATATGTTGCCATGCTAGCACCGCTTCCACTTAAACTATTCATAGATATTTTCCATGATGGCATATCTTGTAATTGTTTTTTTACTAGGACACTTATATCATCTTGACTTATATTAGTTTGGAAACTTCCAGAAAGAGAACTTAAAATACTTGTATATTTTGTCATTAACGTTGTGCTATTTAACACTTTATTTATTATAGCTTCTATTACTTTTTGCTGATTTTTAATTCTTTGATTGTCTCCTGTTACAAATGAATGTCTTTCTCTACTAAATGCAAGTGCCTGTTTACCATTCACATGATTCATTCCTTTAACAAATGATGGGCCATCACTAGATGTAAATGTATAATCTGACTCTACATCTATTCCTCCAAGTGTATCAACAAGTTTTATTACTGTTGTAAAGTTAACCCTAACATAATAATTTATTTCTGTATCAAGAAGATCTTCAATTGTACTTACTGTCTCAGATATTCCGTATATTCCAGAGTGTGTTAACTTATCTTTTGCGCCTTTACTATGCAAAGTTACATAATAGTCTCTTGGAATAGATGTAAGTAATACTTCATGAGTGTTTGTATTTACTGTAACTAGGGTATTTGAGTCACTTCTTGAAACATTACTTATGTTCCCTGAAGTATCAATACCGCTTATATAAACGTTAAATACTCCATTTGATGTAGTTTTATTGCTATTTTCATCTATTATATTTTCTTCTTTTTTAGATATTTTATGATTAATAGTATATATTATTTTTGTTTTACTCTCAAAATCTTTATTATCATCTTTAATCATAGAATATTGTGATGCACTAACAAGTGCAAAATAACTTTTGCCAGATAAAATATCTTCTGCAAGTTTTGCAAGACTTTCATCATTTTTATAAGTAACTTTCGCTTTAGTTGCTATATCAGCCTTTATATCAGAATAGTCTTCATCTGCTGAGAATATATGCATATTTTTTCCATCAGCTTCTTCTATTTTACTAAACTTACCATTATTTAAAGTTATAACATAATATTCCTCAGTTTCTTCAACTTCTTCGGCCATTGTTCCAATAAAATTCATTGTGGCGTTTATGTAGTTATATGCAAAAGCATATACTCCTATAATTACTACAGCAAGAACCGTAAATACTATGTTAAGTGCATATCCTTTATTTCTTTTTAAGATTCCAAGAGAAATAAGTCCTGTAACTATAATATCTACAATTATTATCGCAACAATATAGGATGTTGGCAACATATTTATAGAAATTACATATCCTAAAAAGACAACACTAATTAACAAATATATTGAACACGCTATTATAAAAAATACATTTCTCTTTTTCTTTTCTCTTCTACTTCCAGCTCTTTCACTCATAATTTTCATATACCTCCCAGTTTTCTTACTTTTTAGTCTTACTTTCTTTTCTGAATTCCATATACCTAATTATTTCATCTATCTCATTCTTTTTATTTATTACTACACTAGCATTTTTAATATTATAAAACTCCAATACTTCCCTTGCCTCTTCAAGCTTTCTTACGTTTATTTTAGAATATTCTTCAACAAGTATTAAATTATCAATGTTTCCTAATATCCCCTCAATATTCGAAGATGCTAATAAAAATTTAGAGTCTATTAATAGTAACTCTCCATTCTTCTTTCCTTCATCTAGTATCTTTTCAATATTACATTTTTCGTCAAATTTTACAACTTTTACTTTTAAACTTTCCTTTAATGATTCATATAAATTTTCTACAACATAAGTTATTCCACTTTTAGATGTTGTACTCGTAAATAAAATAGCATTTTTATTTTCTCTTAAATATTTAAAGTCTATTCTGCTTTTTAGTTTTCTAAACTGTTCTTCTTTATACATTTTTTTACTCTTAATAGATTTTAAATTAAAGTCTGATATTTCAAATATTACTTTCTTTTTTAATATATCTTCAATCGTCTTTTTATCTACCATAATTCCAAAAAATATTTCTATAAAAATGGCTAAAATTACATAAGATAATGTACTTATGAAAGAAAATATTATAGACTTTTTAATGCATTCTCTCACGCTTAAGTTATTAAACGTATTTAGAACTTCGGGATTTGCACTAGTAATAGATACGTTTTCTATTTCATAATTTGAATTTAAATTTTCTATAAACCTATTAGCTATTCTAGTCACGATACTCTTGGCTACATCTGCCTCTTCATTTTTAACACTTATTCCTATTAAGAATAACTTTTTTTTACTATTATCAATTGTTACACTAGATTTTACATTTTCTTTATCAATCCCATATTCAGATGATATATCATTTATTATGTTTTCATCTAAAATCAATTTGCTATACTCTTCGGTTAAATTAGATTTAGGCATCACTACATTTAAAGTTGCTATATACTTTCTATCCAAAGTAACGTATAAATATATAAAACTTACTATCAATGATATTAATAGCACTAAAACTATATACTTCATTTTTTTTACAATTGAATTACATATACATTTAAAATTAATATCTTCCATTTTTTTCACCTTTATATTACTTTCAAAATAATTTCTTTTTGATTTTACCATATAAAGTATAAAAAATCAAATAAATACAAAGTATTTTTTACTTTAATACTTTTCTTATATATATGTCATAGAATAATATTAAATTGGCACAACATAATAAAGGTTGTGCCAATTACTTTAAAATATAGTACTTAATATTATAATTTTTCCTCTATAATATCAGCTATTCTTTTTGAAGCAAATCCATCTCCATATGGATTTTTACTATTTGAATACTTTCTATACTCATTTTCATCGCTTAAAATTTTATGTGCTTCATTATAAATATTATCACAATTAGTTCCCACAATTTTTAGTGTACCAGCTTTTACACCTTCTGGTCTTTCTGTTACATCTCTTAACACTAAAACTGGTTTTCCAAAAGATGGTGCTTCTTCTTGTATACCACCACTATCTGTAAGTATCATATAAGATTTTGCTATAATATTATGAAAGTCTAAAACATCTAATGGATCTATTATTCTTATTCTATCATTATTTCCTAATACTTTATTAGCACATTCTCTTATTATAGGATTCATATGTACCGGATATATTACTTTTACATCCTCGTGTTTATTTACTATTTTAGCTATAGCATTGAAAATATTATATAAATTTTCACCTATATTCTCTCTTCTATGTGCTGTAAGCAAAATAATCTTGGAATCACTAGCCCAGTCTAATAACTCGCTTTTATAATCATCCGTCACTGTAGTTTTTAATGCATCTATTGCAGTATTACCAGTAACATATATATTTTGGCAATTTTTACCTTCATTTACAAGATTTTGTTTTGCCTCTTCGGTTGGAGCAAAATTATATTGTGCAACTATTCCTGTGGCTTGTCTATTAAACTCCTCTGGGAAAGGTGCATATATATCATATGTTCTAAGTCCTGCCTCAACATGTCCCACTGGAATTTGCATATAAAAAGAACATAACGCCGTAACAAAAGTTGTTGATGTGTCACCATGTACCAATACTATATTAGGTTTTTCTTTTTCTAATACAGGTCTTATCTTTTCCATAATATTAACAGTTATATCAAATAGATTTTGCTTATCTTTCATTATATTTAAATTATAATCTGGTACAACCCCAAAGCAATCCAAAACTTGTTGCAACATTTCCCTATGTTGTCCTGTTACGCACACTATAACTTCTAAGTCTTTTCTACTCTTTAATTCTTTAACTAATGGACACATTTTTATTGCCTCAGGTCTTGTTCCAAATACTAACATTACTTTTTTCATATTTTACTTACTCCTTTTTACTAAATCCGGTAATTTTAAAAAAATCACATGGTTCTATTAATTTACAGCAACTATTTATTATTATGATACTATTAAAATTTGCTATATTAAATAAAAGCTGCAGACTTTTCACCATATTTATAACTAAATTTATCACATTTTATGCATTTTTCGTGGTATTACATATCATTTATTTTTTTATTATTTTAAGTGCGACTTGCTTTATTTTTTTCCTAAATATAATCAATATTATCATAAATGCAACTATATCATAAATAAAATTAATTATATAATTAAATTTTTCATATACTATCCATGACACTATAAAAAATATAAGTGGAAATATATATATTATATAATTTTCTTTAAGTTTGACTATTTTGTTTACAGATATTTTCCTTACAATATAGAAAACAAAATATGATATAACATTAGATAAAATAAAACCATAAATCTTTAATATTGGTATTAATATAATAGAGCAAATAACATTAACAACAGCTGCAATTATGGTTGTACTAAAGGCATCTTTTGTTTTCATAGATGCTGTATAAACACTTCCTTGAAATGTTGCAGACGCATTAAAGATCATTGAAACGAACATTAATGGTATATACTGTAACGATGAAAGGAATTTTTCATCTATACATATTCCATAATACACTTTAATAGCCGGCAATAAAAAGGCAGATATCATTATTACAAAAATTGTAAAAAATTGTAGATTTTTTGAATAATATTCAGATTTATCACTACTAGAATATTCATATATTGAATTTTCGGTCCATGCCAGTAAAAATATTCCATTTATAGTTGCAAGTAGCGTTGGAAATTTATTGGCAAAACTTATTATACCAGTTGCATCAGTACCTACAAAATACTCTAATATGTAAATACCAGCTATGCCATTTAACCACCAACTAACTTGGTTGGGTATTAATGGAACAGAATATTTTAACATTTCTTTTATAATTTTCTTACTAACTAATTTTAAATTAATGAATTTAAAAAACTTAATTCTTAATAATATATATATAATAACAATAACTGAACCAGCAAATGTAGCTAAAAGTATACTTCTCTCATGTATTTTTGTAATAAATATAATATTAATTAATAACTGAGTTATCGTACTTATAATACCAGTTATGGAATAATCCAAATTTTTTTGTAAGCCCCTTAATACTTGTTGTAGATATAATGCTAAATAATTAAATATAAAATATAATGCAAATAATACAGTATATTCAAATTTTGTAACTAGTACAATTGGAATATAACATATTATAAATATACCTATTCCAAATAAAAATAGAAAAAATGAATTTGAGATATACTCTTTCTTCTCTTGTTCATTTTTAGCAGTACACATAAACCTAAAAATAGTCTCTGTAACTTGTAATGTAAAAATAGGACCTATTAGTGGAACTAAATTGGTTACTAAATTTACAGTTCCAAACTGGTCTGTCGATAAATATTTAGAATACAAAGGTAATAAGAAAAATACTAATATTTTAGAACCAAAGGTTCCGATAAAATATATAATTGTATTTTTTAAAAGCTTTCTATTTCTATCCATTTCTTCTTCCCTTCATTTTTGAATAAATACTTAAAGCAAATTTCATAAACCTTTCTTCATTTTTTGATTTTCTACAATACTTATCTGAAATATTTTTCAAAGATAATTTATCATTCTTTAATTCATTAATTATTTTTGCTCTTTCTCTAGGAATAGTGAAGTTATAAATTTGCTGTACATTATAATAATCATTAATACTTTCTAATTTAGCACTTACAATATTTTCTTCTATAAGTTTATTTAATATATTTTTACCTTCTTGTGTATTTACAATAACCATACTAACGCCAGTATCATTTGATTTAAATTTTTCTCCCCAATAGTCACCTATTTTTAAATCTGCACAAGAGTATGTCCTATATTTACATTCATAACAATGTTTACCGTATACATTTCCTAAGCAGAAAAAATCATAAAATTCATTCTTGCTTTTTTTTATGTAATATTTTTTATTTATGCACATTGTCATCTTTTTCCAACCATGAATTTTATTTCTAAATTCTGCACTCTCTATATTTTTATATTTTTTTATAAACTTTTCCCATAGCAAATTAGTAGGTACTCCATGACATATTAAATCTACTAAAATAAATCCATCTCTTTTATTTTTTTGTTTCAAGTATTTATCAACTGAACCAATTTGACAAGGTGTTCCAATTACTATTCCCTCATTTAACTGTGTTAATTGTGCAAATGCATCTTTACTGTAGCTTTGCAAATACTTTGATCCAGACGCCATACTTAATTCAGAAGAATTTGATATTACTACATGTTTAGCTATATTCTTTTTGTTATCATATATACATGCAATAACACTTTTCGACTCATCTAAAAATAGCTTAGACAATTCATAAGCTACCCCACCTGAGGAACTATTTTTTAGTACAGTTTCATTGTTTGAGTAGACACTATAGAGTTTGGAGTCTTTTATACTTTTTATGTTTTTTTGTAATTGTCCACATACCTTTTTACATTTACCGCATCTTATACATTTTTCAAAATCAATTTTATAGTAAAAGAATCCTTCTGAGTTTTTTTCTATTTTGATACAATTTTTAGGACACACAGACGCACACATACCACAACCAACACATAAATTAGTAATTCTAAATCTATTTTCCTCTAAGTTTGGCTTATTTAATGAATCCATTAAGTATTTTAATGATTCTTTCCTTTCTTTTTGCAGAATAATATTACTTTTATTAAAATCAACTCTGGTTTTTTCTAAAAAATAATCCAAATTATTATTGTATAATCTATCTTCCAAGTTAACTTTTTTTAAAATATTATATATTCTAGAATTTTGTGATTTATTATTATCTTTAAATCTTCTTAATGAAACAAATGGCACATTAAAGTTGATTGAAAAAATAGTGCCATGAAAAGAATCAGTAATAACTAAATAAGAATTATATATTAGTCTTAAAAATTCATCTGGACTAGCATCAACTATATCATATTTTTTATTTGCATAATCTTTATATTTACCAGGAATTAATACTATTTTTTTATTATATTTTTTAGCTATTTTTTCCACTATCTTATAATAATTATTATTTTCTCCTAAAAAATAACATAATATATAACTATCTTTTTCAATATTAGTTTTATCTAATTGAAAGTTTTTCTTCCATTCCTCTTTACTTAATAATAGTGTTGGATCTAATACTACACTAGCATTTTTGCCACATATGCTTTTTATTATTTCTTTTCCACTTTCTTCTCTTATGGAAAGGCTATCAAATGTTTTTATAAGAGATGCCATATTTTCTCTTATTTCCTTGTTTTCAATTGAATTCATACCAATGCTAGGAGCATAAGATATTTTTTTGGAATTATTATCTACAAAGCTTAAAAAGTAATTTTCATCAAAAACTGTCGGTGCCCATATTTGGTCACTACCACACACAAATTTTTCATACTCATTATTAAGTAAAAATAATTCCGTAGCATCTTTACAATTAGTTGAATATTTAAAATATTTATTTCTAAAATTATCAAATTTTTCACCATGCACATATATATTTTCTTTTAAGTTAGAACCGCTATTAAATATTTTAAATAAAATATTTTTTATTTTTAATCTTTTTAGTAAGCTTACTTTTTTCTGCTTAGGCATATACTGTATCAATTCTGGAGTAAAGTTTGTATTATTTGCAATTATCTTCTGAGTAGCATACGCTTGCAAAACGCTACCGTAATTATTATATGTATGCCATGTCATTATGCCTACTTTTTTATTACTATTTTCCATAATCCCTCTTCCTTTTAAAAGCATTAGAAAACTTTTTTGCAATGTTTTTTCCAAACAATTTTTCTACATTATTATATACTTTTATCTTTATCTTATCTTTCTTAGGCACCCATGACCCTGAAAACCAATGTATTGTAGCTGTGTTTTTAGTGATATTTTTAACTTTGGTTGAAAAGTCTATTGGACAAAAGAATTCCTTAGGATAAAAGGCAAAATCACCTATAACCTGTAAAGTATTATTTGGATTTAACCCCTTTTTGCACATAATATCAGTTATTATTTCAACATTTGTAGTTAAATTCATTTTTCCGTCTTTATCTATAAAATTCACATTATCATAATAGTCAAGTAATTCCTTAAACACAGGTAATTTGGCTTCACTTGCCATAATCCCAGTAGGAACCGTACTATACGACTCAAATCCAGAAAATGCCTTATTTTTCAAAAATTCATCTAAACTTTTTATGACTTCAACATCAGTATCCATATAAATGCCACCATAATTATACAAGACAAATAATCTTACATAATCTGTAACAAAAGCATACTTTCTATTCTCATAAGCTTGTCTTACATATTCATTTTGATCAATGTCAAAATTTTCTTCATTCCAACAAATTATTTTATAATCTTTACAAAATTTATTCCAACTCTTCATACATTTTCCTGCTAATTTTGGCATTTTTCCTTTTCCAAACCAACAATAATGTATTATTTTAGGTATCATATAATCCTCCCCTATTTTTTAAATTTTAATAAAAGTTTGCATAACCAAAACTGTCTTAATTTAAAAAATTTTACATACACTCTTGAAGTAATAGCTGATTTTTTTAAATATTGATTATTTTTCCAATTTCTATTAATACTATCCAGTTTTTTTAACACCCTAATACAGCGTTCATAATATATTTTTCTGCTATAAGGTAATATTTCTGTTGAATAAGTTATTAATAAATGTTTTATAGCTAAATACTCCAATTCCTCTCTATATTTATCAAAAATCTTATACTTAATAAAATTATTATACAAATAGTCAATTGAAAAAAATTTATCATCTCTATTAGGATTAAATTTATTATTAGAATTCATTATTGAACTTTTTCTATATACATAATCATACAGTGGTTCATCAATAAGAGAGACCTTTTTAGCCTTAGCTAAAACAAAAGGTATTAAAGCTAAGTCTTCATAAATTTTCCCATCTGGAAATAAAAATTTATTTTCAATATAATAGGACGTTTTGAACACTTTTGCACAAGCAGAGGTGTTAATAAGCGGATATTGTATTATATTTTTCCAATCTATTTTATCTGCATTGATAATTTTTTTGCCTTCATACTCCTTATAATAATAAAAGCACAATACTTCCGGATTTTCTTCTAATATTTTTATATTTAATTTATTTAATGCGTCAGGTTCAATATAGTCATCTCCGTCTACAAACCATATGTAGTCTCCAGTAACATATTTTATTCCTTCATTTCTCGCAGAAGAAAGTCCACCATTATTTTTTTTAATTATTCTAATTCTATTATCATTTATATTATTTATTATATCTGTAGTTCTTTTATCTTTATCAGAAAATTGTTTTGTATAAAACTCTAACTTGTCTATATCTTCTAAGTATTCTTTTATATAATCACTATATCCATAACCAATTTTATCATTTGCGTTCATTCCTCTTCCTAATCCATCACCTAGTGAAACGTAATATATTTTAGTATCTTTATTAGTTAAATATATAACTACTACTAATATCATTATTAACAAAACTAATACTCTTTTAATTGTTTTCATAAACACCTCCATAAAAAAAGAGATTATTATCTCTATATTATATTTCCTCTTTTTCTATTTTAGCACCTATATTTTTTAATTTTTCGATAATATTTTCATATCCTCTTAATACATGTTCTATATCGGATATTGTAGTTACTCCATCTGCTATTAATCCTGCAATTAACATACAAGCACCTGCTCTTAAATCTGTTGCTTTTACATCTTTACCTTGTAGTTTGGTTTTTCCTTTTATATATATTTTTCTTCCATCAATATTTATATCTGAACCCATCATATTAAGGTACTCTACATTTTTAAATCTATTTTCATATATTGTTTCTTCAATAGATGACATTCCGTCACATTGTGTTAAGAGTGCAGTTATTGGTTGTTGTAAATCTGTAGGAAAACCAGGATATCCTTCTGTTTTTATATTTGTTGGTTTTAAACTTGTCGTTTGATTTACAATCAAATAATCTTTACCTTTCTCGTAATTAACACCTATTTCTTTTAATTTTTGTAAAAGTGAATCTATATGTTCTGGTATTATATTTTCTATTTTTAAATTCTCACCTAATAAAGACGCGATTATTATATAAGTACCTGCTTCTATTCTATCTGGTATAACATCAATTGTGGTTCCATGTAAATATTCAACACCAGTTATAGTTATTGTTTTTGTGCCTTTGCCTTGTATTTTTGCACCCATTTGATTTAAAAAATCTATAACATTGCCAATTTCTGGTTCTCTTGCAGCATTTGTTATTTCTGTTATTCCATCCACTTTAACTGATGAATATATTGCATTTATTGTTGCTCCTACACTTGGCATATCAAGATGTATATGTGCAGATTTCAATTTTTCTGCATATATATCATATTTATTTTCTTTTTCAACAATTGTTGCTCCTAATGCTTTAAATGCCTTCAATGTTTGATCTATTGGTCTTTTTCCTATATTACATCCTCCTGGAAAATACATTTCTACTTTATTATATTTTCCTAATATTGAAGACATGAAATAATAAGACGCTCTTAGTTTTTGAGACACTTCCATAGGTATTTCTTTATTTTGTATTTTACTTGCATCTATTGTTAATTTCTGTTTATTTTTGCACCTAGAAATTCTAATATTTCTATTAAGGCATCAATATCAGAAATATTTGGAACATTATTTATTATAACTGGTTCATCAGAAAGAATAGCTGCTGGTATTAGTGCAACAGCGCTATTTTTTGCACCACTTATTTTTACTGTTCCTTTTAATTTGTTTCCCCCTCTAATTATTATTTTTTCCATACATCCTCCTGCTATAATCTATTTGAATTACCAAGTAATTGCAACTTGTCCTTTATATATTTTTTTATGTTAAATTCCCCAGATGAGATTATTTTCCTTGGATCATATGCATTTTTATTTTTTTCTAAATATTGTCTTACTGCCTTTGACCATGCAATTTGTAAATCTGTATTTATATTTATTTTACATATTCCACATTCTATTGATTTTTTTATATCTTCGTCTGTTAAATTTGATGAACCATGTAATACAAGTGGTAAATTTGTTTCTTCACTTATTTCTTTGATTGTTTTGAAATTTAAATTTGGTTTTACTTTGTATATTCCATGCATATTGCCTATGGCATGTGCTAAAGAATCTACATTTGTGTTTTTAATAAGTGAAACACTATCTTGCTTTGTAGCACAATTATTTTTACAATTTATATTATCTTCAGTTCCTCCAATATTTCCAATTTCTGCTTCTACTGATACGTTATATTTGTGTGCATAATCCACTACTTTTTTTGTTATTTCTATATTTTTACTTAATTCATAATTTGATGCATCTATCATTACGGATGTGAATGAGGCATTAATTGCTTTAATGCAACTCTCTACACTTGTTCCGTGATCTAAATGTAGAACTACTGGTATTGTTATATTTAAATCTTCAATTAAACTCTTTACAATATTAGCAACAACATTATATCCACCCATATATTTAATTGTACTTTCTGTTACTCCTAATATTACAGGGGATTTATTGATATTGCATTCTTCTAGTATATATTTAGTCCATTCTAGATTATTTATATTGAATTGTGGAATTGCATATTTGTGCTTTAATGCATGCTTTAATAAATCATTACTATTTTGCATATTCTCACTTCCTATATTTATATTATCACGAATAGCAATTTAAAACAAACAAAAAGTATTAAGTTTCCACTTAATACCTTAACTTTAATTACTTTGTAATTCCTAAAGTTGCATCTCCTACTTGAATAGTATTGTTTAAATTCATTATTTCTTCTTGAGCCCTTTTTAATGCGCTTTTATTTTGAATATATATACCTAATTCATGTATGTTAGGATTTGCTTCTATTTTTAAATTTCTTTGTTCTTCTTCGCTAGAAATTCCTGCTAATGCAAGCATTTCGTCTTCTGTATATATTTTCTCTTTGCATCTTCCTTTTTCATCTTCATAAACGCATTTATATTGAACTGTTCCATTTTTTCCTGGTTCTGGTAAATATAAATCTTTTTCTACATCATCTTGGAAATATTGTAAATATAAATCATATTCTCTTTTATCTGTTTCTGAAGATTCTCTTGTTATATAACTCCATTGTGGTATCATACCATTCATAAAATGGAATATTGATGAAGTAGTAAATCTACAACCCATAGATGAAGTAATGAAATCTCCTTTATTAATGGTTTCAAATTCATGATGCATAAATTCATCTACAGCATTTGTATATTCACGAGAGAAATTATTTATTTCATCATCACTTTCAATTATTTTACCATTTACTGGTTCTCCAATTGATTCGCTAACAACATTTCTTGATATTACAAATGCATTATTTATTATTGCTTTTTCTTTAATATTAGAAACATAGTCTGCTAGATTTATCATATCATCTGCTTTTGTTTCTGAATTTAAATTTCCTGCTATTAATAATTGAATTGCTTGTAATATTTCTGTTAAACGAGCATCTGCATTTTGTTCACTCATGTACTCTAATTCTTTAGGATAAACTCCATTTATAAATTCTACAACTTCTACTGCTAAAGCTTCATCCCATTTAACATCAGATACTTGTTGATATTTTAATATGTATGCATTTTTATTCACTGTCTCTTGATGCAATTTTTTACCATCTTCTTGATATTTTTTATATTCTTCATCGTTTTGAGTTATGCTAGTTTCAGTTTTCTTATCATCTTCTGATGGCAATTCATTAGAATATGTTTTGTTATCTTTCGATAAGCCCTTTAAACCGTGATACAAACCACCTGTTAATATTACACCTGCTAAAGCTCCTGATAACACTTTTTTCCAAGTAGAATTATTTTTCTTTATTTGTTCTTCTTTCTTTTCTTCAGGTAATTTATCCCATTCTCCTATTATTTGTCTTTTAGTATAATCTTCTTGTTTATCTAATACTTCTCTTATTGTTTCTATATTTGAACCAGTAAATGTCCTTTTTTCTCCATCTTCATAAGTTACTATTGCTTTTCCATTTACTAACTCACATTTTTTGATTCTTTTCATATTTGCAATTAATTCACGTTCTGATTCTTCATTATAATCTATTATTGCAACTGGAGCATCCTCTGGTTTTCCTGTAAAATTATACTTAGCCAATTGGTCTTCATCGTCTACTATTGCTAATATTACTTTTTCATTTTTGTTATTTTCTCTTACTTTATATAGTAAGACATCACTATAATTATATTCTTTTTCTTGTAATGTTTTCATGACATATCCCCTTCCTTTTCGAAATATGTTCGATATTATACATATTTTTCCTAATTTGTCAAGTAATGTATAGATAATACAATTAATATTATACCACCTATTAACTTTGAAACATTGCCTATTTTACTGTTTATATATTTTCCTAAAAATAAGCCGGATAATGTAAATAATGAGCTAAATATTGTAAATGTTAATGCACAAACAATATGATTATTATATATATTTTCTAATCCAATTCCTGCAACAAAGCTGTCAATACTAACTAATAATGCAAATAGAACAATAGAAAATATATTAAATATTTTGTTAACATTTGTTTCATTTTTATCAAATATCATAAATAAACCTAGTATAAAAAACACTATAAATGATATGTATTTTGGATTAAATATTACAAATTTTAAAATTATTTCTGCAATATACATTCCTATAATCGGCATTATAAAATGAAATATTCCTACTGTTACTGATATCATTAACATTTTTTTATAACTAAAGTTCAATGTTCCTAAGCATAGTGCCAGTGAGAATGCATCCATACTTAACGCAATTGCTAGCGCAATTACTAATATCATAAT
>OLPF01001880.1_pt1 | contig 15631 bp, 17 predicted proteins | sample 1673121 | NCBI WGS metagenome assembly OLPF01 (sample SAMEA3136756, study PRJEB25190) | human gut metagenome
TGGACGGGCGCGGACGAGCACGTGACGGCAGCAGACCGGACGACCGCGCGTAGGGTGTGCGCCGCTGGCCGGGCGTGACACACGCTGACCACGCGCCCCGTTGACCTTGCATTAGGCCGGATGGCGGCGTAGGGCGGGCTGAGCACGCGGCCGGAAGCAGACCGCGAAGCGGGCTGCTGTAGGCGCGTATGCGAAGACCGACCGGAGCCGACGGCTGGCCGTACGGGAGACTCCCATGGGCGCGTGGGCTGCGTGTGGCACGAACGGCCCGAGCGCACACCCGGAGTGCGGGCGGCCGGGCTGCGGACAACCCGAGGTTGGTAGCGCACGGCCGGGCCAACAGCCAGGGTTGGCGGCAAAACAAATTCGAGTAAGCATGAATCGCAGGTTGAGACATTTGGCAAGCGGCCTGTCGTGGACAGGGTCAAACCGACAGATGGCCCAAGCCATACCTCGCCGGACACTCTTCACTGGTAAAATGGATTGGTTTAAGGCATGAAGAGTGCCGCTGCGATTATGAAAGGGTGAATTGTGACGGCTAAGCAAGTTGATAAGTACAGCATCCTGTCGTTCTTTTCAGGGGCGGGTTTTCTTGACCTTGGTTTCGAGCACTCTGCCTTCACTATCAGCTTCGTTAATGAATGGCACAAACCCTTTATGCGCGTATACCAGTACTCACGAGAGAAAATGGGCATGAAAGCGCCCGAGTACGGATACTCATGCGACGACGTTAATAGCTACCTGGACGATGGTGGCCATATCCGAGAAATGGTCGAAGAGCTTAGGTCAAAAGGTAGGCTCGTTGGTTTCATCGGAGGTCCTCCCTGCCCTGACTTCTCAGTCGGAGGTAAGAACCGAGGACGCAATGGCGATAACGGCAAGCTGTCGCAGACCTACGTTTCCCTCATCATTGAGAACAAGCCGGATTTCTTTCTCTTTGAGAACGTAAAGGGGCTGTGGAGAACTGCACGGCACAGAGAGTTCTACGAAGAGCTTAAGCGGTCATTACAGCTCGCAGGATACGCCACTACCGAACGACTGACCAACTCACTGGAGTTCGGCGCTCCTCAAGACCGCGATCGAATCCTTCTGTTTGGAGTAAGAAAGCAGCTGCTTCCAGCAGGTGCATTTGATGGCGATAGCTTGCGAGACTTTCCATGGGAACGTTACATGAGAGAGGATCTTGAATCAATCAAGAGCCTGCCATGGCCAGACAGAGACCCATTCAATGAGGGCTCCGTAACAGAAGTGCCTGATGAAGTATCTGAGCACAAGTGTCTCACCGTACAATACTGGTTCGATAAGAACGATGTCGAACACCATCCCAATGCGGATAGGTATTTCACCCCCAGACAAGGTCTCGCTCGCATGCAAACGGTTGACGAGGGTGATGTGAGCAAGAAGTCTTACAAGCGATTGCATCGATGGCGTTACTCTCCGACCGTCGCATACGGCAACAACGAGGTGCATCTGCATCCCTACCGTGAGCGTAGGCTCAGCGTTTCCGAGGCTCTTGCGTTGCAGTCCCTTCCAGCAGAATACGAGCTTCCAAACGACATGACGCTAACGGATTCGTTCAAGACTATTGGAAACGGCGTACCATACCTCCTCGCAAAGGGTATCGCTGCAACAATTCATGACTACCTCAGCGATACGATCAATGTGAATGCCATTGAGACATCGAGCGGGCACGACGAATAGGGTGGCTTATTATGGACTTCAATACCTTGATAGACGACATCGAGGGTCTTGTAGGAAAAGAGCTTCAGAGCATACAAAGAGGCAGCGAAATCGTTGTCGACAACGTTGATCGTGATGCGGAATCGATCGTCCTGCATACTGTCAGCGGAAGACCGGGAAGGCGATCTTTCTCTGAGATTACGCGTCTTTGGAATGCCTTGAGAAAGCAAACGGCAGTGCATGTCGACAGCGCACTGGGTGGTTCGGGATCTAGCCGCAACCAACCAGAGACTATTCTCGCCAATCTCCCCTATGTGGAATGGCTTAAGCTAGATGGCAAGAAGCACATTGTCTATGTTGGCAATAACACCCATGAACTAGGGACGCTCAAGGAGATGAGCGAGCAAGAGTACATGGCTACGCAGCATAGCATTGAGATGCAGCGGATAGCCGATTTAGTAAACTTGCCCCGCAATCTTATCTTCTTCGGTGCGCCTGGTACGGGCAAGTCCTACCAGCTTAACAAGATAGGTGTCAGAGCGAAGGATAACCCTGACGGAATTTTCCCCAAAGAACAAGTCAGGCGCGTAACCTTCTATCCCGATTACACGTACTCGCAGTTCGTAGGCAGCTATAGGCCCTTCACAGAGGGTGACAAGATTGGCTACCGCTACATTCCTGGCCCCTTCCTCGAGACCTATATCGATGCCACGCTACACCCTTACAAGAACTACCTGCTCATTATTGAAGAGCTAAACCGTGCCAATCCTGCCGCTGTATTCGGCGACGTTTTCCAGCTGCTTGACAGGGACGCTTTCGGTGCAAGCGAGTACTACGTCTCCGTGCCTATGGAGATGTCTGCATGCATCAAAGCATCACTCGACAAGCTGGACGAGAGCGAGCAGAGCGACATCGAAAGCTTTTTCGACCCGGATATGGACTTCAAAGAATTTTGCGACTCGACGCTCGAATACCTCACGTTGCCGCCCAACATGTATATCTGGGCGACTATGAATAGTGCCGACCAGGGTGTATTCCCTATGGATACAGCATTTAAGCGTCGTTGGGATTTTCGCTACATAGGTATCGACGAGGGCGAGGGCGCCACTCCTACTGCGCTTGGCGGCAAAAGACTAGATGAACACACTGTCGGAGTAGGCGGTGCTCGCATCGTCTGGAATGAGCTTCGCAAAGCCATCAACATGCTGCTGCTCGACGTTGGCGTCAACGAGGACAAACTGCTCGGCCCCTTCTTTCTTTCGCCAGAAGCACTGAACGACGAGCCGTATGGTGACGATGGCAAGAGCCGTTTTGTGGGCGCTTTTGAAGACAAGGTTTTGCTCTACCTGTATGAAGACGCTGGAAAGATGAAGCGCAGGAGCATCTTCCGAGATGGAAATGCGACCTTCGCCGGCATCTGTGACGAGTTCGAGGATCGTGGCATTGAAGTGTTCTTGCAAAGCACGGAACTGCATCGAGATATCTTCGCAGACGTCTATGCAACATCGGATACTGTTGCCACGTCCGTGCCAACCGAAGAAGGCTAGCAAATGCGCGCGGTCTACTTCCGCGAGCTGCGCCCCTACTCGGAAGACGAGATCAGAGCCGAGCTCGCCGTCGGCATCAATGAGACCCGCGCGGTTATCGACGCGCTCATGGACTGCGGCATCGTCAGATACCGCACGGTTGACGAGCGCGACGAGGAGGAGCTGCTCGAAGCAGACGGAGCGAGCGCAGCGCAACGCTATCAGTTCCGTTTCGTAGGCATCGTGATTGCGCGAAGTCACGCCATCGTCTGCTACCCAAAGTACCTTAGAAGCGCCACCCGACCCGAAGGCGAGATGAAGCAAGTCCTCGACGTCATTCGCAAGCTGGGCCAGGAAGGCAAGTTGCTCGACCCGCAAGAGGGCAGGACGCACTGCGACCAGCTCGCCTTGATGACTAGGCTGCTTTGGCTCTACGACGAGTACGGCATCTACTCAAACTTCGAGGAAACCCGCGTGCTGAACGGCCCGGGTGTCATTGACTGGCAGCGGACCATCGACATGGAGACTCCCGTCATATCGGATGGTGTGCCCATCTACCTAGACCTATGGACACGCAAGACCCGACGTGACGAGTACGACCTCATCATGCGGTTGCATATGGCCATCCTCAGCGAGTGCTCGCGGTTCTTGGAGGGGTCCGGCCTTTCGTCTCTGCTCTCCATCGGCACGGTGGAACTGACTGACGAGAACCCTGCCGATATTGGGGAGGCTGAGTACCTCCAGTGGCTCATCGACCGCGAGCGCGCGAGCCAGTATGTAACGTGGAAGCAGGATGTCCTCGACCTGATGCGATGCTACCTGGCAGAACATGGTGCTGATGCAGATCGAGGCCAGGTCATGCGACTGGGTACGACGAGCTACTATCATGCATGGGAGGTTGCTTGCAAGACTGCCTTTGGGGATTTGCTCGATTACAGACTGCTGGAGCTGCCGCTTAAACTTTCAGATGCTTGGCTCGAGGACAAGAGCAAGACGCTGCTGCAGATAATCCCGAGGCCCCTATGGAAGCGGGCGCAGGGCATGGACGATGCGGGTGACGTCGATACCCTCATACCAGACACTGTCACATTTACCGAGGTGCGCGGGCGGCGTCTTTTCTGCATCTACGACGCAAAGTACTACTCACCGAGCAGGCAAGGCAGGATATACGGCCAGCCTGGCGTGGAATCGATAACCAAGCAATTTCTTTACCAGTCGGCCTATCAGCGTTTTGTCGAAGAACACGACTTCGACGGCGTTGTAAACACGTTCCTCGTGCCATCCGAGGAAGATAATCCTGCACTGGTGGCGAGCGTGTCGTTCCCGGGCGTGATGTCGGCAGCCACGGGAGCGAGCGAGAAGTTTAGCGACCATATCGATATGTGGGCGCTGCCCGCGCATGAGGTGTTCGATTGCTACCTACGAGGGCGGGAGCTTGATTCCGCTATCTATGAATCGTTGCTTGGATGATTCGATGTTAGGCTGCCTGTGGCCCCCTCTACGATTGTCCATGTCCACGAGCCGTTACCAATGGGATAGAGATACATGCCATCGATGTCGATACCGGCGAATGATTCCGGAGCATCGGGGTCGTAGGTGGTGGTAAATGTGTCGGTTGTCTCGTCGAACACCAGGCTGTCATCGAAATCGTGAAGCCACGCGGCCATGCGCTCGACCTCGGGCTTTTCGAAGTAGGGGCATGCCCAGCCGTTCCAGGTATCCTCTGGGTCGATGTAGGCGCGGTGGACGCACTCAGGGCGAGATTCTAGGTCGGATATGGCTACGTTAGTCCACTGCATACGATACTCCAACACGGTTCACAGGCAGCTCTGACTTTGTGACGCAAACCTACTATACCAGCGAAAACGATGGAAGCAGAAACGAGGCTGGCATGGGCGATTACGGTACGGTTTGTAGCCTGAATCGTGCTGCCGTTTGCCGTCAATGGAGAGTAGATGCGATTCGGCGGGTTGACGTTCACAATTTCTACATTAGCTGGTATGCTGAATTGCTACGGTGTTCGGTGCGCCAGCAGGCTCCCAAGCGCCGTGACGATGCCGGAATGCGAAATGGGATGGGAGCCGATATTAACACGAAGGCTAACATATCAGCGACCAATGACGGCCCCTCCATCGGGGCTGTCGACCTTTTCTGTGGCATCGGAGGGCTTACGTATGGCCTGCGCACCAGCGGTATTGATGTTGTTGCGGGCTACGACCTCGACAGCTCCTGCGAGTATGCCTATGAGGCAAACAACGGCGAGGGAACCTTCATCTGCAAGAACGTGAGCGAAGTCACGGGAGACGAGATCAACGAGCGCCTTAAGGACTTCGACATCAAGGTCTTGGTCGGATGTGCGCCCTGCCAGCCGTTCTCGACGCATCGCAAGGACAAGAAGCACCGCGAGCGCCACAAGGACTGGGGGCTCCTCGCTCAGTTCGGAAGGCTGGCCGAGGAGGTTATGCCAGACTACATCTCCATGGAGAACGTGCCCGAGCTCGTGAAGGAGAGTATTTTCACGGACTTCGTCGCAACGCTGAAGCGGCTCGGCTACTCAGTTACCTACAACGTTGTGAAAGCTGAGGAGTATGGCGTTCCGCAACGCCGACGCCGTCTGCTGCTGCTCGCGTCGAAAGAAGGCGCGATTAGCCTTATCGGGCCGACTAACGACGAGGAGGACGCCGTTACGGTTAGGCAGGCTATTGGCGAGCTGCCTCCCGTTAAGGCTGGTGGAGTCTGCCAAGGTGATCCGCTGCAGACAGCGTCTATCCTGACCGACATCAACCTTAAGCGAATTCGGGCCTCTAAGCCTAACGGCACGTGGCGCGACTGGCCTGAGGAACTAAGGCTTGATTGCCACAAGAAGGACAGCGGCAAGACCTACCCTTCCGTTTACGGGCGCATGGCGTGGGATGAGACGGCCCCGACCATCACCACTCAGTTCTACTGCTATGGTACGGGGCGCTTCGGGCATCCTCAGCAGGACCGCGCACTCACGCTTCGCGAGGGTGCGATTCTCCAGAGCTTCCCCGCTGACTATAAGTTCATTCAGGACGGCGAGAAGATTAGCCGAAAGGCAGTCGCCCGCCATATTGGCAATGCCGTACCCCCCAAGCTGGGCGAGGCTGTGGGCAGGAGTATCATAGCCGCCTGCGCTCAATAGACTTCGTTGAAAGGATGTTTGATTATGACGGTCAACGAAGAAGGCATCATCAACTTCCATGTAGCGAATCGTGCTGCAACGCATCTTGGACGTAAGCTGTACTCGACCACGCCTCCTGCGTTGGCGGAACTGATTGCGAACTCGTACGACGCCTATGCCACAGAGGTTCGCGTGACCATCGATAAGGATATCGACCACATCATTGTTGCTGACAATGGTACGGGTATGAGTCTTGACGGGTTGAACGAGAAGTATGCCCTTGTTGGCAAAGAGAAGGTAGCCGAAGCTGCGCCAGAGGGGTTTACCCGCCGTTCGCCCATGGGCCAGAAGGGAATCGGAAAGCTCGCAAGCTTCAGTCTTGGCGACGAGTACGAGGTCTACACGAAGACCGCAACCGGTACTCAGTGGCGCCACTTCGCCGTCAAGTATGCGGACTTCATCAGGGATGACTCCGAATACCCGGTCGAGTCCGAGCTATGCGAGCTGCCTTATGAGCTTGAGCAATTCAGCAGCTACGACCATGGTTTCATCACCATTATCCGCGGGCTTCGCCGTGGTGTGAACTCTCAGACATTCGATTCACTGAAGACCCAGCTCTCTCGGCGCTTCTACATCAAGTCTGGAACCGGTAACTTTGCTCTTTACATCAATGATCAGCCTATAGACCTCTCACTGAACGCTTATTACGGAAGCATGGACTATGCGACGTATATCGGTTTCACTGGTGAGGAGATTCGAGAGCTGCTCAATGTCGACGATGACACGATAGAGCTCGAGCAGTATGACCCAAAGACCATCAAAGACGAGGCGGTTAGGGAAAGCCTCGAATCATTGATTGGCGAGAAGGGGTTAAAAGGCTGGGTTGGAACAGTTGAGCAGCCAAAGCAGCTCAAGGCACACGGCAACAATGCAAATGTCGTGGTCTATATCAATGGCAAGATTGCTGATGAGGATGTACTGAAGAACCATGCCAACTCGATGATTGCCAACCAGTACGTGGTCGGTGAGTTCTTCGCCGACTATCTCAGCGCCGACGCAGAAGATCCCATCACTAGCAGCAGACAAGGGCTTGACAATGCTGATAGCGAGGTTCGTGAGCTGATTAGCGTAATCAAGAGCATCCGGAGCACGGTAATCAACACTTGGGACAATCGACGCGAGAATGGCGCAGTCAAGCGTCTGCCCGCATGGGCAACAGATGACAAAGGCTATCAGGACTGGTTGGCTGGACTTGGCAAAAGTCAGAGGCGCCTGCACAACCGTCTCGTCAAGACGCTCACGGTGAAGATGGATGAGAGTGAGCAGGACGAAAGTGAAATGAGAGCCCTGCTCAACAGTTTCATCGATGTTGTGGAGAACAACGCGATTTACCAGCTTGCCGATGAGCTATCTTCCGAAACGGATTGCACACAAGATGAACTGCTTGTTGCAATGGCGCGACTCCTCAATCGTATTGCTGCTAGTGAAAGCATCAAACAAGCAGGGATCGTGAGCGAGCGACTCAGGGCCATCAAGACTCTGCAGAGCTTGATGGATGATGATAGCTCTGTCGAGAAGATGTTCGAAGAGCATCTCGCTCAAAATCCGTGGCTCATTAATCCATACTGGAACCAGACGCCAAAAACCAGTGAAGAAGTTCAAGTAGTAACGCAGGAATTCAATCGGCTCTACACCGATGTAAAGGATGACGAATATAGGCGAACCTTCATCGACATTTGCATATATGTCGCTGAAGAGACCTACCCGATTATTGTTGAGCTGAAGCGAAACGCTGACACTTCCTATTCTCATGTCAACTATTCAAGGATATATGAGCAGATTAATGCCTATCGACAGGCTATTCTTCAGAAACTAGGGCTCGCTGATGGTGCTGTAAAGGAAGACGCAATACCTGCATACTTCATCGGTTCGGAGAAAATGGGGCCTGTTGGACACGGTTTTTCTATTGAGCTTAGTGAAAGCGAACTGGGGCTTTTGAAACAATCGAACATCACCGTGTTGACGTATCAAGACCTTATCCTTCATGCGGAGAGAGCTTATCACCAACACATCGAGGTAATCGAACAGCGTGGGGATATTCCTTATTTCGAGATGTAGAGTCCTTTGCTAAACCACTTTGTGACGGCCTTCTAACCTGTTCGCAGTGTTAGAGGGCCGATTTGTTTGTGTCGGCCATGACCGAAAGGTGGCTGACATGGCCGATGATAACCATGGCGACAAGACGCAGGAAAAGCCGCAAACCGCGCAAGACGACAGGCGCGAGCAAGCACAGGAAGAACAGCCGCAGGTGAGCGGCACCGATTGGGAGAAGGCCGTCGCGGAGCGTGACGAGAAGATCGCGGCGCTGGAAGCCCAAGTGGCAGAGGCCGCCAGGAACGCAGAGACGGCCGAACAACTGCGCAACCAGATCGCGGAGCTGAAGGCCCAGGGCGAGTCCGATCGCATCGATTTCAGGCTGCAGCTCGCGGGCGTGCGCAACGTGAAGGCCGCGCGTGCGATTCTGGCAGACCACGGCGGCGACATCGACGCGCTCAAGGAGGCAGAGCCGTGGCTGTTCGCCGACGTGCCCGCCAGACAGCAGGGTGGCAAGACCGGGCTCCCCAACGCCGGTACCGGCACGGACGCCGGCAAGACCATGAAACGCTGGCGCAGGCTCGCCAGCCTGGACGATTCCAACGACAACGCATAGGAGGGCTGAGACATGGCCAACAGCATCGAGTTCGCAAAGAACTACACCGGAATCCTCGACGAGGTCTACCAGAGGGCGGCGGTGTCGCGCTGCCTGAACAGCGGCGGGCGTATGGTCCGCGCAGGGCGCAACGCCAAGGAGATCCTCATACCCAAGATCTCCGTGACGGGGCTCGGGGACTACACCCGCAACGTGGGCTACAAGACGGGCTCCATCACCTACGAGTACGAGACGCACAGCTTCGGCTACGACCGGGCCATCCGCCTGTTCGCCGACGTCATGGACGTCGAGGAAAGCGGCGTGCTCGACTGCTTAGTCGAGGCGGGCGCGGAGCTGCAGCGCACGCAGGTGGCACCCGAGGGCGACGCCTACACGTTCAGCCAGATCGCGTCCACCGAGGGCGTGACCATGAAGGGCGAGGACCTCTCCGAGGCGTCCGCCGTGGACGTGCTCGCCGCCCTGCGGGCCGTGACCAACGACATGGACGAGAAGCAGGTCTCCACCGGGAGCCGCTACCTCTTTATCACGCCGACGCTGCGCGGCGTCCTGGACGACTTCTCGTTGGCGAACCCGGCGCGCTCCAACCGCGTGCCGGAACGCTTCAGCCGCATCGTGGAGGTGCCGCAGGCGCGCTTCTACACGGCAATCGACCTTCTCTCCGGCGACGACGACCAGTTCGGCTACCAGAAGGCGGCGGGCACCTACGAGAAGACGGCCGACACCGAGGTCGACCCCTCAAAGACCTACTACACCGAGAGCGGCGGCGTGTACACGGCCGTGGAGTCCCCCACCAAGAGCGGGCTCGCCAACTACTACGAGCTCAAGGGCGCGGGCGCGGACATCAACTTCATGGTCGTGGAGAAGTCGGCCGTGATCAAGTACGACAAGCACGTGGCGTCGCGCGTGTTCAGCCCCGACGAGCTGGAGGCGCTGGACTCCTACATGCTGAAGTACCGCAAGTACGGCATCGTGAGCGTGCTGGAGAACAAGCTCGACGGCGTGTACGTGAACGCGAGCACGGAGTAGCCCAGTGGCCGCTGCGGTGACATACCAGTTCTACAAGGACGTTTACGGGGGCGGGCTTTCTGAGTCCGCCTTCGGGCTTGCGCTGCCTGCGGCTTTACGCCACGTGCGGTGGCTGATTGGCGGTGTGGAGCCAGGCGATGACGAGCTTGAGAGCTACCAACGGGCCGTGTGCGCCGCTGTGGACGCCTTCGCTGAGTTCGGCGAGGGGCAGGTCGGCGGGTTCTCGCTCGGGGACTTCAAGGTGACCCACTACGAGGACGAGGGCACGACCGGCGAGGAGATCGCCACGCAGGAGGCGCTCAAGGAGCTGATGGGGACCTCGCTCGCGTTCAGCGGGGTGCGATGATGCGGGCTCTGAGGCCGATACCGCTGCGGCTGCTGGCCGACGACGCCGTGGTGAGGGTGCCCGACAGTGACGGTGGCTATGCCGGGGGCGTGGCCGTGTCTCACGTGCGGTTCGCCAGGACGCAGAGCGCCGTGGATGATGACCACAGGAGCGCGGACGCTGGCGCCGGAAAGGTCTATGTCGACGCGCTGAACAGCGGCGGTGCCTTCGCGGTGCCCGCTGGGTCGCGCATCGACATCGGCGGGCATTCCTATTACGTGTCCGAGTGCAAGCGGTGCGAGGACTTCAACGGGCGCGTGCACCACTGGGAGCTGGTGGTGAGATGAGCTGCGCGGACTCCATCGCGAAACTGCTGGCAGACGCCCACTTCACAAGCTGCTTCACAAAAGTTTTGCCGCCGGCGCTGGACTGCGCGGAGCCCACCGTGGTTACGGAGGGTGCGTTCTCGCGCAGCTCCCGGCTGGCCGAGGAGGAGCGCGGGACGGTGACCGTCACAGTGCTGGTCGTTCGCGAGGTTCTGGCGTATGCGGAGAACGTTGCAACGGCAGCTGAGTACGCGGTTCGCCGTGCCGACTGGGAGCCTTATGCGGACGCCGGCGCTTACCGCATCGTAGGCATTGACACGACGGCACCAGCGTTTAAGGAGCGCGACTCAAGCGGGCGGTATGTATGGGCGTTCGACGTGACGTGCACGATGGTGAGGTCACAGTGAAGGACAAGGATGCTGACAAGCGCAAGGAAGAGCGTAGCGACGAGCTGCGGCTTCTCGCCGAGTCGATGGCGCAGAAGCCCAGGAAGGGCGGCTCCGTTGACGAGATGAGCCTGAAGTCTCGCCGTCGTGCCATCGCCTACGGAAAAGCCAGGGGCAACGCATGAGGTCGATAGTCTACAACGGCATCGACCTCTCGGAATGGTGCTCTGCCGAGGTCGTCGAGAAGGTCGCGCTGCCCGTGGTGCCTGACACGATGGTGGTGCCGGGGCGTGCGGGCGCTCTCCTCGTCTCCGGGCGCATACCACCCAAGCTGGTACGGGTGCGGCTTTTCATGGATGCGGGTTTCAGGCCGGGGACCAACGGGCTGGCAGACATACGGCACAGGGTCTACTCGGCGCTATGCTCCACGGCTGGTGGGACGCTGCGTCTGCCCGACGAGCCGGAGCTCGAGTACCGCAACGTTGTGTGCACCGATGCGGGCGCGTGGTCGTCGCTCTTCGAGGACGGGCTGGGCGAGGTCGTCTTCACGCTGCTCGACCCCGTGGCCTATGGGGGGGAACGGACCGAGACCGGAACGGCCTTCGAGGTCGACGGGTCGTGGCCCACGTGGCCGACGTTCGAGTTGGTCGCTTCGGCTGGCTCTGCTGTGCAGGTCGGCTGCGGTAGTTCATTCGCTCGCGTGGAGCATGCCTTCTCCGGTGGCGAGGCGGTGCGCATCGGCTGCGAGGGCGAGGGCGTGACCGTCGACGGCATTGATGCCCGCGTCGAGGTTACGCTGGCGAGCGACTTCTTCTCGCTTTCTCCTGGCAGATGCGAGCTGAGCTTCTCGGGATGTTCCGCCCACGTGACCGCCTTCCACGAGAGGTGGCTGTGATGGCCGACTCTGTTCCCACTGTCTTCTGGTTCGACCGATTCGACGACCGCATCGGCATCCTTCCCGTTGTTGGCGAGCTCGTCCACACCGAGGAGCTGAACGGCGAGGACACCATCGAGTTCGAGTGCCGGGATGTGCCGACGAAGGGCGACCGATTGCTGTGGAAGGACGGCGACATCTGGCGCGAGCATGTCGTGGTTCGCACCGACGAGCCGCTTGAGGGGCTTTGCTCGGTATATGCGGAGTCCAGCCTTTGCGAGCTGCTGGACGACTTTATCGAGGAGCAGCATCTCGTCTCGAGGACGGCGCGGCAGGCTCTGGCGGTCGTGCTGGCTCCCACGCGCTGGTCGATCGCGTCGTGCGACGTGGCCAGAACGGCTGGCTGCGTGCTCTACCACGTGAACGCTCTCTGGGCGCTGCGGAGGGTCGCCGAGGTGTGGGACGGCGAGGTCGAGCCCGTGATAACGGTGGTCGGTGGACGCGTGACTTCCCGGTCGATCCGCTTCAGACAAAGGCTCGGCAGCTGGCGCGGGCTTCGCTTCACCTACGGCAAGAACATGGCGGGATGCACGCGCACGGTGCTCGAGCAGGACGTCTACACGGCGCCCTACGGCTTCGGCGCTGGCCTTCCCGTGACCGACGAGGACGGGCGCTACACGGGCGGCTACCGCAAGAAGCTCACCTTCGGCGAGGTGAACGGCGGCGTCAACTGGGTCGGCAACGAGGACGCGCGGCTCGTGTGGGGGCGCTGGAACGCCGACAGGACGGCCAAGGTCCACAGCTACGGGCAGGTGACCTTCTCGGAGTGCGACGACCCTGCAAAGCTGTTGGCGCCCACCAGGAAGGCGCTCGTGGATGCCGTTCAGCCCAAGGTGTCGTACGAGATCGACGTGGCGGCCCTGGACGGCGGCGAGTGCGGCTTGGGCAACCTCTCGGGCGTGCGCTCGATGCGCTACACGTCCAGCTCCTGCGCCTTCGCGACGATCGACTTCCGTGGGTTCGACCCGTCGACGCTCACGGACCTTTTCTACACGTTCTCGGGGTGCAGCAGGCTCACGACCATCCTGGCCGACGCAAGCTGGGCGCTGCCGACGAGCGGGATCACGGGCTCGCAGTGCTTCTACTCATGCTCGGCTTCTCTTGTTGGCGGCAACGGCACCGCATGGGCCAGTAACAAGACGGCGTACACGTACTTCCGCATCGACACGGCGAGCACGCCGGGGTACATCACGGTGTTATAAGGAATCCGAGAAAAGAGGGCGCACGGCCTAACCGAGAGCCATGCGCCTTTATGCCTGCCCTTAACTAACCGACCTTTCCGCTCTGTACATCAAAGATAGCCATGAACTTCTGTTTGGGCACGTACCAGCGATTGTTCTCCAGCTTAACAGCTGGAAGCGCCTGGTTCTTGAACATCGTGCGCACACGGCCGATGCTTAGACCAGTAATCTCCGCTATGTGCTTCGCAGTAAGCATGACGGGATAATCTGCGAGATAGTCTGATGGCCGCGCTTGAATCTTGCCAGCCTCGACGTCATCTCGCGTCGTTGAGCATGCATATGGCGGCCTGACAGCATAAGAGCCGTCTTCCCGCCTGATAACGCGATAACCGACCGCCTCAAGGGCTTCTACTGCGCTCTCAAGCCCCATTCGCTTGCGCTCGAGCAGGCGCTCAGCCGCCTGGGCACGGGCGTCATCGACGTTCGCAGGCTCACGGGCCGTCATCGTGCATCCTCTCCCACAAGCTGTGCCGGAGAGTCTGGCATTTCACCAAGCAACAGGTCTTTCCAGAACTCCTCCGACTCGCAGCCAGACGAGCACTACATGTCTAGGAGTTTGACCCGAAACTCCGGAGGCAGCGGCTCAAAATCGGCCTTCATGGCGTCCTCAATCGCCTTACTCGTGGACTCCATCTGCTCGCAGATCTCGCGCTTCTCGTCCAAGCTGAAACTTTCGGGGCTTCCCAGGCAGACGTCGGCCCTGAAATAGGCCATGGCCTCGTCCTCGATGAGTTCTTGCATGTTCTCAATCATCTTTGCGGCTCCTCTCCAAACTGCGACTTCCCGGACACCATGGCCCGTCCTGGGGGACACCACGCAGGACACCAAGCCCAACGTGGACACCGTGGCCCCGACTTCAGGGTTGTTGATTCAGTCTGTCGATTGTTTGGCCAGATAACCGGCCGAAAGAGGAAAACACCCGACTTTTGACGAGACTCCCGTTTTTGGTGTCCTATTTGGTATCCCGTTTAGTGTCCTAAACAAAAGCAGGTAGATGGTTTATGCCATCTACCTGCGTCTTTCGTGGTGGGCGTTACAAGATTTGAACTTGTGACCTCTTCCGTGTCAGGGAAGCGCTCTCCCCCTGAGCTAAACGCCCGTGTGCTTTTCAGCGGTAGCTATACTACCATGCCCGGAGCCATATGCCAACGAGAATTTTTCAACTTCTCAAAATATGATGCCGCGATGAAGACCGCATGCCCTATGACGTACGGGGGCGCTCGTCGCTATCCATCCTAAGATTCTCGAACTTGCCTTTTATGAACTCATCCCCAAAATGACGGTCGACATACTCCTCAAAGACGTTCTGAGGAGGCACCCCCTCCTCGCGTTTGCCAGCGCGCCAGAAGCACGCAACCGTCATGGCGATATCGAGCGCGATGAACGCGGTCAGGAAGCTCACCACCACGGCCTGGCGGCGCGACGTAGGCTCGCCGATCCGGTACAAAAGCTCGGGCATGATGACCTTGCACCACGCCACGCCCAACAGCCCCCACACGATGAGGAAGCGCCATGCCACCCACTGGGTGATGTGATCGGGGAAATGCAGGTACGACCACGACCATGCGTGCATGACCGTCTCCATGCTCCACCCAGCGAGCTGCTCGAGAATCCCACCAAGACCCGCGGATATAAGGAAGATCATCCAGGTTGGCTGATCGCGCAGGCGCCACAGCACAACGGTGAGCAGCACCGCGCCGCACCCGTATAGCGGCGAGAACGGACCCCACACGAGCCCTACGCGGCTCTCGAGCACGCCATAGGCCACGAACATCCAAATGGTCTCGAGAATAAGACCGAGCACCGAGGCAACCAAGAAGATGATGAGATATTGGTAGAACCCGGGACAGTTATCGTTCAGGAAGTCGTCGCGCAGCTGCCGGCGCGCGTCGCGAATTACGCGCTGCTGCTCCTTTGAAATCTTCGCGCGGAGCTTCTTGTGGCCGAATCGGTTGACCTCCGACCACACCGCGTCTGCATACACTCCCGCATCGATACGGCCCTGCCGAAGAAGCTTCTTGAACGACCTTCCCGCGCCGCGAAAATCGAGATACCGCTGGATGAGGAATGTGATGCCGCGCGCCACAAGGAAGAGCGCAACGATAAAGACGGTAATGGTGAAGAGCAAGGGAGATCCCCCGTTCGCTAAACGCCGTTAGATGTGCGCGACACGCCTGAGCTTGGAAAACGGCCCGTAAACACGCCAGCGTGACGCCCCCGGTCGAGCAGTATTGTACCCAAGCCAAAATTTTTTGAAAATCATGCTTGCAAGTCCTTACAAACTCGCGTATATTATCTTCCTGCAAGCGGACATGGCTCAGTTGGTAGAGCACAA
>OLPF01001894.1_pt1 | contig 15554 bp, 13 predicted proteins | sample 1673121 | NCBI WGS metagenome assembly OLPF01 (sample SAMEA3136756, study PRJEB25190) | human gut metagenome
CCTCCCTATTTGTCACTACTCGGGTGTAAACAACCTGTTGGCACTAAACAGCTAGTGCCCGATTAACAACAAGGATAGGTGGACAGCATAATGATCATCGAGCAGCTTGCCCTTTGGGGAGACGAGGCCACGCAGGAACATCCCGCGACGTTTACGACGTATTTGGCAGACCCCATGCCAGAGCATGAGGACGTGCGCCGCCCTGCGGCGATTATCTGCGGCGGCGGAAGCTTCACGCACGTGGGGGTGCACGAGAAGGAGCCAGTCGCCCTGGCCTTTTTGCAGGCTGGTTACCAGGCGTTCACGCTCGATTACGTGACGAGTTCTACCGGCGATGTTTCCTATCCCAATCCCGAGGCTGATCTTGCACGCATGGTCGCGACTGTTCGCGCAAACGCTGCGGATTGGCGTGTAGACCCTGCGCGCGTTGTCGTTGTGGGTTTTTCTGCTGGCGGCTTTGTATGCGCCAGCCTTGCAACCGCATGGAGGGGAAACGCGCTGCCTAAGCTCGTGGGGGCTCCTTCGGAATCCATTCGCCCCGATGCGGTGGTGCTTGGCTATCCTGCGCTGGATTATGCGCATTTGTGCCGCATGCAGCTTAAAGATCCCCGTATCGACCTGCGCGTTCCCAAGACGGGTGGCAAGACGGGTCGTGACCTTCTTAACGATTACGGCCGCATGATCGCCGAGGGTGAGCCGACGGACGATGAGCTGCTTGCCGCGCTTGATTCCATCTGTCCCACCATGCATGTCGATCGTCATGTCCCGCCGGTGTTTATGTGGGGCACTGCCGATGACGACACAGCGCCCGTGGCGCAGCTCTATCCGTTCGCGCAACGTCTTGCCGAGGCGGGCGTGGTGCATGAGCTGCATGTTTTTGACCGCGGAGGACATAGCCGCTCGGTTGCCAATGCCAATTCCGAACACGGCGATGCCGAAAAACAGGAGGCCGTGCGCCCCTGGTTCAATCTCGCGCTGTCCTTCCTTGCCCGCGTGATGTAGCGAGCGGGCCCTGCGCCCGCCCACCGTCTGCGAGATTTGGGACTTCTGGCCCGTTTTTCGAGACGTCCCGTCGGTAAAATTGAATAGCTATGAGAACGCGTAAGCGACATACCCGCCGCATGGCAAATCCTTTCATACCTGCTGCAGATTTGCGAAGCAACAGGCTTTTTGCCATGCCGCGCTTTCTTTCCGACGTGCCGCACGAGATATATCGTCGTCGCGCTTTTGCGATCGCGGCTATCGTCACGGGCCTGTTTTTGCTTCTGTTCGCCAGCTTTCCGTTGCTATTTCGCTCGGACCCGTTCCTTTCTTCGAGAGCACCGGCCTATGAGGAAGTTTCTACAGAGGTTTTTGAAAATCTCGTTCAGTCGAGTTCGTTTCCCCTGCTGATCGCATCCATCGTTTTCTCCATCTGGGGCGTGAGCATCTACCTTCGGTGCTTGGACGCCGTACTCAGGCGTCGTCTGGTGGCTATCGCCGCAATCTGCACGCTTTGGATGATCGAGGTTGTAGTCAAATACAAGTCGTTTACGCAGGCATATACCTCGCTACTGTGGTACCTCTATTACGTTCCCATGACGTTTATCCCGCTTTTGTTTCAACTGTGCGGCTTTAGACTTGCAGGCTTGGAGCGCCGCCGCGCTTGGCGTCGGTATCGCGTTGTGCTATTGGCCTTAGCAAGCGTCATCGTTTTGTTTGTTCTCACCAACGACCTTCATCATCAGGTATTTTGCTTTGATCCCTCAAGCGATGGCTGGGCCAACGACTATACCTATGGTTGGGGCTATGCGGTTATTCTGGTATGGAGCGCCGTCAATTATGTGGGCTTCTTTATCCTGGTCGGTCTGTCTTCTTCGTATCGGATCAGGCGCTTTACGCTTACTGCCGCGCTTGTCTTTATTGCGGGCGCGTTCTTTGCCATTTTCTATGCTTTGCGTGTCCCGTGGGCGTGGAAGCTCAATTTTTCTTTGGTCTATTGCATCTTTTGCGTGATGGCTCTCGAGATCTGCCTGGAAAGCGGTGTTTTCCCTTCGTATCACGACATCGCCGGTATTTTCGATACGCTGCCGCTTGACCTCAAGGTCATGACGCATGATTTTGAGGTTGCGTACGCTACGCCTGCGTCGGAGCCGCTTGCCGATGGCGTATGCGATGAGTTACGCGCGCGGGAACACGACTGCATGCATGCCTTTTCCGTGGTTTCGAGGCGCGATGTGATGTATCGCGCCTTTCCGCTTATGGGTGGATATGCCCTTTTGGGCCAAAACGTCCAAGAGCTCAACGAGCTCAATGCCGAGCTTGCGCATCGTCGCGCTGAGCTTCAACGTCAAAACGAGCTGCTTGCTGCCGACTACGACCTCAAGGCGCATCTTGCCGACCAAGAGGCCGAAGCGCTGCTCATACAGGATGTCGAACAGGCACTCGCGCGCTCGTTGAGCAGTCTCTACGATCTTTTGAGTTCGCTTCCGCCGCTTACGGACGAAACGTCTTTGGATGAGCGGTACCGGCTGCTGCAGTGCGCCAAGATGCATATTGCCTACTGCAAGCGTAAAGGGTCCCTCACGCTTGCCCAGCACGGCGAGAGCGGCTTTGACCGCAACCGCATCCAGCTGATCGCAAACGAGCTGGCAAGTGACCTGTGCACGCTTGGCGTCGATTGCGCCTCAATTATCGCAATTGGACAGCCGATGCATGCAAGCACTGTGAGTGCACTGTACGACTGCGTTTACGATTTTGCATTCTTTGCCTATACGACCGAGCGCCCTGCCCTTATGTACCACCTGAGCGACCATGATCCAGGTAGTGTAGAACTGCGTGCAACGTTGGTCTCGACTGATGATATCGACCTGTCCAGCATTCCTGCGGCGCGTGAGCTTGAGCGTGCCCTGCAGGGAAGAGACGTTGCGTATCGCCTGGAAGGCGAGCCGGGCGAGCTGCGCATGATTGTCTTGATGTCGCGGGTGGGTGAATGACCATGCGATTTGACCTGATTCTTCCCCAGTTTGTACTGCTCGATGTGATCTACGTTCTGGCAGCCTGTATGCAGACCATCCATGTGCCGCTTATCACTTCGCGGCGCATGCCCTATAGCCGCATAGCGGTATGCATCTATGAGGCAAGCCTGGTGGTGCATCTCGTTATCGTGGCGGATATTATCTTGGCTTCGACAGGTAGCCGCCTGTTGGTTTCTCCGTTTCTTATCGCTCAGGCCTTGGAGGGGGTCTTGTGGCTTAACCTGCTACTTGTTGCCTTTGGTGTTTGCCTTGCCGTGCACTACCGTCGTCCCTGCATGATTTTCGAGTTGATGCTCGTTGCGGCATCGATTCCTCCTGTCGTGAAACTGCTGGGGCCGGCATGGGTCGGAGCTGCCATCATCGAAGGGGCGTTTTTCCTCTTCCGCTCCATTTCGGCGCTTCTTTTGGATGCGCGCCATCGGCAAGAGGACATCACTGCATTCTCGACGATCGAGACTATCAATGTGATTCCGGTTGGCATTCTTTACCTCGACCTGCAAGGTCATCCGCTGCTTATGAACCACTGCATGCGCTCGAATCTCACCGACTTGCATCTCCCCACCGATCTGCGCGATATGAGCGAAACGTGGAACGAATTGCGCAAGCTGGGGGCGAAGGAGTCCGACGAGAGGGGAGGAGGCCACCGCCTTGACTTTGCGCGCTTTGGCGACGCTCGTTCGGTTGTCGAGCTCTCGCCTTCGGAGATTCGTCTGTTCGTGCGCGACAATCTCATCATCTCGGGCCGTCCGTTCGAACGGATTATCGGTCTCGACGTGACTGAGTATGCCCATGCCTATGATCGCCTGGCCCATGCGAACCATTTGCTCGAGCTTGCGGCAAAAGAGCTTCGCGTGCAGATCGAAGAGGTCAAAAAAGTTGCCGACAATGCCGCGTACCTGCGCATGCGCGCCCGTGTTCACGATGTTATCGGGCAGCGTCTCTCCATCATGCACCGTTATTTGGAAGAGGGGCGCCTGGATGACGAATCGCTCGAGCAGATCGAGCCGCCGCTGCGCTCCATTGCTATCGACTTGCATGGAAAAGACGGAGACGGCACGCGCGACGCTGCCGAAGAACTAGATGATATCGTTCACGCTTTTGGCTTGGTGGGCGTGCGCATCGTTGTTGACGGCAAGCTTCCTGTCGATGTGCGCACCGCTGCGGCCTTCTTGCAGATTGTTCGCGAGGCCTCGACCAACGCAACCAAACATGCGCAGGCCCATCAAATCCAAGTGCGCTTTTGGGAAGAGGGCGCCGAGTCGTGGCGTACGGCGCGCATGACCGTCTCGAACGACGGAACTCCAGCCCCGGCATCGATTCGCGAGGGAACAGGTATTCCAGGTATGCGGCACGTTGCTCAAGACTTGGGAGGGTCACTTGAGGTTGATCCAGGACCGCCGTTCACGCTCGTTGTATCCATCCCGCTTTCTTCCGATATCACCGCCCAGAGGAGGAACTCATGATCAGCGTCCTTATCGTCGAAGATCAAGCTATCCTGCGTGAGAGCCTTGCGCGCTCCATTGCCGATCAGCCCGATATGACGGTGGCTGCCGCTATCGCAGACGCCTCTTGTGCTCTCGATGTCGTGCGCGAGCAGCATCCCGATATGATCTTGATGGATGTGTGCACCGAGCATGATTCCAGCGGCATCGTTGCGGCTGGGCACATCAAGGAGGAAGTGCCGGAGTGCCGTATCGTCATCATGACGGGCATGCCCGAGATCACCTTTGTCGACCAGGCACGCGAGGCGGGTGTCGACAGCTTTGTGTACAAGAACGTGGGCATCGAGGAGCTGCTTGCTGTGATGCGCTCCACGCTTGCGGGCTACTGCACCTTCCCTAAGCCGCCACAGAGCATCTTCTCGGGCACGGCGGCGCTCGACGAGGTGGAGGTCTCGATTTTGCGACTCGCCTGCGAGGGGAAGAGCCGCCGCGAGATTGCAGCTGAGCTCTTTATGAGCGAGGGTACGGTCAAGCGCCGTATCTCGGAGATTCTCAACAAGACCGGCTACGACAACATCATGCGTCTGGCGGTCCATGCGGTGACGGAGGGAAGCATCGTTCCCAACATGGAGCGTTAGTTAGCGCTTGAGAACGTGTGCACAAAAGCGGCGGGGCCGCGGGGGAGTGTTCCCGCTTGCTGTTCGAGTGGGCGCTGCTCGTTGTTGCCTGCTGCGCGCATTACGGGATGAGAGCGCTGTAGGAAGCGACGTCCTCATAGGTCTCGGTCTCATAAGCATCGATGCCGATGGTGATGTTCACGAGGTCGTCAATGCTATCGAGGTCGCCGGTCGAGAACGTGAACTCCTCGGTGGCGTTGGTGCCGGGCATCAGATGGCAGGAGAACCAAGGCTCCTTCATGGTGCCGTCGACATTGGTCTTGCCGCTGGGGGAGTAGAACGTCAGGTCCTTGTCGCTCTTGTTGGTGATCTCGACGGTCAGGCCGATGGTTCCCCACTCGTCTTCGAACTTCTCGGTGACGGTGATGGTGCACAGGTCGTCGTCGGCAACGGTGACGGCGGGGGTGATGGCCTTGCGGGTACCCTTACCCTCAGCCTCTTCCTCTTCGGCCTCTTCGTTGGCCTTCGCCATATCGCGGTCCTTCTTCACGGTGTCGGAGAGGTCCTTCTTGGACCTGGTGAAGGAGATGTTGTCGTCGCCGTCCTTGAGGGTGAGGGTGTCGTCCTTGAGGGTTGCCTTGAAATCGACGTCTTCGGCGCTGATCTTCGCGGTGCCGTCGCTCTTGACCTTCCAGGTGATGTCTTCGACATCGCCAAAGAGGTCAAGCTGGCCCTCGCCGTCCTCATCGAGGATCAGGATGCAGTTGAGGCCCCACTCTTCCATGGTCTTGATGGTCTCGTCATCGAGTTCCTCGCCGTAGATCTCGCCGCCGGAGAGCTTCCAGCTACCCAGGAATGCTTCCTCGGGATCGGCCTTTGATCCGCCGCAGCCCACCAGGGCAAAGGCGAGCGCTAGGATGCAAGCCATGAGGGCGAGAGCCGATTTCTTGATCGTTGCGGTCTTCATAGTGTCCTCCTTACGGTTGGAAAACCCATGTATGCAAGGCGCGGGGCTTATGCTTCCGCGCGGGTTGCCGATGCTTGGGCGCTAGGGCCTCGGGGTGCCGCAGTTGCTGCAGAACTTGCCGTTGTTCTCGGAGCCGCAGTTAGGGCAGTACCATTTGGTGGGCGCCGGCGCAGGCGCGGGGCTGCCGCATTCGGAGCAGAACTTGCCCGTGTTGGTGGCGCCGCAGCTGCAGGTCCAACCACCGGCTGCGGGGGCAGATGCCGGCGCAGGCGCGGGCGCTGCCTGCTGGACGGGTGCCTGCTGGACAGGCATCGGCTGCGGCTGGGCTGCCGCCTGCTGTGCCTGGCCTGCAGCGAAAAGCTGGGTCGCATTCATGCCGCCCATGCCGCCTGCCATGCCCATGCCCATGAAGCCGGCCATGGCACCGTTGGGGTTCGATGCCGCTGCGCGCATGGCGTCGCTCTGGGCGCTTGCGAGGTTCGCTGCCGCCATGGTCGGGTCGCGCATGACCGCTGCCTTTTGCAGGTCCTTGATCATCTGCTCGTCTTCTTGCGAAGCTGCGATGGAATTCACACCAAAGCTCACGATCTCCACGCCGCGCAGGTCGCGCCAGTCGGCCGAGAGCACATCGTTCAGCGCGCGAGCGACCTCGGTGGTGTGGCCGGGGATGGCGCTATAGCGAATGCCCATCTCGGAGATTCGGGCAAATGCCGGCTGAAGTGCCGTAAGCAGCTCGGATTTAAGCTGACTGTCGATCTTGTCGCGCGTGTAGTCTTCGGTCACATTGCCGCAGACGTTGGTGTAGAACAGCAGCGGGTTGGTGATGCGATAGGAGTACTCACCGTTGCAGCGCACGGAGATATCGACGTCGAGGCCGATGTTGTTGTCGACCACGCGGAAGGGGACAGGCGCGGCGGTGCCGTACTTGTTGCCGATGATCTCCTTCATGTTGATGAAGTAGACGCGCTGGTCCTTGCCGGCGTCGCCGCCAAAGGTAAAGCGGCTGCCGATGCGCGCGAAGGTGTCCTTGATGGCGTCGCCAAGGTTGCCCGAGAACACGCTGGGCTCACTGCCGGTGTCGAAGACGAACTTACCGGGCTCGAGGGCCACTTCGATGATCTTGCCGTCTTGTACCACAAGCATGCCTTGGCCATCGTTGACAGCGATGACGGAGCCGTTGGAGATAACGTTGTCCTCGCCGTGAACGTTGGAGCTGCGATCGCCGGTGCGCTTGCAGCCCTTGCACGCCAAGACGTCAGCGGGCATCGATTCGCAATGGATATACTCTTTCCACTGGTCGGCCATGACGCCGCCGGCAGCTCCCATTCCAGCTTTCAAGAGTCCCATAGCAGTCTTCCTTTCCTATCGAGGGTGGTATACGGGATGGGTGATTGTTTACTTCTTTTGCTGCTTCATCTCGACGCGGGTTTCGGTGCGGATGAAGGTATCGCTTTCGTCTGTAAGGTCGAACTGTCCGCAATAGCTATCGGCATTCGTCGCTTCGGCCGCGGTCTTGAGCTGGCCCATCAAAAACAGGTCGGCGATGGCTGCAATCACAAGGGGAACAACGATGTTGATGAGAATGCCCTCGAGGTCAAAGTCGAAATACGCCGGATTGAAGGCATTTGATCCCATGCAGGCAAAGCGCGTGATGACAAAGGCCACGATAAAGAAGATCAGCGTGGCGAGTGCGAGCTTGGGCTTGGAGCAGGGAAGCTCGCCCACCATGCGGCCCGTCTGCCCGTTCATGGCAAACAGGTAGTTCTTTCCGTTCCACGAGGTGGAGAGCATCCAAACGGGGAAGAGCGCATAGTCGGCATCCTCCCAGTTGTAATCGAGGTTTTGGCTCATGAGGGACGCGGTATTGTAGGAGCTGACGGTCTGCCTAAAGGCCGAGATCAAACTGCCCTCCATGCGCTTTTCGGCGCGGTCCCTGCATATGCTGCTGTCCTCGTCGTAGCGATTGGCGATAAATCCGGGCATGTACGCTACCGAGAACGGGCGCAGCGAGCTGTAATCAAAGGGCTCGATGGCGTCCATGTGGCCATCCGGCATCTTGGTCGAACCGTCGACGGGCACACGCTCAAATGACATGTTTCCCTTGCGATACGCATCGTAGTGATTGATGGTCGTGACGGTGCGGTCGGAGTACTCGGTCACGCGGTGGTTTTCGGCATCGAAGTGCACCTCGCCATCCACATGTGCTCCGTAAAGCCAAAACGGCACGTAGACACCCTGGACCTCGTCGATATGATTGCCGGAGACAAAGCTCTTGGGAAGCAAGATCTTGCCTTTGTAGTGCTCTTGGAGAGCAGAGAGGGCGTCCTTGCGTTCGAGCTTGAACGGAATCACGAGGTCGGGGGAGAACGATCCCGAGAGCTGTCCGGGCGCTACGGCGGGGTTGCCGCAGTAGGGGCAGGTGCTGACGGCGACGGTACCGTCCGAAATCAGCTCGGCTCCGCACGAAGAGCAGATATAGCCAGCGTTCATGCCGAGCATTTCGGCTTCGTTGGGAGACGCGGTCTGCTCTGGCGCAGGCGCCGCGCTTGCCTTGGCATCAGCCTTTGCTTGACGTTCACGGTAGAGAGCCTCAACTTCTGCCACCTCGAAGCGAGAATCGCAGTAGTCGCAAGCCAGTTTTTGCTCTGCGCTCGAATAATGCAAAGGTCCGCCGCATGCGGGGCATTGATAGTTGACGCTCTCGTTTGCCATGATCGGTCCTTCTCAGTTGTCGCGTTATGCGCCCGCTATGCGCCGATGGCGCCGCCGCAGTATTCGCAACGGCCGCTGGCATCGGGGATGGTGGTGGCGCCGCAGAAGGGGCACGTTACCGCGGTCTTGGGGGCCTGGGCAGCAACGACGCTGTCGCGGGTCTCTTGGCGCAACTGCGTCAGGGCATCGCGGATCTCGTTTGTTTGGCGTTCTGCCTCGCGGTACTCGATGGAGCCGCGCTGCTCGATGGTCGAGTCGTTGACGCGCAGGCTGATCTCGGTGAAGTACGGCGTGTTGACATGGACCGTGACATGGAAGTCGTAATCGAGGTCGTAGCGCGGGGGATTGTAGCTCACGCGCTCGCCATCCTTGTTTTCGCGATACTGCTCGGTGCGATGCTCCTCGATCTCTGTATCACAGCCCAGTACCTGGGTGAACTCGATGATGTCGGGGTTGGCATCGCGCCAGCGGGCCGCCGCGGTGACGATTAGGAGCTTTGCATCTTCATCGAGCATAATGTTGGTGCGACCGGCCGAAAGCGTGCGCGTAGGATTGAAGGAAGCCAGGCGCTGCGCGTTCGCCTCGCGATAAGCGAGCTGCTCGCGGATGTCGTCTGCAGTGCTCGAGCGATGGCCGCGGAAGAAAGGCGAAAGCTTGCCTGCGCACTCCTTGCACAGATACCCTTCGTTGATCTTGGTCTTTCCCAAAAGTCCCAGCTCGGTCCCGCAGATTGCGCATTCTTTCTTTTCGAACATCTTGTCAAAGAAGCCCATGGCAGCCTCCAATCATCTTGAGTTGCTCTTCGCTTTAGATGATGGGGGTGCGCGGAGTTTTGCGCGATGCCCCTGCGGCCCGAGGTGCACAACCCACTGGGACATATGGCCCAATGTGCTGGGCAATTAAGGGATATAGGGCTATGAGCTGGGAAAACGCTTCAAAATGACGGGGCCCGCCTGCGGTTTGCCACGGTGTGGGATATGCTGCACGCTAGCCAATGGGGTCGCGGTAGAAGCCGCCGTAGAAGTCCTCGGTGCGCAGCACGTTGATCACAGCGCGCTCGTCTTGGGTGCGCACGAGCGCAACGATGTCGCCCACCTCATAGGAGGAGACAACGGTTGAGATGAGCCAGTACTTGTTGCCGCTGTAGCCGCCTGTCGCCTCGATGCACGAGGAACCGTGGCGGTACTGCATGCTATAGGCTTCGAGCACCTGCTTTGGCTTGGACGTGGTGATCTGCAACGTCATGCGATCGTAGCGGTGATAGAACGTCTCGATCGTTTTGGTCGAGATGAACTGGAAGATAATCGAGTAAGCGGCAAGGTCCCAGCCAAACATGGCGCCAAAGATGCAGATGACGGCGCAGTTGCCTGCAAATATCAACCCCCAGATGGAGTGGCCGGTGCGATTGGAGACCATCAGCGAGATAAAGTCGGTGCCGGCCGTGGAGGCTCCGCCCTTGAGGGCGAGCGCGATGGAGAGGCCGTAGAGGAATCCGCCGAACACAACTTCAAGCAAGATGTTGTGGAAGGGCGGCAGAATATGCATCTCGGTGAAGGTGCGCAGAAAGAACGAGGATAAAAAGACCTGCGCCATGGAGAAGAGCACGAAGCGGCGGTTGATGGACCTCCAGCAGATCGCCGCGACGGGGATATTGAGCGCCAGCATGCCTACGAAGGTAGGGAATGAGAATCCCACGAGCGAGGTGATGCGGTCGATGAGAATGGCGAGTCCGGTAAAGCCGCTGGACAGAAGGTTTGCAGGAGTCACGAAGGCGCGAATGGTAAAGGCCTGCAGCAGCGCAGACAAGAAAACCGAGCTTGCAGTGATCAGGTTGCGTACAAACGCAATGCGGCGCAGGCGGCGGAGCTTTTCGAATTCTTCGCCCAGATTGGGAAGATGCGCGTGCCCTTCTTTGCCGACATTCTTCTTTTTTGAGACCGATGTGTCTTTCGAATCCCTATCCGTCTGCATATATGTGCTTTCCTCTGCAAAACCATCCTTGTTGCCGGGTTATTCGGCAACCAAACTATAGCAACGCCCGCGACGGTGGCACTAGGCGAAACGTCGCGGGCGGTATTGAATCGTATGTGAGTGAACGGGTGCCTATTGTGCCGGGTCGTTAATGACCTCCACCTGGCAGCTGCGCAGGGTGGCGAGTGCCGCCTTGTGGCTGTCGGGCGTGACGCCGGCGCAAAGCGACGCGTCCACCTTGAGCGGGACCTCGGGAATCCAGCCCTTGATGAGAAGCGCATTGCTGACCACGCAGATGTCGGTGCACAAGCCGATAAGCTCGATGGACTCGATGGGTTCGGCAACGTTTTCCTCGGCGAGCCACATGGCAAGGTCGAGCGAGGCGAAGGTCGTTTTCTCGAAGACAAAGGAGTTGCGCTCGTCGCGAATCGCCTGGAGCTCGGGCATGAGTTCCCAACCCGGCGTGCCGTGCAGGCAGTGCTCGACGGGCAGGTTCTTGCCTTCAAGGGTCTGAAGGTAGTCACTGTAGTGCGTGTCCTTGGTGAACACGACAGTGCCATCAAAGGCTTGGGCCTTAGCGGCGACACTTGCTACGATGGCCTGCGCCTCGGGCGTTCCCAGCGCACCGTCGACAAAATCGTGCTGCATATCTACGACAACTAAATACCTCTGACCCATGATGCCCCTCCTCATTCGTGGATGTACCTGGAATAGTACACCCCACGTTTGCGGTACCGCAGCGCATGATGGCAGCTATCGGCGAATGTTCAAAAAAGATTAGGTAACGAAGGGGGCCGGTTAATGACGACGCCTGGCAAACCTTACGAAAGGGAAAGCGGCGTGTAAGGCAAATCGATGGCACGGGCAATCGTCGCGCGTGAGTATGGATGACAAGGTAAGACCTTGTTTGAAGGAGGAACGCAATGAGCGCACGTGGACCGTATGACATCGACCGGTATGCAGATACTGCTTCGGAGGTGCTGGGCAACCCCTTCGCAACCCTGGGCAGCAGGCTATGCTGCTTGGCAGCTATGGCCGTGCTTTGCCTGGGCGCGATCGTGATGCTGTGGAGGGTCTCGGGACGCTAGAGAGTGTTGACGACTGGCTCAAATCCCTGCGCAGGGGCATCGTAACTTCTTGTGATGCGTGCCCAACAAGGGGTATTCGTTGCTGGCATGCGCGTATAATCGCGCAGGCATTGATGGATACCATAAAGGCATGGCGGAGGAAAACCTGTGGCGCAGCGAGGAATCACGATACGGCAATGGCTTCCATTGATTGGTTTGACGTGCGCCGCCTTTATCTTTAACACCTCCGAGTTCATGCCCATCGGTCTTTTGACCGATATCTCTGCTTCTTTTCATATCAGCGAGGCGGCGACAGGCGTGATGATCTCGGTCTATGCCTGGGGCGTCATGCTGCTCTCTTTGCCGCTTATGGTGTTCGCTTCGCGCTTTGACCTGCGACGCCTGTTGCTTGCGGTGATCGCACTGTTCGCGTGTGGGCAGTTTCTCTCTGCTGCGGCGCCGACCTTTCCCATTCTGGTGCTTGCCCGCTTGGTGGTTGCCGCTGCGCATGCCATCTTTTGGTCTATCGCATCGGTGATGGCGGCGCGTCTGGTCGATGCCGAGCACGGGGCGCTGGCGCTTTCGATGATCGCTACGGGCTCGTCTATCGCGCAGATTTTTGGCTTGCCGCTGGGGCGCGCCATCGGTCTTGCCGTGGGCTGGCGCATGACTTTTTGCGTTGTGGGAGCGGTCGCAGCGGCGATTCTCGTGTATCAGGCCGCTGTCTTTCCTGTTATGCCCGCGGGCGAGCGCTTCACCCTGGGGCAGCTCCCCTCGCTTCTGCGCAATCGTGTGCTGCTTGCCCTCTATGCGGTGACGATCTTTATGTCTTGCTCGTATTACGTGGGGTACAGCTATATCGAGCCGTTCTTGCAACAGGTGGCGCATCTTGATGCAGGCACTATCACTATGGCGCTTACCGTGTTTGGGTTTGCAGGCCTGCTTGGGTCCGTTTCGTTCTCGCGCTTTTTTGACGGGCATCGCTTTGGCTTTTTGCTCGGCGTGATCGGCGGGCTTGCGCTGTCCCTTCTTCTTATGCAAGCGGCATCGTTCTCGCTTGCGAGCGCGCTTGCCCTCTGTGTGCTTTGGGGCCTGTGCGCCACTGCGTTTAATGTAGCGTTTCAGGCCGAGGTCATCTCGTTTACGCAAACCTCGGCAAGTGCAGTCGCTATGTCGATTTTCTCCGGTCTGTTCAATTTGGGTATTGGCTGCGGCACGGCTATTGGCGGTGCCGTGGTGTCGCGGAGCGCCATCGCGAGTATCGGCTATGTAGGCGCGGCTATTGGCGTCTTGGGCGTTATTTGCACGGTGGCCTGGCTGTTCCCGGCGATGAGGCGTGCTCGCGGATAGAACGGTTGGCGGGAGCGTGCTTACTCCTTTGCAGATACACACGAGTCGTATCTTCTGTGTCGTCCCTGTGGAAGAACGCCGTTTGCCAGGAAAGTTTCAAAATTGAACCTTTTTTCTCGTTCAGGTCGTATACTGCCATCTAAATTGAACTTTTGAGATGCACTGCAGCTTGAAAAGTTCAATTTAAGAGGAGGTTGAACTGTGGAAGAGGACCCTGTGGCCCAGGCAACGTTTGCACAACGCTTGAAACAGCTGATGGAGCTGCGCGACGCCAAGCAGGCGGACGTGATTCGCATGGCTCAAACGCGCGGGAAGCATCTGGGGAAAAGCCAGGTGAGCCAGTACGTGAGCGGCAAGACGATTCCGCGCCGAGACGTTATGGACGTGCTCGCCGCCGTGTTTGAGGTGGACGCGGAATGGCTCGCCACGGGCGAAGGGCCGGGCCCCGATACCGCACGAGCTAGCAAGCCGGGTTCAGCCCCGGCGCCTTCAGCACGACCGACCCACAGCGATTCTGCATTACACACAACAGGGGGAGCACCCATGCGTACGTTTAAGAAATCTAGCAAGCTCGACAACGTTTTGTACGATGTCCGCGGACCCGTGGTCGACGAGGCCGCCCGCATGGAAGACGACGGTGCGCGCATCCTCAAGCTCAATATCGGTAACCCTGCGCCCTTTGGTTTCCGTGCGCCCGACGAGGTGGTTTTCGACATGCGCCAGCAGCTGGCGGACTGCGAGGGCTATTCCGACTCGCGCGGCCTGTTCTCTGCGCGCAAGGCCATCATGCAGTATTCTCAGCTGCGCAATATCCCCAATGTGGACATGAAGCACATCTATACGGGCAATGGCGTGTCCGAGCTCATCCAGCTTTCCATGCACGCGCTGATCGAGAACGGCGATGAGGTGCTTGTTCCCGCGCCCGACTACCCGCTGTGGACCGCCTGCGTGACGCTTGCCGGTGGTAACGCCGTACACTACATCTGCGACGAGCAAAACGAGTGGAACCCCGACCTTGAGGATATGGAAAAGAAGGTCACCGAGCGCACCAAGGCCATCGTCGTCATCAACCCTAACAATCCTACGGGCGCTGTCTATTCACGAGAGATTTTGGAGGGCATCGTCGAGATCGCCCGCAAGCATCAGCTCATGATTTTTGCGGATGAGATTTACGACCGTCTGATCATGGACGGCTACGAGCACATCTCCATTGCCTCGCTTGCACCCGACCTGCCGTGCGTTACCTATTCCGGCCTCTCCAAGTCGCACATGATCTGTGGCTACCGCGTGGGCTGGATGGTGCTTTCTGGCAATCAGGCATGCATGAAGGACTTTATTTTGGGCATCAACATGCTCTCCAACATGCGCCTGTGCTCAAACGTGCCCGCGCAGTCCATTGTCCAAACGGCGCTGGGCGGCTATCAGTCTGTAAACGAGTACATTCGTCCCGGTGGGCGTGTGTACGAACAGCGCAACTACGTGTACGAGGCGCTCAACGCCATCGACGGCATCACCGCGGTGAAGCCCAAAGCTGCGTTCTACATCTTCCCCAAGATGGATATCAAGAAGTTCAACATCACAGATGACGAGCAGTTTGCGCTCGACCTGCTGCATCAGAAAAAGATCTTGATCACCCGTGGCGGCGGCTTTAACTGGGGCGAGCCCGACCACTTCCGCATCGTCTACCTGCCGCGTATGGAAGTGCTCAAGGAGTCTATGGAAGACCTGGCCGACTTCTTTGCGCATTATCGTCAGAGCTAATGCAAGGTAAGACGGTCTATTTGAGGCGGGGGCCGCAACGGGATGTTCGTTGCGGCCCCTGCCTCTTTGCTTGTAAAAAAGAACCGGGGAACTCGTGCTCCCCGGTTTTGCTCAGTACTGTCTTTACAGTCCAAAATAGGTTTTGAGCCAGGTTTTTTCTGTTTCCGGCGAATCGCAGATGCGGCTTTCTATGCTGCCGTCTTCCTTCTGGATGGTGAGCGTGTCTCCGGTAAGCGCGACGCTTCCCGTGGGCGTGTTGATGCTGACCGCCGTTTTTTGCGTAAGCCACATGTCCGGCGAGGTCGAGCAGTAGTAGTTAAGGACTTCGAAATCGACATCCTGCGCAGGGTGCAGCGTAAAGCTCATGAGGGGACGATACTCTCCGTCTTGCTTCCTTTCCATCAGGATTTCCCGGTTGGTATCCTGCGGCTCCATTGTCACGCGGAAGGTGCCGTTTTTCTCGGTATGAAGGCCGTCTTCCAACTTGACCGGATACCGGGGACCGGGACCGCCGTAGCCCACGTCGCAGTAATAGGGACCGTCTTCCAAGACAACCATCGTGGCCCTGTGCAGGATGCGGCGAAAATCGTCCGGGCTCCACAGCATTCGTATCGCAAGCGGTGTGACGTCAAAGCCCAGGCCCTTGAGGA
>OLPF01001896.1_pt1 | contig 15541 bp, 9 predicted proteins | sample 1673121 | NCBI WGS metagenome assembly OLPF01 (sample SAMEA3136756, study PRJEB25190) | human gut metagenome
GATTTCCCTGACTGTTGAAATTCACGCCTACATAGCGGTAAGGAGATATTTCTTTGGCTTGCGGCAGCGTATAGGTCTTGCTTGCCCCCAAGCGGAGGGAATGTTTCTCATTCAGATTATATTTCAGATTGAGGCTGGGCAGGAAATAGTCTTTCCGGATGGTGTTGCTTCCTTCGGAACCGCCTCTATTCACATTATAATCTACATTGATATCTACATAATCATACTTCAACCCCAAGTTTACAATCCAACGCGGGGTAAACTGATAAGTAGCTTCGGCGTATGCCGAATGGATATTCTTGGTGACAGTATACTTGTCCACATTCTTCTGAATCTTGAACCAGCCGGAAGATAAGTTGTCCCGATTATAGTAATCATCAAGCGAGAAACCATCCAGCGAAGGGAAGTCGGAAGCATGTTCCACGGTCAGGTTGTATTCCGTAGCCTTGAAACTGTCGTCTACAAATCTGCCTGTATAGCCGAGGCGGATATTGGAGATTTCTTCCATATCGTCTTTCAAGCGGTAGACCAAGCCTGCTTTTACATTAATATCATCTTCGTCCAGTGCGGAGAAGTAGCGTTGTTGAGAGTTTCCCCGAAGCAGGGTATATCCGTTTTCCGCTTTCGTGATATTGTTGATGCGGCGGTCCGGCTCGTATCCTTTCACCATATTGTAGGAAGCACCGGCATCCAGACTTAATGATTTGGTCAGTCCCCAATTGGTCAACAACTGATTGACGATTAAAAGGTTATCATTAGATTGCTGACGGCGGGTCAATCCCAAGTTATCGTAATCATCGCTAAAGATAGAATTCTTGCCGGTGTAGTCGCCTACCGACTGCGTGCCGGCGTGTATCATCATCAAGTTATAGCTGACGTGGTGACGGTTGTTCATATCGTAGTCCACGTTGGCCAGTAGCAGTTGGCTAATATTCTCGGCATATTTTTTTCCCTGCATATCTTTATAGATTGTGCCGCTGGTAGTGGTATTGCGTATCACTTCGTCCGTATACTGATAATCTGTTGTATGTCCGGCGGTCAGGAAGAAAGAAAGCGGATTCTTGTCCTTACCTATATAGAAACGTTTTCCGCCGGAAATGCTGTAACTCCGGTTTATCTGGAGATGTTTTTCGGTAGGGTCGAGTTTATTCTTAAATCCCCAAGTGTTTTCGTCGGCAGGTTCGGTGCGGTTGGCAAAACCCATAAAGTCCACCCCGTCCATTTTGAGGAAATCGGCTGTCAAGGTTTGCATGTTCAGTCCGCCGGAAATGCCGATACCGAAGTTTCCGCCACCTATCAGTTCTTTGGAGACGATGTCGATCGTTGCGCCGCCGACATCACTGCTGCCACCTGCGTTGAAGGCTTTGTTGACACCTACGGACTGTATGACGTCCGTTCCGAAAAAGTCGAGAGAGATATTCTTATATTCAGGGTCTTCGGTACGGTGGACGAGGGGAACAGGTCGAGTGGCACCAGCTTGTTGTCCGGGTTGGGCGAGGCGATGGGCAGTCCGTTCAGCGTGGTGGTGCTGTAGCGGTCGCCCAGTCCGCGGACAAAGACGTTCTTCACTCCGTCTTGTTTAGATACTCCTGATACTTTGGTTACGGCGCCTTCCGCATCGGAAACACCTTTGCGCGAAAGTTCCTTCACCCCTACGGACTGTACTGCAATGACGGCTTTCTGCTGTTCGAGCAGCAGCATATTTTCATTCTCACGATTCTTCTTTGCTACGACTACCACATCGGCAAGTTCCTGTGCATCCGTTTCCAGTTCCAGATTCAGTATCACCAGTTTGCCGTTCTCCACACGGACCTTGCGACGAACCTCGGTCTTGTATCCTACATATTTTATTTCAATATCATACATACCTTCCAACACACCACCGGCATTTAACTCAAAATTACCGTCCATATCAGTGACGGCTCCGGCCTGAGTGCCTATCAGACGAATCGTTGCTCCGATTAAAGGCTCCTTGGAAAGTTTGTCTTTCACAGCTCCTTTCACCTTGATATTAGCAGCCAGCGAAGAAAGTACACACAGCATACAAAAAAAGGCTGCAACGGAAAATCTTAAAAGAAATAGTTTTTTCATCGAACTTTGCTCTACGTTTTAAATCCGTGGGCAAAGGTAGGGGGTGGGTGTTACAACAGTAATACGGAGAAGATACAATCGGTTGAAAGATAGGTTGCAAGATTATTACACGACAGACAAGCTCAGTGCCAGGATATGACACCGGCCTGTCACAACTGTGACATCGGCTTGGCACAACTGTGACACCACGATGGCACAACTGTGACAAGCCGGTGGCACAAGCCCCCACTCAGAACATCTCCAGAAAGCTTGCGAACAACTAATGGAAGAGATGTACGGACCTTAAACCAGCTTCTTCTTTTTCCGGTAGTTCTCACGAAATTCTTTAGGAGAGCAAGCCTTCTTCTTTTTGAAGATCCGGTTGAAGTTGGAAAGATTATTGAATCCGCACTCATAGCAGATTTCGGCTATTGACATGGTAGAATCCACCAACAGGCGGGAAGCAAAACCAAGACGTATATCAATGATATAGTCGGAGAGATTCTTACCAGTCCGCAGTTTGAAGAACCGACTGAAGGACACATCCGTCATTCCAACCATAGCTGCCAACTGCCCCAGGCGAATCTCCTCCTGATAATGGGCATTGATATACTCCTGCACCTTTTGCACACGGCGGCTGTCCGAATGAATATCTATCTTAGCAAAAGACGAACTGGACAATGTGCGGGCTTCTTCTTCAAAAAGGGAGAGTTCGTAGAGAATCGTCATAAACTTGATTACTGCATAGAATCCCTGTTTCTCAGAAGCAAGTGTATCGAGCAACGGATATATTTTAAGAATGGCGGACATCGGGAAACAAAGTCCTTTCTGCGCCTTATCCAACATCCGGCGGATAGAGTCAAACTGGTTCTTATTGATAAAGCTCTTGAAGAAAAGATCGGAAGAAAACTGGATCGTTATCTCCCGTATCTCTTTCGAACGACATTCGTTCTGTTCCCAGACGTGCTCCAGGTCTTTACCTGTTATCAAGACCAAATCATAGTCGCCTATCACTTCGGAAGAATCTCCGACTACCCTTCTCACTCCCGCCGCCTTCTCGGTAAAGTTCAGTTCAAACTCGGAATGATTGTGGATAGGATAAGTAAATTCTGTCTTATAACGTTCTGCAATATAAAAACAGTCCTTGTCTGATAGAGGAGTGATTTCGCGGATTATCTGATTTGGTAACGGTGTAGTCATGACAATGGATAGTTAACAATGTTTTATTATTCTAATACTTATTTCTCTATTTTTACTCCTATCCGGCGCAGGTCGGCACCCGAAGGATTCTGGAATACTTGCAAGTCAAATTCGGGAATAATGGCAAGCACATGATCGAATACGTCTGCCTGTATGCCTTCATAGGCAACCCAGACTTTATTGGCCGAAAAGAAATAGAGTTCCAGAGGGATACCGGTTTCCGTCGGCTGGAGCTGGCGGACCATGCAAGTCAGTTCCTGATTAACGGTAGGAAGGCTTTTCAGATAATTAGTCAGGTAAGCGCGAAAAACACCCAAATTTGTCTGACGACGCCCGTTTACGAGTACTGAATTGTCAATATTATGTTCTTTGTTATATTCTTCCACTACTTTCTCCGTCCGGTCTACGTAATCTTTCAACAACTGTATCTTTCGATACTTCGCCAACATCTCCGGAGTACAGAAACGCACGCTGCTCATGTCTATATTGATAGAGCGTTTCACGCGGCGGCCACCTGACTCCTGCATTCCCTGCCAGTTCTGGAAAGAGTCACTAACCAGCAGGTAAGGCGGAATGGTGGTTATGGTATTATCGAAGTTGCGCACTTTCACGGTGTTCAAGGTTACTTCTATCACCGTACCATCCGCACCGTACTTTGGCATGGTAATCCAATCGCCCACTTTCAGCATATTGTTGGCAGAAAGCTGAATACCGGACACAAATCCCATAATACTGTCTTTGAATACCAACATCAGGACGGCAGCAGAAGCTCCGAGTCCCGTCAACAACACCACCGGACTTTGATTAATCAGAATACTGATGATGATAATAGCCCCTATAAAGAAAAGGATGACTTGTGCCGTCTGCAAAAGTCCCTTCAAAGGCTTGTCCCTATATTGCTCTTTCCGGCTGTATACCTGATAAATGGCAGTAAACAACGAACTTACAAACCGCAGGAATACTGCAAGGATATAAATCATGCAAAGCCTGCGTAAGAAATCGAGCAACCCGGAATCAGCATGTTCGGGGAAAGCAATAGGAATGGCAATATAAATCAGAATCGGTGCCACCATTCTGCTAAGATGTACCATTACCTTATGATCGAATACGATATCATCCCACGTCGCCTTAGTTTGCTTCACCAGTTTTGCCACTACCCGCAAGATGATCCTGCGGCAGATTACGTTAGCCAGTAAAGCGATTCCGATAATAAACAGCAGCACTATCAGATTGTCAATCTTGTCAGCCCATTCTTCGTTCACTCCTGCCGATAGTAACGAGCGGTTGACTTCCTGCATCACTGCTCCTCCCAATTCTTCCACTTCCCCACTCGCTAATGCTACACTCACCGTATCAATTACTTCTTTCATAAATATTTTTTCTCTTTTGGTTTAGTTCTCTTTTATCTATTGTTTATTTCATTCTCCTTTCGCCAAGTATTCCTGAATGTCCTGCCGGAGCCATTCGTAATGAAAGAGCCGTTTATAGGCTACATTCTTTTTCAGCATGATCTCTACATTCACCTGACTGTTCTGATAACAGGTCAGTTCGTTTCTAAATTGTTCATTATGTTCTGCGAGGCGTTTGATCTCCTGCTCCCGTTCACGCCTCAAAGCAGTACAGACCGGAATCAGGAGTTTCATCACGACATTGTCCATTACGTGATGTCCCTGCATATATAAATAAGTCGTTTCGGGCATTAATCCCAGTTCCTTCAATTCATCACGTAAGTTGTTCACCTGATTGACAATACGAGGAAAACGTTTTTTCAATTCCGAAAGTTTCTGATTGACACGGTGTTGTAAAGCTTCCAGACTGTGTTCGGGATGCCTCAAACTTATCTCTTTCAAAGCCGTATATGTATGGAAGTCATACATCGGAAAGGTATAAGTATCACGCTGGCGGTAGAACCAGATATTCCACAGGAAAAGCGGATATACGATTTCCGAGTAACGTTTCAGGTAAGCATCGAAATCGAGAATAAAACGGTCGTTCAACGTAGCCTGCACACACACTTCATGAAGACTTTCAGCAAAACAATGGTAGTTTTCAATGGCGTAAGTGTAGGTCTGGAAAATATATTTGTTCCGGTTAATCTTACGGGAGGTATTGGTAGCTCCTTGCAACAGAAAATCATAGTCACTGTCGACACAGGCAATCAGGCTTCTTCCCAGTTCCTTTGTATTCAGCGTATTCATCAACACCATTTTCTTCCCTTTTGCCAGGGAGGTGGCGGAAGGAAGCATCACCTGGAAATAATGTTCATCATCTTCAAATTCTTCGAGCAACGTACGCCAGAATGCGACATCATCATAGCTTTCTACATAAGCAATGATACGCCGGCGCGCCTTCTTCGAGTAGAGTTTATGGGCAGCGTTGAAGTAAGAAGAAGTCAGGTTATCTCTTAGTGAAGTTGCCATGTTGATAGTTACTAATTGTACAAATTATGGTTTCGTTTGGGAACATCCTTTTTCAAACGTATGTTCCAACGAGGTGGATATATCGCTCACTTCCGTCACGGCGTCCAGCCAACCTTCCATAATGACGGCAGGCGAATGGGTAGTCAGGATAATCTGCACATTCGGATTCAGTTCCCGTATCATTGAAATTAATCTCTGCTGCCATTCGATATGAAGGGAAGCCTCCGGTTCATCCATAAACAGCACACAATGGCTGTTGTCCTGCACGAGTACCGTCAACAGAATTACTAACATCTGCTTTTCACCGGAAGACAGTTTATAGGGAAACAGCAGTTCGCCATCCTGATAGAAAGCAATGTCGTTCCGTTTACGGTCTATCTTCTTACGGGTATAGCTGAACAGTTCGTCAATCATATCCTGAAAACGACGTTTGGCAATCGACAGGGTCGCGGCTTTTCGCCGTTCTTCTTCATCGTTGCTCGAAAGCATTTCTATCATTTTATTGCCTATGTTGACCTGATAATCAAGATAACGGCGTTGGAGAAGGTAGAGCTGCCAGTCCAGTTCGGACTTCACATTCTTATCTGCCATACGGGCTGTAAAGTCGCCCATAATCAGGGGGCGGTCGTAACTGCGAATCACATCATACGGTATATAGGTGGCCTCGGGATTGTCGAAGAAAAGACGCACGCCGTTTTTTTCGTCGCTTTTCATCTCGCCGGAAAGGTCTTCAAGATAGCCGACGGAACGATTGAGGATCGTTGTCTTCCCCACTCCGTTAATGCCGGAAAGGATATTTACATCGGGACGTAAATCCCAGCTTATATTAAAACGTCCCCATAGTCCGTGGATTTCGATACGACGGATATAATTGGCTTGTTGTTCCATAATATTCAAGTTTAATCAAGGCAAATATAAATAAAATGTCCCGTTTTCATGCACAAACGGGACATTTTGTTTTATCGTCTTCTCCTTTCTCTGTTTCAACAGAAATGAGACTACTTCATTTCTATCTCCGGTGTGGACGAGGACGCGGTCTGGCAGTAGTCCGCCGGGAAGATGATTACATAGTATCGCAATGTCTGCCACAACACCTTTCTTTATCATTTATCAAATGCTTATTATGATTAAGTTTTTGTCTGTGCAGGGAAGAATTATTCCCCTTGCCATTTTTTCTCAAAGTATGTCAGTTTATTTACCGGATTGAGAAAATACAAGAATAAAAAAGTTACCTTTGCCAACCGTTTTTTCTAATTAGATGTTATTCTTATAAGATTATATTAGATCACTATTATCAGCATGGACAAAAGTAAGAATCTACACGGTCATCTGTTTGCGTTGACAGCAAACGTTATGTGGGGCTTAATGGCTCCTATTGGTAAATCGGCTCTGCAAGAGTTTTCCGCTCTTTCCGTCACTACATTCCGTATGATAGGAGCTGCGGCTGCTTTCTGGATGTTATCTATATTCTGTAAACAAGAGCACGTCAACCACAGGGATATGCTAAAGATTTTCTTTGCTTCTCTGTTTGCCTTAGTATTTAATCAGGGGATCTTTATTTTCGGACTTTCCATGACTTCGCCTATCGACGCCTCTATCGTAACTACTACTTTGCCGATAGTAACCATGATTGTGGCTGCCATTTATCTGAAAGAACCGATTACAAACAAGAAGGTATTGGGAATTTTTGTAGGTGCTATGGGGGCACTTATCCTTATTTTAAGTAGTCAGGCTGCAAGTGGCGGTAACAGAAACCTTATCGGCGACTTGCTCTGTCTGGTAGCACAAATCAGTTTCTCTATCTATCTGACGGTATTCAAAGGACTATCTCAGCAGTATTCAGCGGTAACAATCAATAAATGGATGTTCGTTTACGCCTCGATATGTTATATACCTTTCTCCTATTATGACATCTCAACGATTCAGTGGGCCTCTATTTCCACCGTTGCTATCATACAAGTGCTCTATGTAGTATTAGGGGGAAGTTTCCTAGCCTATCTCTGCATTATGACGGCACAAAAACTGCTTCGTCCTACCGTTGTCAGTATGTATAATTATATGCAGCCGATTGTGGCTACGATTGCTGCCATTATTATGGGAATCGGAAGTTTCGGCTGGCAGAAAGGACTTGCCATTGCGCTCGTATTTCTCGGTGTATATATTGTAACGCAAAGTAAGTCGAAGGCTGATTTCGAGAAAGCGGGAAGGGAATTGTAATAACCACCAATCATTATTAGTTATCAGACACGGATTACACAAATTTCACAGTCCTTTGATTGACTAAAACTGTGAAGTCCGTGTAATCTGTGCCTGAATAGTTTTATTCTAGTTAGCCAGGATAGTCACTTCTGCACCGGACGCAAAGTCTTGTCCGTTCTGCGAACTCAAAGCAGTAAAGCGAATATAACGTGCCTTTACCGGCTTGTCGAACATCACCCTCTTTTCCTTTGAGTTATTAGCAAAAGTACCTTTCTTGACCGGATCACCCCATTCTTTACCATCCATGCTGACTTGAATAGAGTAATCCTTGATATTGCCATTATTTCCATTCTGACGCGGCAGATAGGTAAAGCCTTTGATTTCTTTTACTTCACCTGCATCAAGATCCACCCAATGCGGATATTTGGCAACCGTTACTGAATACATTGTATGCCATATCGTACTAGGATCACCGTCAACCAGATTAGCAGCATCTCCATCGCCTGATTCCTGGCTGCTGGCATATACCACCTGCATCTGGATACTTTCTATCTTTTCAAACTTCATAACGGCACTAATATCCTTATTGTCCTTATACCATGCTTTCACAGTACCTCCATTACGCAAAGGAATAGGTTCTGTATATTCCTGTACCTTTTTACTACCGTCAATCGTATAGCAGAATACAGCGTCTTTCTTTGCCGACGTCAATTCTACCATCCCGGCAGGAGTACGTGTGATAGACAAAGGAATATCTCCGGCAGGAGCAACATTAGCAACAGCTGCCAAATTCGCACCAACAACCGGACGGATAATAAAGCCCATATTATGATGACCGGCAAATACCCTGTCTTGAACAAGAGGGCCACCTTGACCGCAGCTATTACCACCCAAACCGGTAACTGCACAATCCAGATGCAAATAAGTATCACCTGCTTTAGGCAATTGATATGGATGAGAAGCCAGGATCAAATCAAGAGCAGAATATTGAAGTGCAGACACCGACAGGCGATCGGTAGCTATAAAGACTGCCCCTTGTCCTGCCTGATTCGTCAATGCACACCAACGTACATCTTCATGATTACCCATATCCTGCGGCTTCGGGAAATTCACAAACTCACCCGCTACCGTATTCGTATGTTGCTCTATGAACTGGCCACTCTTACGGTCGGCATAGTTATCAATCGGTCCACGACCATAATAAGTAAAGTTAGCATATTCCTGAGGAACTTTCATCACATAGCCAAGACGTGGCAAAGTCAGGCTGGGACGAGTAGAAGTAATACTGGACTGCAATTCGATAGAGCCGTCCGGATAAACCGTCCACACCTGATTGGTAATAAACTTAAAGTCATTGGCTCCAAATTTCCGGTCTGTCAGTTCCACAATACTATTCTTACCGGAACTGGTCCCCCCTTTAATGCTTGCAGCATTCGGCGCCTGCGATTCTACGGTAAAACTCAATACCATTTTACCATCCTTCTCACGAGCTGTTACCTCTATCATTTTATGTTGCAGGTTATGCAAACCATATTCAAACCAAGGAGCATAGAACCAGTTATCATTGTTTGTAAAGGCACGAAGTGCATCAAGTTTCGGTCCGTTTCCGGCCGCAATAATTGTTTTATCGCCGTATTTCAAGCTATAAATACTTCCGGTCTGCTGATCGAATTCCGCTTCAAAGCCGTCCCCTTTAATCTCGATTCTCTCTGTACTCGGGTTCATACGACTCTTCAGACTTCCCGCAGTAGCGGCAGCCACTTCACTGATTAACGGACGATCCGTAGCTTCCTTCACCAGTACCTGCTCTTCCGCCATTACGAAGTCTTTATCAGCCCAAGGCATCTTGTCTTTCAATATAAACTGCACTTTCACAAAGTACTCCGCATCTTTTTTAAACGCAGCACGATTATAGGGAAGAGAGATTTGCATCCGCTGGCGGGGAGCCAGATTGATGTCTTTCTTCAGAGTTGCCTGAATAGCCTTGCCGTCCTCATAAACGGACCACATCAAATAGTAGTCGTCCGCCAGATTCTTGAAATAATACTTATTGAAGATCTCAAAGACACCCTTCTCAACATCGACAGCTTTCACTCCGATATTCTGATATACTTTTCTCACTTCATAATATTGAGGTTTCGGTTCCAGATCTCCGAACACGATTCCGTTCATTACAAACTGCCCATCATTGGGAGTATCGCCGAAGTCACCTCCATAAGCCAGATAACGCGTACCCGTTTTCGGATCGTAATTATACATGGACTGGTCTACCCAATCCCATATAGCACCGCCACAGAAGAAGTTGGTAGACTCCATAGCTTCCCAATAATCAATAAGATTACCGCAAGCATTTCCCATTGAATGAGCATACTCGGAGATATGGAACGGATATTTAATATCATATTTCCCCTGTACAGCACCACGTACCCAACCGATAGACGGATACTGATTCGAACCCATATCAACAATATCATTGTTACGTTCATATTGTACGGGACGGGAAGTATCGAACTTCTTCAACGCATCATAAGCCGCCACAAAATTCTTACCCGGACCGGCCTCATTACCTAACGACCAAATCACGATAGAAGGATTGTTGACATTGGCATGCACCATTTCCATAACACGAGCCACATGAGCATTTTTCCATTCCACCGGATGAGAAAGCGAAGCGGCACCATAATAATATTCGTGTGATTCGATGTTAGCCTCATCTTCCAGATAGATACCATATTTATTGCACAGGAAGTACCAATACGGATCATCCGGATAGTGAGAGTTACGAACATGATTGATGTTAGCACGCTTCATCAGCATAATTTCTTTTTCCATCATCTCACGGGTAATGGCATGTCCCACAGCAGGGTTGGATTCATGACGGTTCACCCCTTTCAGTTTAACGGTCTTTCCGTTCACATAATAATAGCGTCCGGCAAGCCCGAACTCATCTTCTGACGCAGGTGTATCTTTGATTTCCACTTTCCTGAAACCTACGATAGTAGAAACCGTTTCAATAGTCCTGTTCTTTTTATCTTTCAGTTCAGCAACAAGCGTATAGCGATAAGGAAACTCCGCCGACCACTTGTTAGGAGCCTTCACCTGAAAAACAGTTTGAACCTTACCAATCTCATTCGGAACGATCTTCTCTATAACCGGAGATGAAACGCCGTCTACCAACGTATTTTCATCAGAATACAGTTTATTGGCATACAAAGAATAATATACTTTATAATCCTTGGCTGCCTTTTTATCCAAGTTACGGATATCAGCGTTGATAGTCAAAGAACCATCCGTATAAGTAGCGTCCAAATCGGGAATAGCCACCAAGTCACGGAAATGAACCTTGGGAACCGAGTACAAAGCTACCGTACGGAAGATACCCGGCAGACGGAACATATCCTGTGCCTCCAGAAATGAACCATCCGAGCTACGATATACTTCGGCTGCTACGATATTTTTGCCTTTCTGAAGATAAGGGGTAATATTGAAATTAGCGGTATTGCGCGAGTTCTTGGAGAACCCCACATACTTACCGTTAATCCAAAGATAGAAGAAAGAATCCACACCGTCGAAACTGATGAATACTTCCCTGCCGTCCCAATCCTGAGGAATCTCAAAATCGCGGCGGAAGGAACCAACCTCATTACGGTGCTTATAAGTAGTCCAGTTAGCGGGCGGAGTACGCATCACTCCTCCGCGCCAGTCGTCTACCTTCACGCTATGTTGGAAGATAACCGGTTGATTGACATAAATAGGAGTTCCATACTTCAAGCTTCCGTCTTTCTGAATACCATAGATATTCCAGCTCGACGGTACAGGGATTACGTCCCACGAAGTCACATCATAATTCGTCTGATAGAAATCTGCCGGACGGGAATCGGGGTCGGGTGCCCAATGAAACTTCCAGTCGCCATTGAGAGACTGCCAGAACTTACTGTTTTCGGGCAATACTTTGCGAGCACTTTCCAAGTCTTGAAACGGAAAGAAATAAGCATGCGGCTGCTCCTTATTGAGTGCCAAGTTTTCGGGAGATTCCCACTCCGCTCCTGTCGGAGCATTCAAGGTAGCATAGGTAAACCCTTCCAAAGGTTGGTCTGCGAAACTCTGTACTGTGAGGGTGCAGCACAGAAGACCTGTTAACAAGGTTTTGTTCATAAGGTATTTTAAGTCAATAAATAATATTCTGTGTCCAATATTCATGGTTCTCTGAATGTAAATACAATCAGAAAGCATACCACCCCTATTTTTTCATCCGCTTTTTAACGTTCTTTTTCTAGTCGTCCCGTTTCAGGTCTGCGAAATAAGTATCGAGTAGGCTCTTTGCGGCTATAAATGATGTCAGATTTCCTTGCAACACTTGCTGTTCCTTTTCCAGAAGCATGGCTTCAATCTTCGGATTATGATAGAAACTGTCACGAAGTTGTTCGTTGATCGTTTCATACATCCAGTATTTACTTTGCTCGTTACGACGATATTCAAAATAACCGTTGGTCTTCACAAAGTCAATATATTCATAAATCATATCCCATATCTCCTTCACTCCGATATTATAAAAACCGGAATAGGTCAACACTTGGGGAGTCCATCCCGATTCGGGAGCAGGGAAAAGATGCAAAGCGTTACGAAATTGAGTAGCAGCCAGTTTTGCACGTTCCAGATTATCCCCATCGGCCTTGTTGATCACAATGCCGTCGGCCATTTCCATAATACCGCGCTTAATGCCTTGCAACTCGTCTCCTGTACCTGCCAACTGAATCAGCAGGAAGAAATCTACCATAGAATGAACAGCCGTTTCACTCTGTCCCACCCCGACGGTTTCCACAAAAATCTTATCGAATCCGGCAGCCTCGCAGAGTACAATCGTCTCACGCGTTTTGCGTGCCACTCCTCCCAACGAACCTGCCGAGGGGCTAGGGCGGATAAATGATTTCGGATGTACAGAAAGCTGTTCCATACGCGTCTTATCTCCTAAGATACTGCCTTTACTACGTTCGCTACTGGGGTCGATAGCCAACACAGCCAGCTTTCCTCCTTTTTCAAGCACGTGCAAACCGAATACATCTATTGAAGTACTCTTTCCCGCGCCGGGAACTCCGCTGATACCTATACGGACAGAATTTCCGGAATGAGGCAGGCATTTCTCTATCACCTCTTGTGCTACGGCCTGATGTTCCGGTTTCACACTTTCCACTAATGTCACAGCCTGACTCAAAATAGTAATGTCGCCTTTCACAATCCCCTCAACAAACTCCGCCACCGAAAGCTGACGCTTTTTCGGCTTACGCTTCAGGTAAGGATTTACAGACGAAGGCTGCTCGATGCCTTTGTTGACAACAAGCCCTTTGTATTCTCCACTATTTTCAGGATGTTCCATAGCCATAGAATTTAGCGTTTGATATTGATTTCAACTTTGGGATTCAACGGGTCGTTTGTAATCATCAAGATACGTAAATGATGTTTCTTATTACCGACGTCACGTTTACGAATCGTCACTTTCAGTTTCGTCATTCCGTCCGGCGGCAGCACGGTCTTTTTCAGACTAACGCCCACAGAAGAATTAAACACCTGCAACTTACTGATTACTAACGGAGTCTTTCCGGCATTAGCAATCAAGATATTGTAGCTGGCTTTCTTTTTCTTTATCAATGGTACACTGAGGTCTATATTTGTTTCCGAGATACGGATAGCCGGTGCGTCCAACGAATCTTTCGCCGTCATCCGCGAGAAATCGGGAAGTAGAATAGCCGAAACGGGAATTTCATTATCCTCACTGACCTTATCACCGGCAAAACGGGAGAGATAGACGGAAGTCTGTGTCAATCCGTAATCATTCAGTTGGCTGGCATCCAGCGTCAGTTTGACAGTTCCTTTCTTTCCTTTGAGCAGCACTTTAGGTTCCGCCTCCATTTTCAGGTAAGGAGGAAGATGCATCAGTACCGGTTCATAAGGACGGTCGGAAAGGTTGGCAATGCTGAACGTCATAGTTGGTTGCTGTCCGCGATATACATCGGGGAAGGCAAATTCATCCCGGTCGATACGGATATTACCGATAGCGAAAGGATGAGTCTTCGTATAATCCTTTATTTCCTGCACCACTTCACCCGTAAACTTCAGATAAACCAGATTCGGAGTAGCATTGCTATAAATACCGACCGACTTCTCGAAACGTCCCAATGCTTTGGCATCAAATGAAGCCTTTACAATACCTTTCGCTCCGGGAGCAATCGGTTCTTTTGTCCAGTCGGCCACGGCACAGGCACAAGAAGTGGTGACGTTGGTCAGCACCAAAGGCAGATTTCCGGTATTGGTAATGGTATACTCCACTGTCACCGGACGTTTCCATTCTATTTGTCCGAAGTTGTGCGTCTCCTTATTAGAAGAAATACGAGGTTGGGCGACAGCTGCCAAAGTGACAATAAGCAGAAAAAATATAGATAGTAAACTACGTTTCATGTGATATATTTTATTTTGGTGTACAAATGTAGGAGTTTTAGATGAGATATGAAACGTATTGAAAGGATTATTAACGGTGAACGTTTACCGTTCACCGTTAATAAGTTAATTATTTCACTTCTACCGTCATTGAAGCCGAATGAGAAGCATATTCCGGCGCATAGGCACATTGCATGGTTGCCAGCCCCGTTTCGTAAGTTCCCGCACGACTGACACGGTAACTATATTCCAGTACATAAACTCCCTTCCCCAAGTGATCGAAGAAGAAATTGGTAGAAGCATCTTTAATGTCCACATAATAGCCGATTCCGTTATTCCAGCGATAACCGGAGACACTGCCGATCGGCTCGAAACAAGCGCCACGCTGATCTTTCAACTGTACAAAGTCCATTGCACGGTCTACACGGATACTCAAACGGGAAACAACCTTATCACCTACCTGAAGCACCGTCTTTGCCGTGACCGGTTGCAGCTGAGGGGTATCATTCACCGTACGTTCCACATATAATTGTTTCTGTACATTTAACTCACCTCCCTGTTGCTTCACATCCTTGATCGGCGATTCATATTCTGCATAAACAGCTCCCCAGGCAATCCCCGGATTTCTCTTTTCCACTTCAATCTTGCGGGCATCCATGACATTCTTCTGTGTAAACGAACGTTTGATATATCCCAGTCCCGGCACCGTAGTCTTGCTCGGACTCACCGTTTCCAGTACTTCATTGGCAATCACAATCCGTACATCGCCCTGATTGTCAAGCAAATTAGTACCTTTCATCAACAGTGCATACACCGCATCTGCCGTAGTTACAGGGGAATCCCATTGTTGCGTCTGCTTCTGTTTCAACAGCCAGAGTTTCATTTCTTCCACCGTTTCGCTGTTTCCGCCGATCAATTCCAAAGCTTCCATAACGTCTACATGAGCCTGCATCCTCATTCCTCCCCACGCATAAGGATTCTCGTTGAAAGCGAAGAACATCCCCTGTTCGTCCGTCTTTGTCAGATGTTCTTTCAGAGAAGCAACAAATTCCTGCGCTTCTTTCTTTTGTCCGGCTTTATCGAGCACGATAGCAGCAATCGCCTTCGTATTCATTGAAGCTGCCGGAAGCAACTCTTTCACTTTAGAAAGATAATAAGCATACGCAGCTTTATTGGCAGCAGGAACCTGTCCGCCGGAAATAGCGACAATATACAGATAT
>OLPF01001897.1_pt1 | contig 15535 bp, 12 predicted proteins | sample 1673121 | NCBI WGS metagenome assembly OLPF01 (sample SAMEA3136756, study PRJEB25190) | human gut metagenome
CGAGCAGGGCTTCCGTCTCCTGGGTTTCCATATCGTACGGCGCCATCGCGATGCCTTCCACATGCGCGGTGCGATCGTGGAAGAACTTCCATTTCACCGGATACGCCTCATAGGCGACATACACCTGCAAATCTTCTTCATCCACGGGTTCCGGCACTTCGTTGTTCATGGCCGGTTGCGCAGTCGTCCCCTCCGGCAGGGCAAAGAACGTGCGAAACACCACAAAATTCCCATGCTCATTGCCTACTTGCGCGTATTCCGCCTGGAAGAACATCGCATAGGTGGAAATCTGCGCGAACATAAACGTGGCGAGCAGCATACTAATGAACGCCAGCACGATGGTAACGATGCGCGCCGAACGCGGCGTACGGGCGCGCTTGCGAACCGCTATGATAGAAAGCGCGAGCATATCCAGCATGGCCAGCAGCAATATACCCGGCATGAGCATGCTGGAGTTGGGCGACGTTCCCGTGGCCTGCAAAGCAAACAGCGCGCCCAGCGCCAAAACCAAAACCACCAAAATGATCCGGCAAACGCGGCCCGCCAGCGTTGGCGGGAGGAAAATGGAAGACTGCATACCATCGACCCCTTCTCTTTCTCTTTTTCAAATGCTCTATGGCACAGGGTTTTCAATCCTTGCGCAGCTTGCAGGCCGCGCATCCACCGATGCCGGTTTCCCGCAGGGCGGCGGGCAACATCGCGCCCACGCGGCCCATAGCGTCGATCGCCTCGTCCGCCGGGATGGGAGAAACGATGCCCGCCAGCGCCATATCCGCGCTGGACATGGCGATCACAGCGCCCGCCGCGTTGCGCTTTACGCAGGGAACCTCCACGAGCCCGGCAATCGGGTCACAGACCAGCCCGAGCATGGCCTTGATGGCGATGGCCGCCGCGTGGCAGACGGCCTGCGCGTCGCCGCCGCCCAGATAGCACAGCGCCGCCGCGCCCATCGCGCTGGCCGTGCCGATTTCCGCCTGACAGCCGCCCGCCGCGCCCGCGATGGACGCTTTGGCCGCGACGACCTGACCGATTGCGCCCGCGACATACATCGCGCGCACCATCGCCTCGTCGCTCAGCCCCTCGCGCTGCTGATACGGCAGCAGCACCGCGGGCAGAACGCCGCAGCTGCCCGCCGGCGCGGCGACGATGCACTTCATGCAGGCGTTGCTTTCGCCCATCTCCAGCGCCTGCGCGATGACCCCGCCGATGTAATCCCCGCAGATGGTTTTGCCCCGCTGCACATAGGCGCGCATTTTTTCGCCGTCGCCGCCGACCATGCCGCTGGCGGAGCGGAGCTTCGGATCATAGCCGCGCTGCGCGCGCCGGATGGCGGCGTAAAGGCCGCGCATCTTTTCAAGGGATTCCGCCTGCGTCACGCCGCGATCCACGCAGTCGCTCTCGATGATGACGTCGCAGATATCCCGGTTTTCGCTTGCCGTTACAAGCGCCTGAAGCGATTCAATGGCCATACCGATTCCCCCTGTTATTCTTCCCGTTCCGCGTCGATGAACGTCACGCGCGTGATGCCCTCGCAGCGTTCCAGCCACGCGAGGCCGTCCGGCGGAACGGCCTTGTCCGTCTCGATAATCATTACGGCGTTTCCGCCCGGATGGTCGCGGTAGAGCTGCATGGTCGCGATGTTGATGCCGCGCTCGGTCAGCATGCCGGTGACCTCGTTGACGTGGCCGGGCTGGTCGATGTTCTGCACGATCAGCGTGGGCAGGTCGCCGGAAAAGTTGGCGCGCAGGCCGTTCATCTCCACCACCATGATGCGCCCGCCGCCCAGAGACGAGCCGGTCATCGACAGGGTTTTGCCGCTCCGGCCGACCAGATCCACGCGCGCGGTGTTCGGGTGTTCGCCGCCGACGTGGGACGTGGCGAAGGAGAAGGACAGCCCCGCCTTTTCCGCCCAGCCGAAGCTGCCCGCGATGCGCTCGTCATCCGGCTGAAAGCCTAGCAGACCGGCGATCAGCGCGCGATCCGTGCCGTGGCCGCAGCCGGTCGCGGCGAAGGAGCCGAACAGCGTGATATCCGCCCTGCACGGCGTGCCCTCGCCCAGCAGCCTCCGCGCGATGCGCCCCAACCGAACCGCGCCGGCCGTGTGCGAGCTGCTCGGCCCGACCATCACCGGGCCGAGAATATCGAAAAGATTCATCCGTGTTCGTCTCCCCTCGTGGTTTTTAACGTAAAGCGATAATTGAACCAATCCGAAATTTTGCATAAATCGGCGGATGTGAAGGCGGGCTCAGCCCGCTTTTACGGGTAATCATAGCAGAAAACGCGCGGAGATTCAACCGATGCGCATGGAAAGTTTTGATTAAAATGGCCGCAAAACAGAATTTCCTCTATGAAAATGGAGGCCGATGCGGTACAATAGGATGTGCTGCAAAGCAAAAAAGAATACGGATTTGCGTTTAATGGGATGTGGAACATGTTTTCTTTGCTCAGTCAGGATATACAAAATATCATCGTTTTTGATTTGGAATGGAACCAGAGCGGCTATAACCCGAACCACCGCATGCCGCACGAGATCATCGAAATCGGCGCGTGCCGCGTGGATCGCGCGGGGAACGTGGTTTCGCGCTTCAGCGAGCTGATTCGCCCGCGCGTGTATAAGCGGCTGGATAAGCATATCAAGCAGGTGACGGGCATCACCGAGCAGGAGCTTGCGCAGGGGCGCTCGTTTTCGGATGTCTTCGGCGATTTTATCGCGTGGTGCGGCGAGGATGCGCAGCTTGTGACGTGGGGGCGGGACGATTATCCCGTGCTCAAGCGCAACGCCGCGTTTTTTATGACCCCGATGCCGTTTGCGCCGCCGATTGACGCGCAGCTCGTCTTCGGCTTCTGCTGCCTCGGCGGGGAGCACAAGCAGATGAACCTGCACGCGGCGATGGAGCTGATGAACGTCGAATTGGATGTGGCGGCGCACCGCGCGGTGAACGACGCGGAATGTACGGCGGCGCTGCTGCCCATTGTGGATCGGGCGGTGACGGCGCTCGCGCCCGAGCGGCGCATGCAGCTTGAGCACATTTTGGAAAAGGAGAGCCGCATTGCCGCCTCCGCGCTGCGCTCGCTGCCCACGCCGTACATGTTTCAGACGGACGCGCTGGCGGATCAGCGGCTGATGAGCCTGCCCTGCCCCGCCTGCGGCAAGCGAACCGCGTTTGATACGCCGTGGTTTGACGGCGGGCGGGAGCGCTATCTGGCGATTTCCGTCTGCCCGCAGCACGGCTTTGTCTACGGGCAGATGCACTTCAAGCGCACGAGCGCCAACACGCTGATTATGCACCAGCGCGCCTATCCCGCCAGCCGGGAGGACGTGGAAGACGTGCGCGAGCGCTACCGGCTGTATCTGCTCACGCCGCCGAAAAAGCGCCACCATCGGCTGAATATGGAAGAGATCGTGGCAAAAGGAAAAGAATCATAAGCAAAAAAAGACTTTTGAGGGAAAGCGCCTTAAAAGTCTTTTTGAATACGATTCAATCATCAGCATGTCTGGAATTTCGGAATTTTGCGGATGGCGGGAGCGCGGGAGGCGTCAAGTCTGCTCTCCTGCTTCGTGGAAAGCTGCGGATATAAAAGGGTGATTGCGCCGCGATGAAGCCCTGCTTCGGCGGAATGAATAACGGCGTCCAAATTGGAACAGTTGTGATCCAGATAATAATATTGAATATTGGCCATAGCCGACGCGGCAAACGAATGAGCAAACAACTCTTGGTTGACGGAATCTGCGGGAGAGCGGGAAGCGATTTTTCGCATAACGACGTCATACAGGCTCTGCTGCATGATGAGATACGGCGAAAACGCGGTATCCCAAATGCGCCACAACGCGCGGAGCAGATCGGCGTTTTTTCGGATAAAGGCATAGGAAACGGCGAGATTCTTTTTGAAAACGTCGCCTGAAAGATCGCTCAAAACAACTTCAACCAGATCAATATACCCTTGAATACAGTCGTAGCAGACGGTTTCGGCCAGGTCTGCTTTGCTCTGGTAGTAGAGATAGAACGTCGTCCGGTTGATGCCCGCGTCGGCACACAGACCGGTGATGTTGATTTTGGCGTAGTCGTATTGATTGAGCTGCCGAATAAAGGCGCAGATAATTCTTTCTTCGATTTCGGAAACGGGCATGTGTTCACCTCATCGACACTTTGCAGTAAAGTGTCTTGCTGAAATTTAACTGAATCGCTAGAATTATACCGTAAATTTTTGAAGGAGGGAACCCCCTATGAAAAAACTTCGTTTGGTTTCTTGCGTGGCCGCGCTGTTGATGAGCCAGTGCGTGGCGACCGGATTGGCTGAAAACAGCATGCTTGATGAGTACGCCCAGAATCCGTATGCATTCAAGTCGCTGGAGATTGATGCTTTTTCGACGGACGCAGCTTCCGCGCCGTCCGATGAAGAATTGACGACGATGCTTCGCTTTGCGATGGCGTCTTCTTCCGCGCGCGGCTTGACGCCGGCTCACTTCGTGGTGGTTCGCGATCCGCAGGAGCAGTTCAATATCATTTCCGGCATTGAGGCGTTCGGGGAGCCGGTTCCGACCTCCGAGGGAACGGTTACCATCCTGATTTTGGGCGACACGGTGCGCGATCAGGAGGTGCACGAGGCAAAGTACACCACCGGAGGCTACTCTCAGATGTACTACGGCATTTACGATTCCGGTGCGGCGGCTGCGTATCTGACGCTTGCCGCTCAGTCGATGGGGTACGGCGCGCGTCAGATTGCGGGTCTCAATATTCCGCTGAAGGAGAGCGGCAAGGTGAACGTGTATGAGGCGGGCGGAAACTTTGCGCTTGTGACCGGCGAATATTGGGATGCGTCCAAATATTTGACCAGCCAGGATGGAAAAGTGGAGTTCACGCACACGGTCGGCAGCGGAGCTGTGGAAGAGAAGCGGATGGATGTGAAGGCCAACGGCAACCTGACGCTGTTCTCCGCGATTATCATTGGCAAGACGGCAGAGGGCGTGGATGCTGTCAGCAGCACGACAAAGGTGACGGGTACGCAGGAGAACTACAACTTCTGGGATCCGCAGGATGGCGTCAGCTATGGCAACGGCGTTGCAGCCGGTGAAAATTGAACGAACTGAAAAACGGCGTTTCCTCTTTCTGATGCTGCCGACGGTCTCTACACCGGTCATGCTCAAGGCATCAGCGATGCAATCAAAGAGGCGCTGAATCAGTAATCCGAATGATTCATCCAATTTTAGCGTTATGAAAATCTGAATAAGTTTGAAAAGTGCTTCTCTCAGATCGGCGAGAGAAGCACTTTTTATAAAGCGGAAAGTCCGGAAGCATCAGATTTCCGGCAGGGCTTGGGGCAGCGCCCCCAGCGTTTCGCGTTTCTTTTACAGGCAGAACATGAAGAACCGCAGCACGTCGTAGTATGCGTCCGAAGAGAAGCGCACCGTGCGCGGGCCGAGCTGCTTTACGCCGGGGTAGAAGCTCGCGCGGCGGGCGCGGTTGTGCTTCACAAACTCCACTTCAACGTCAAAGTTGTTTGGCAGGGCGACGGTGAATTTCTCCGGGTGGGCGACGCCGTCCGCGACGGCCAGCTCGGCCTTTTCGCGAATGCGGCGGACGGCCTCCGACGGATGGATCGAAATCGAGCCGTTGCCGCAGCCGCGGCTGACCGGCACGGTGTAAACCGCGGGGCAGAGCCGCTTGGCCTGCTCGCACACGCCCAAGTCGCCCGTCACCAGCAGCACCGGCACGTCGTAAAGCGCGGCGGCGAAGGTGTTGATGACCAGCTCGCTGGCCTGAATGCCGTTGATGCGGATGGACACGTTATCCAGATTCATCGTGTGGCACAGCGGGCTGGCGTCCGTGTTGGAGGAGGAATGATAGCCGGTGAAAATCGCGCCGGAGAAGCTCGCGTCAATGCCGGACATCATCGAGTGGATGTCGCTGCCCCAGCCGCGGAAGATGCTCACGCGCTCCGGCAGCTCGGCGGGGATCAGGTTGCGCGCACTGTCGTGCGCGTCCTTAATCAGCAGATCCTCGCATCCGGCGGCGAACGCGCCCTCGCAGGCGGCGGCGACCTCGCGGGTCATCTGGCGGCGGAAGGGCTCGTAATCCGGCTTGCCCAGCTCGGTTTCCGCCCAGTGGGCGATGCCGCAGGTGCCTTCAATATCGGCGGAAAGAAAAATCCGGTTCAGCACAGTGCGTCATCCTTTCACGCGATATCCAGCGCGATTTCCATCATCTGGGTGAAGGAGGATTGGCGCGCCTGCGCGTCGAGCGATTCGTTCTTGCTGAGGTGATCCGAAATGGTGCAGATGGCGAGCGCGTTCTTGCCCGCGCGCGCCGCGTTCAGATACAGCGCGGCGGATTCCATCTCCACCGCCAGCACGCCCAACTTCTTGAGCTTGCCGGACATGCCGGACTCGTCGTAGAAGATATCCGAGGAATACAGCGGGCCGACGGTTGGCTCTATGCCCATCCGGCGCGCGGTGGCGACGGCCTGCTCCAGCAGCTTGAACGAGCAGCACGGCGCAACGTTGCCGTCAAAGCCGAACTGGCGGCCGAAGTTGGAATTGGTGTACGAGGACAGGCCAATCACCACGTCGCGCACGTTCACGCTGTCGGACAGGCCGCCCGCCGTGCCGACGCGAATGATGTTTTCCACACCGTAGAAATTGAACAGCTCGTAGGAATAGATGCCGATGGAGGGTATGCCCATGCCGGAAGCCATCACGGAGACGCGCTTGCCGTGGTACAGGCCGGTATAGCCCTGAACGCCGCGCGTGTCGTTGACCAGCACGGGATTCTCCAGATACGTTTCGGCGATGAATTTGCTGCGCAGCGGGTCGCCCGGCATCAGCACGGTGCGGGCGAAATCGCCCTCTTTGGCGGTGATGTGCGGCGTTGGGATATTCGGATTGGACATAGAAACAAGCCCCTTTCTGATTGATGTTGTTACCTCCATTATAACGGGAAACCGGCCAAAAGCCAACCATAAATCTATCGGCTCAGGCGCGCTTGGCCGAAAAACGCCCCGCGCGCGCGAAACCGGGCTGGCGCGTTTTCCCCTTCTCTTTTTTTGCGAAACATGGTATACTAACCGCGACGGAAACAAGGACGGAGGAACGTATGCGCATCGACGTTTATGATTTTGACGGCACGATTTACGACGGCGATTCCACGGTGGATTTTACGCGGTTCTGCCTGCGCCGTCATCCCGCCGTGCTGGCGGGGATGCCCCGGTTCATCGGCACATCGGTGCTGCTTGCGCTGGGCAGGCGCAATCTGACGCAGTTCAAGAGCGTGCTCTTTGGCGAAATGGCCAAGCGGTTCAGCCTTGAAAAGGAGGCCGAGCTGTTTTGGCAGGATGAGCGGACGCGCGCCAAGCTGGGGCGGTGGTTTTTTGGCCGGCCGCGCGATCTGCCGATCGTGATCGCGTCCGCGTCGCCGGAATTTGAGCTGCAATACGCGGCGAAAATCCTCGGTGTGCCGCGGCTCATCGGCACGAAGTGCGACGCGGAAACCGGCGCGCTGATCGGCAAAAACTGCAAGGGCGAGGAGAAGCTGCGCCGCATCGGGGAAGCGGTCGGCGCGTTTGAAATCCGCGCCATGTACACCGACGACGCGAAGGCGGACGGCCCGCTGCTCGCCGCCGCGCAGGAGGGCTACATCGTCACGCACGGCGTTCTCGTGCCGTTTCGAGGATAAAAAGGAGAGATTCGCATGAAGAAGATGCAGGATATGGGCGGCTTCTTTGTCGCCGCCGTGACCCCGTATGACGAACAGGGCAGATTCAGCGCGCCCGCGCTCCACAAGCTGATGGACAAGACCATCGCCGAGGGCGCGAAGGGCTTTTTGATCGGCGGCAGCAGCGCCGAGTGCCCGCTGCTGACGCATGAGGAGCGCGTGGAGGGCTTGCAGGCCGCCGCGCAATACGAAAACCGCGAAAAGACGAAGCTGATGGCTTCCGTCGCCGCGATTTCGACCGACGAGGCCATCGAATACGCCAAGACGGCCAAGGCGCTGGGCTACGACGCGATGATCTCCACCGTGCCGTATTACTACAAATTCGGCATGAAGGCCATCAGCGCGTATTACGGCGCGCTGCGCGAGGCCGTCGATCTGCCGCTGTTCCTCTACAACTTTCCGGGCAACACCGGCGTGGAGCTGGATATCGCGGACGACCACATCCGCGGCATGCTGACCGACGGCACGATTGCGGGCGTGAAGCAGACCAGCCTCAACCTCTACCAGATGGAGCGCATCCGCGACCTGAATCCGGAGCTGGTCATCTACGGCGGGTTTGACGAGGTATACATCGGCGCGCGCATCCTCGGCGCGGACGGCGCGATTGGCTCGACCTTCAACTTCACCCTGCCGCTGTTCAACCAAATCGAGGCGGCGTACAGCGCGCTGGATATCCCGAAGGCGCAGGCGCTCCAGAAGCGCGCGAACAACATCATGCAGGCGCTCGTCTCCTGCTCGCTGTTCCCGTCCATCAAGCACATCCTCAAGACGCAGGGCGTGGATTGCGGCGGCTGCCGAAAGCCGTTCCCGACGCTCACCGAGGCGCAGAAAGCGTACATCGAGCGCGTGGTCAGGGAGAATATGTAAGGGAATCCCCCCGAAGGGCGGGTCGTCTGACGTTTGTTGGACGACCCGCTTATTTTTGTGCAAAATGCTTAAATCTTACCAATTAAAGATGAGGAATCCGTTAAATAACTGCGAAAATGATATTGACTTTTTGGAATGGGGGGGGAAACATATATCTTAACCAAATTATAGGGAGGAACGGAAAATGGCGAATTTGAAGCGCGCGGCGGCGTTCGCCCTGTCGGCGGCGATGTTTTTGCAGCCGATGACGGCCAGCGCGGTAACGTGGGGAAGCGTTGTTCAGGCAATCAACAACCATTCCAACGGCGGCCAGACAACCATAAAGGGAGAGAGTCCGGATGAAAACGACATCGACATTCTGGTTGACGCAGATGGAAAAGCAACCATCAAGGGCGGAACCATCAAGGGTGGCGTGATGGTCGGTGGTGCGCCATGGGTGAAGAAGTTGGCTGATCGTATTCATGGCCTTATATTCGAGAGTGTCACGATTGAAGAAGCCAACGATGAGATGCTGGGCGATTACAGCGTCGATGTGAATGTCACCGAGAAGAATAACATTAAAGAAATCACTTTTGACGAGAACACAACGGTTCAAGGAAACGTTATGGTCCACGCCTTCAAAGATACGCAGGTCAGCAATGCCGGCATGATGGAAAAGATGCTGCAAGTGGACGCGCTGGACGGCGCAACGGTGAACAATGAGAACACCGGCATCATTCAGGGCGAATTTAGGGGCAGCGCGCAGGGCGAAGGCAGCAAGATGACCCTGACGAATCATGGCACAGTCGAAGACGCGCTGGACGGCTTTTCGCTGGGCGAGGGCGCGACCACGACCCTCATAAACGAAGGCTACGCGAACGAGCTTCTGGCCAACGCGCTGGCGGGCGGCGCGACCACCGCGACCAACGAAGGCGACGTTTCCCTGCGCACAAGCGGCTGGTCAAAGGGCGAAGGCTCATCGCTCACCATCACCAACAACGGCGAGTCCGGCACGATGAGCGCGGAAGCCTACCTCGACGGCAAGGCCAGCCTGACCAACAACGGTCTGGCTGACGGCGGCATGGGCGGCTACACGGACGGCGGCCGCGTGGATCTGGTCAACAATGGCGAGGTCAACGGCAACATGGCCGTCGGCGCGGAAAAGGAAGGCCACGTTTCCGCTGACAACCGGGAGAGCGGCACGGTTTACGGAGATCTCAAGGGATGGACAGACGGCGTCGGCTCGACCGCAGTCATCAGCAACAGCGGCGACGTGGCGGGCGGCAAGCCACAGTTGAACGGCGCGTTGATGACGCTGGAAGCAAGGGCTCCCGCGCGTATCTCCGCCGTCGTCGCACTGGACGCGGACAGCGAGACGTATCACGACGACGAAACCGCGCCGGAAAGCGTCACCAGCGAAGAGGCCAAGCCGGGCACGGCGGGCGAAGGCGTGCTCTCCGGTGAGCGTCGCGGCAGCGGCACCGTCGTTGTCGAGGATAAGAACAGCGGCACCACCAGCGTCAACGGCAAAAAGGCGGACGCGATGCTCAACGTGACCAGCAGCACCACGCAGGCGGAAATTCAGAGCCAGCTGGCCGCGCTGCCCATCTGGGAGAAGCCGGGCGAATACACCGTTTTGATTAAGTGCGTCGGCGAAAACGACGAGGTCACATATGAAGCGGTGACCATCCTTGTGGAGGAGGAAAAACCGGCGGAGCCCATGGATACGAGCGAGGAAGCCTTCCGCCACGAGATGGAGATGAAACGTCAGGAGGAGGCCATCGGCGGCGTATACGGCAGCCCGTACTGGGTGAAGCAGCTCTATCTGGGCTACCACAGCTACAACCTGCGCCTGTTCGTCGGCGAGACGCGCGAAAACTTCCGCGAGAAGCTGAGCTGGAGCGCGGACGGCAGCAAGGGCGTCAGCCTGCGCGTGAACGACGAAAACCCGGAGAAGCTGACGATGCGCTTTGACGAAAAGGTGCTGGAGGTGCTGGAACGCACGAACATCACGACCGTGACCCTGCTGAACAAGAGCGGCGCGGCGGTGATGCAGTACAATGTTTCCGACCTGCGCGCGGCCTACGATCAATATGGCCTCAGCGACGCGGATCAGCTCGTCGTCGGCGGCATGGACGACGATGTGATGAAGATTGGCGCGGACGGCCAGCTCGTGCCGGTGGAATGAGTAAATGCTGCTTGTCCGGCTTCGGCGAAGCCGGGAGGACGAAAAAACACAGGTGAGAACATCGTTGAAGCCCCTTCGGGAATCCGGAGGGGCTTCGATGATTCCCTCAAAAAGCATATTGTGAAGTCACAACATTTTATTTGAAGGTTTTTCGCCCGTTTTACAAAAAAAAAAGAAATGCACAAAAATAAAAGTTATATATTGACTTCTTTGCCGCGGGAAAGATAAACTATAAATAGCTTAGATTATAGTTTACCAAATACGAACGACAGAAGGGGGACTATTGCGTGCTTAAAAAGATGATTGCGATCATAACATCGGTCATTATTCTGCTCACGCCGATTCAGGCGAGCGCCGTGACATGGGGCGAAATCGTGACCGGACTTCAGGCGAGCGACACTTTCACGTCTGGAGAGACCACGGCGACGCGAACGAGTAAGGGCGAATACGTCATTTCCGGCGGCCAAATCGACGAGCTCGTTGAAGTGAGCACCCTGCAATTTTCCGATTCGCTCAAGGTTCTCTTCCAGAATATCAAAATAAAACAGTTGAACGCCCATGCGGACAGCGGCGAGACGATTGTGACCATCCTGGGCAGCGGTTCGGAGGTTATGGATGGAGTCAGCGTGAGCGCGCATGGGAAAGATACGAATCTGAGCCTGACTAACGAGAGCAAAATGGGTTCGCTGAATGCGAGCGTCCATGATCAGGCGCAGGCCTCCATCAAAAACAACGGTGAAATAACCGGCGGCATGGATAACTGGGTACATGACGAAGGCAGCCGTCTTGAATTTGTCAACGACAAGGAAGGCCGGATCACAGACGGTATGAATAACACAGGCGGTATGAAAAACAGCGCAGGGAAGAAGGGTGAACTTGTCTTTACCAACAACGGAACGATCAACATAACGAACGACCTGCACAATTTGGCCGCAGACGGCGGCTTTGTCGAGAGCACCAACAACGGCATAATCAACGGTCGGGTGATGAATCAGGCCAATAAAGAAGGAAGCCGAAACGCGGCCACCAATAACGGCACGGTGAACGGTCAATATGAATTCTACACCGGAGAAGGCGGAGAGGTCGTCGGCGAGAACAATGGCACGGTGAACAGCCTCTACGCCGGTGCAGACGGCGGCCAAGTCAGCGCTGTCAACAACGGAAAGGTCAAAGAAGAAATTCGCGCAGATGCCAGCCATGAGAGCATGAAGGCGGATGTGACGGTCATCAACAACGGCGAAGCGGATCGCATGTATGTCAGCGCGGGCGAGAACGGCACGCTGAATGTCGAAAACAATGGCCGGCTGACAGGCGACGGAAAAACGTTGATTACAATCGAATGGGAAGACGGCGAGTTCAGCAGGGAGCTGAGCGGCGAGCTGAGCATTGACGCGTGGGACAAGGGCGCGACGGTCAACGTGACCAATAACGGCAGCGCGGCCGCCGCGTTCATCGGCGCTGCGGACGGGGCAAACGCCAACTTGAAGAACGATGGCCAGATTGGCAACGGTGAAGGCGTCCCGCTGAGCAGCTATGCGGCGGAAGACGGCAGGCTGACGGTCACGGGCAGCGGTTCGCTTGAACCGTATACCCTCAAGATGGAGGATGGAACGGAGCGGACGGTCAGCATGATCGCTCAGTTTGGCGGCAACCCGTCGGCAGAAGAGATCAAGCGGAGAGTCGGCGAAATGGTTCAGTTTGATTCGCCCGGCGATTATCTGGTGATGGTCATCACGGAAGATGAAAACGGGGAAGAGGTTTTCCATTACGTGCCGGTGCATATCGAGAATCCACAGGATTTCGAGGATGAGTATTATGAAGCCGCTCAATTCCGCCACGAGATGGAGATGAAGCGTCAGGAGGAGGCCATCGGCGGCGTATACGGCAGCCCGTACTGGGTGAAGCAGCTCTATCTGGGCTACCACAGCTACAACCTGCGCCTGTTCGTCGGCGAGACGCGCGAAAACTTCCGCGAGAAGCTGAGCTGGAGCGCGGACGGCAGCAAGGGCGTCAGCCTGCGCGTGAACGACGAAAACCCGGAGAAGCTGACGATGCGCTTTGACGAAAAGGTGCTGGAGGTGCTGGAACGCACGAACATCACGACCGTGACCCTGCTGAACAAGAGCGGCGCGGCGGTGATGCAGTACAATGTTTCCGACCTGCGCGCGGCCTACGATCAATATGGCCTCAGCGACGCGGATCAGCTCGTCGTCGGCGGCATGGACGACGACGTGATGAAGATCGGCGCGGACGGCCAGCTCGTGCCGGTGGAATGAGCAAATGCTGCTTGTCCGGGGAGGACGAGACGGCGCATCGCGAAACGTAAGGAAGCATAAAAACAGGAGAGCTGTCGGGCGAGGGTTCGGCGGCTCTCCTTTCTGTTTTCGTGTCGGTTTTATATCGAAAAAGGGCGGCGGGAAGCGCGCGGAATCGGGTATATCTGTTTGGTTTATGACAAACAATCCGGAAAATGCGCGAAAAGGGTATATCCGTGAACAAAACGAATGAAAGACGAATGATACATGAAAAAATGCAGATGCGTACACGGAAAAAGGGCAAATTGGTCGGACGTCTCGTATAAACTGACAGTTTCTACAATGTGAAAAACAGGTTGAAATATGTCTTGACACGCCGGGGTGAGTGTGATAATCTGTTATCAAAGAAGGGACGCGGGGCAACCGTGCGCCGCGCCGCCCTCACAGGTTCGACAAACACATGTAAGGAAGGAAGGATTTACATGGCGAAGAACATTTCCCGTAAGGAGTTCCTGAAAGCGACCGCGATGAGCGCTGCGGGCATTGGTCTGCTTGGCGCCGGCGTGCTCAACGCGAAAGCGGAAGAGGAAAAGCCGGCTCACAAAAATTCCAGCAAGTGGGTTCTGGACAGCCAGAACGTGAAGTGGGACGAGGAGCACGATATCGTCATCTGCGGCTACGGCATGGCGGGCACGGCGGCTTATATCGAGGCTTACGAAATCGACCACAACGTTGACGCTGTGATTTACGATAAGTCCGACGAAGCGAATGCGGGCGGTCAGGCGATTGCTTCCGGCCAGTGCGTCATCTTCGTTGACCCCAACGATCTGGAGACCTGGCGTACCTACATGCGCGCGATGAACGAGCCGCATGTCATTCCGGAAGAGGATTTCAACTGGCTGACCAACGAGTTCGCGACGGATTTGCCGTGGATTCAGGCGGTTCTCGAGCCGGTCGATTACGAAGTCGGCTACTCCGGCGGCGGCGCGCTGCGCTGGGGCACCCTGCTGGTCGAATTCCCGGATCTGCCGGGCGCGAACTTCGTCGGCGCGACGGGTCACTTCCGCGACAAGAACGGCGGCCTCTCCTTCGAGAACGGCGGCTGCTGGAACGGCTTTGACAAGGCTGCCCGTTATCGCGGCGCGAAGCCGCTCTACGAGCATCAGGTTATCTGCCTCGTGCAGGACGCCATCACCAAGAAGGTGGAGGGCGTCGGCGTGAAGAAGCCGGACGGCTCCGTGATCTACACCAAGGCGCGCAAGGGCGTTCTGCTGGCCACCGGCGGCTACGAGGGCGATATGGACATGTACCGCCAGTTCAACGGCGGCGACCGCATCTACAACGCGGGCTCCCCGTACGTCACGGGCGACGGCGTGAAGATGGAAATGGCGCTGGGCGCTCAGCTCTGGCATATGGACGGCCAGACCATGTCCTGCGGCTACTTCCACGGCATCAAGGTTCCGGATTTTGAGACGACGTTCGTTCGTCAGTTCTATATGGCGCACGGCGCGTGGATGGAAGTCGCCGCCGACGGCACCCGTTATTACAACGAGGCGAAGTCCTATCAGCGCCAGCACATGAAGTACTACGAGCACGGCAAGTACGTCGATGTGCCGATCGCCCGTCAGCAGCCGGTTCATATGATTATGGACGACAACTGCTTCAAGGCGCAGCCGCTGGTCAACGCCTGGATCGGCTGGCCGGTGACCTGCCGCAACCCGTATCACTGGTCCGACGACAACTCCGTCGAGCTGGAAAAGGGCTGGATCATCAAGGCGGACACCATCGAGGAGCTGGCCGAGAAGATCGGCAAGGATCCGGCGAATCTGCGCGCTGAGGTGGATAAGTTCAACGCGATGGTCGATGCTGGTGAAGACACCGATTTCGGCCGCGACATCACCACGATGGCGAAGATCGAGCAGGGCCCGTTCTACGCGGTCGAGGAAGTGCCGTCCATGCCGGCTTGCTCCGGCGGTGCGCGCCGCAACATCAAGGGTCAGGTTCTCAACTGGGACGGCGAGCCGATCGAGGGTCTCTACTCCGCCGGCGAAATCGGCTCCCTGGTCTGCAACCTGTACCAGAACGGCACCTACCTGCATGAGGCGATCTGCTCCGGCCGTGCCGCGGTGGATACCATGCTGGGCGGCCGTGCCGAGCTGACCCCGACCTTCGGCGGCGGCGCTGCTGCTCCGTGGGCTGAGGCTGCGGATGGCGACTACTCCGTCATGGTTCAGGGTCTGCATGATCCGTTCGAGGTCATCTACACCATCAAGGATAAGCAGCTTGTGGGCATCGCCGTGGGCGAGGGCCGCGAGAACATGTTCATGAACGACGAACAGTTCGCCGCGTTCACCAAGCAGATCATCGAGACGCAGGATATGGGCGTTGACGCCGTCTCCGGCGCGACGGTTGACTGCCAGGCCATCACCGGCGGCATTATGACCGCGTTCTCTCACAAGACCTCCTAATCTTGATTTCCAAAAAATCCGGCGGGAGGCGGGCAGTGACCCGACCGACCTGAGGATGTAATCAGCCGT
>OLPF01001901.1_pt1 | contig 15509 bp, 19 predicted proteins | sample 1673121 | NCBI WGS metagenome assembly OLPF01 (sample SAMEA3136756, study PRJEB25190) | human gut metagenome
TACGGCGCCGGAACCGGAGGTGGTCACCTCCGCCGCGACCCGCAGCTCATATGCCTGCGCCGGATCCTCCGGCGTGATCTCCAGGGAAAGCTCCTGCATCCGATCCAGCAGCGCCCCGGCAGCGAACACATAGCTGCGCTCGGCGGCGGGGATGGCCAGATACCGGGTATACAGCGCCTGCACCTCCTCCGGCGTGGCCACCGCCACATCCGTCAGTGCCTCGTTCAGGGCCGTCACCTGCATCTTTACATCCTCCGGCATCTCCTCCCGGAAGTCATACAGGCTCCGGCGGGCGGCGGACAGCCGCTCCATGGCCTCCTGCGCCAGAAGGGCCTGCTCCGTGGCCATGACATCGGAGCCGTCCGTCAGAATATGGCGGAAGGTGCCGTCGTCCAGCCGGTAGCGCATCAGCCCGTCCACGGCGCTGATGCCGTTTTTCACGAACCGGGCGTCCGTGGCCGGGTCCACTCCCAAGCTGCACAGGGCGATGATGACCTGCGCCGTGCTCTCCAGATTGGCGGCATCCCAGCTGATGAAATCGCCCTCCGCCGTCTGCTGGTCAGACAGCCACGCCAGCGCCCGGCGCACCACCTCCCGGATGGTCACAGACTCCCCGGAGGTTCCGGTATACGTCACTGTGCTGTTCTGATAGGGCGCCAGCGCCTGCAGGGTCATGGCTGTCAGATCCACGTCCGAGTTCCCTACCGTCAGGCCGAAGCCGCCCTCCGGCTCCTGCGCTGCCACCAGCGCCTGCAAAATAGTGGCTCTGGTGTAGACGGCATCCTCCGGCACGGCGAAGCGGGCGCTGTCCAGAGCGATCAGGCCGAAGATCCAGCCGTTGAGTCCCTGTGTTCCCAGAGATTTGGCAGCGGTGAATTGATATACGCCGTCGGCCAGCAGGTTCACCGACCGCCCCTTCTTGTCCCGGCCGAAGGCGGTGGGGTCCGCTCCCAGCGCCAGCGCCGTCAGGGCGGTGCGCTGCCACTCCGTGGCTCGCAAGCGGTCCAAGCCCCCCTGCTCCCGGTACATCCGGGTCACATAGCGCTCCAGTGCCTTGCGGTAAGCGGAGGTATCCCCCTCCGTACCGGCCCGGTTCACGGCGATGGCCACCCAGTCGCTGACGGAGTCTCCCGCCGTCAGCTTGTCGCTTTGCAGCAGTGTCTCCGCCGTGCAGCCCTGCGCCGCCGCCAGCGCATCCAGCGTCTCCTGCCCATAGGCGGGGATCACCAGCACCAGTGTCAGCAGCAGCGTCAGCAGGCGGCAGCAGCCCCTTCTCATTCTATCGTTCATATCTCGCTCCTGTCATAGCGTAGTCCGGCAGTCTGCGCCGCCGGGGAAGCCACCCGGCATTGACCGCCGGGATCGGCTCCTGCTTCTGCTCCCCGCAGCGGGAGCAGGTGTATTCGATGTAGCCCGGTGTTCCGTCCTCTCCCGGCTCCGTGCGTCCCGTCTCCACGAAATCATGCCCCAGAGGCGGCACCTCCTGCTGATCCTTCCGATCGCCGCAGACGGTGCAGACGACGCTGATCTCGCCGGGATGGGTGCAGTCCGGCGCCACTGTCTGTGTCGGCTCGCCCCAGACGTGCTCCTCAATGTAGGTGCCGTTGAGCCACTTACCGCAATAGCTGGGCAGCAGACCGTAGCTGCCGCCGGTGGAGCTGTATCCGCCGATGTCCTTGCCGTAGGCCAGCGTGAAGCGCAGATACAGGGTATCGCCATCGGTGAGGTAATAGCCGGACAGGCCCTTACCGGCATAGGTATTGCCGCCCACAGAGTACATCCAGCCGGAGCCCTGAGTATAGTCGAACTCGCCCAGACTGTTGTTATCCGTCTGGCCCGTCAGGGTCAGACCGTCCTGCAGGATCTTGCTCCACAGGTTCTCCGGGATGGCGGGATAGTCCATCATGCCGCCCCGGCTGATGCGCCGCAGATAGAAGCCCACGTCCATGGAGCCGGAGTATTCGTACTCGTAGCCCCACTCCTCCAGCGCCTCGATAACGGCATAGGAGGCCGGGGTATTCTGGCGAATTTTGTAGGTATACGGCTCCTCCATCACATCCAGTCCCACAGTGGTGGCGTCGATGACGATATAGGCCGTGCCGATGACGTCGCCGGTATCCACGAAGCGGTAGAGAATGGGATAGGCGGAGTTGCCCCCCCCGTCCCAGGCCCGGATGGTAATGGTGTGCTCCACCGTATCGCCCACGATGGGATCCGGGAAGTAGAGCTGATACTCGTACACCGGGCCGCCGGTGGGGCCTGTGATGCGCTTTCCGTCCATCTGCACCTCGATCTGGCTGGCGTAGAGGGGAGAGCCTGTGTAGGCCGTGGCCTTCACCGTCAGGGTGAAGTTGCGGTTGCTGGTCTCCGTCACGCCGTCCAGATTGGTGACGATGGTGGGGGGATGCTCACCGATGGTGGGATGATCCTCATCGGCCTTCTGTGCTACATACCGGATGGAGAAGCGAACCTCCTCCACCGTGGTGTTCCCCTTCTTGCGGTAGAGGGTAATGTGGTTGGTCTCATTGCGCACCATCCGAGCGGTGTAGTTCTTTCCGTCGGCGCTGGTGAGATACCGGCCGTTCATGGGGGTATCGCTGTTTTGCAGCTTCACCTTCAGCGTCTCGCCGTTGGGATTGATGAGATAGGCGTAAAAGGGCAGCGTGTCATCTGTCAGCTGGTTATAGGTGATCTCACAGTTGCTGAGATCCGTGATGATGCGGGTGCTGGTATCGTCGGAGGGACCGGGCTCCGGGTCCACCGGGCCGGGGCCGTCGTTATCGCCCTTGCCGGGATTATCGCCGGGCTGCGGATTATCGCCGGGCTGCTCCGGCTGCTCCGGATCGTCTGTGGGATTCTCCGGCTGCTCCGGGGCATCGGGTTCCTCCTGGGGCGGCTCCTCGTCCGGCTGCTCCGGAGTCTCCGGCTCCTCCGGCGTGTCCTCGTCCTCCGGGTCCTCCGGCTGCTCCGGGGCGTTGGGCTTCTCCTGCTGGGAGGCGCCTCCCTGTCCCTCGGTGCGGATAGTCTGGGCCGGGGGCTGGGGCAGCGGCTCCGGCTCCTGCGTGGAAAGGCCCATCCCGGACAGCACCAGCAGCACCACCAAGGCCGCCGCCAGCACCAGCGCTCCGCCCCGCCATAGATAGGGTCGAATCTTCTTCATATACTCCTCATTCTCCGTGCCGCCGCTCCCGCAGTGTACGGGAGCAGGCGCAAAAAAAATATGGGGTCATCCTGCGTGGCAGAATAACACCATAACCATTCCTGGGATCATTCTAACGGCAACAGTAGGTCTCCCGGCTCGCATCTCAAGCGGCGATCTCCCCTGCCTTCTCAGAAGCACACTTCCAATGGCTGACTTTCGTCGGCGGGATAGACACCTCGATGCACACGGTGTTGGTCAACGTGGGGCTCGTCCCCGTTCTCTTGTTCAGCTTTGCGCCTGACCCCACGGGCCTTTGCAGCGCATTGCCTCTGTCCGTATCTATCGGGAAATATTATATCCTATCCCATGTGGAAATGCAAGGAAAATGCGGAGGGCCGTCGAAAGATTTTCTTGACTCATGTACGAAATCGTACTAAAATATGCTTGCCCGGTTTCGGACATTATTGCGGAGGACTTTCTTTTCATGCGTATTCAACTATCCGAGCACTTCACCTATCGAAAACTGCTGCGCTTCACTCTGCCGTCTGTCATCATGATGGTGTGTACCTCCATCTACTGCGTGGTGGACGGTGTTTTCGTGTCCAACTTTGTGGGCTCCGATGCCTTTGCTGCCGTGAACCTCATTATGCCGTTTCTCATGGTGTTGGGTGCCGTGGGCTTCATGCTGGGTACCGGTGGCAGTGCGCTGGTGGCGTACACCCTGGGAGCCGACAACGAAAAGCGTGCCAACGAGATCTTCTCCCTGCTGATCTATGCGCTGATCGGGCTGGGTGCCGTGTTCACCATCGGCGGCATTGCCTTTCTCACGCCTGTGTCCCGGCTGCTGGGCGCCGACGAGACCATGCTGCCGGTGTGCGTCAGCTACGGACGTATCGTCCTGCTGGGCCTGATCCCCTATATGCTGCAAAACACCTTCCAGAGCTTTCTGGTGACGGCGGAACGGCCTCAGCTGGGCCTGTACGTCACCATTGCCGCCGGCGTCACCAACATCGTGCTGGACGCTCTGTTCGTGGCGGTGCTGCAATGGGGTGTCGAGGGCGCCGCTCTGGCCACCATTCTCAGCCAGTTCGTAGGCGGCGCCATTCCGCTGGTGTACTTCCTCCGGCCCAACAGCAGCAAGCTGCGGCTGGGCCGCACCGCTTTCCATGGGCGGGCGCTGCTGAAGGCCTGCGCCAACGGCTCCTCGGAGTTCATGACCAACATCTCCATGTCGGTGGTGAATATGCTCTACAACTGGCAGCTGATGCGGCTCATGGGCTCCGGCGGCGTGGCGGTGTACGGTGTCATCATGTACGTCAACTTCATCTTCATCGCCATCTTTCTGGGCTATTCCATGGGCAGCGCCCCCATCGTGGGCTATCACTACGGCGCCGGGAACCGGGCGGAGCTGCGGGGGCTGCTGCGGAAGAGCCTGTGCATCATTACCGTCATGAGCGTGGTACTGACGGCGGCGGCCCTGCTGCTGGCCCGGCCCCTGTCCCTGATCTTTGTGTCCAAGGAGCCGGCCCTGCTGCCGGTGACCATCCGGGCCTTCTCCATCTACTCCCTGTCCTTCCTGATGGTAGGGTACAACATCTATGCCTCCTCCTTTTTTACCGCCCTCAACGACGGCTTCATCTCCGCCCTGATTTCCTTTGCCCGGACGCTGGTGTTCCAAGTGGCCGCCGTCACCGTGCTGCCCGTGCTATGGGATATCGACGGCGTATGGGCCGCCGTGGTGGCCGCCGAGACACTGGCGCTGCTCCTGTCGGCGGCGTGCCTCGTTGGCAAGCGGAAAAAGTACGGCTATGCGTAAGGGGGCGAGGATGTGACCACCATTCAGGAGTTCAATCAGATCGATGGCCGTATCAGCAGTCTGTATCATGCAGCGGCGCTGAAAATGGGGCTGTCGGACAGCGAGTTCCGTATCCTGTATACGCTGGCCGTCAATGCGCCTGGCTATCTTCAGTCCGCCTTGCGGGAGGCCACGGGTATGGGCCGCTCCACCGTCAATTCCGCTTTGAAGAAGCTGGAGCGGGAGGGCATACTGACCCTGTCCCCCGGCAGTGGACGGCACACCTGTGTCTTCCTGACGGCACAGGGGCATCGTCTGGCCGATAGAACCGTGTGCCGCCTGATCCGTCTGGAGGACCGTATTTACGCCGGCTGGACATCGGAGGAGCAGGCTCTGCTGCTGCGGCTGAACCGGGACTTCACCGAAAAGCTGGAGGCCATCGTGGCGTCTTTGTAATGGGGCATCCCCAAGAAGTAAAAAAGGACACGGCAGGCGCAGCCTGTCGTGTCCTTTTTTGTGCTTGCTTACCGCACGATCTCGCCGACCTTGGGGTTGCCGGCAGCCTGAGACTCGTCGGTGTCGATGTGCATGGTGGTGACGGCGTCCTTGTTGACACGAACCACCACATCGTCAAAAATCAGCTTACGGCCCTCGCCGCCGCAGGCCACCTTGATGATCTCGCCGTTCTTCACGCCCATCTCGGCGGCGTCGGCCTCGGTGATGTGCAGGTGACGCTTAGCGATAATGACGCCCTCGGTCAGCTCCACCTCGCCCTTGGGGCCTACCAGCTTACATGCGCCGGAGCCCTTCACGTCGCCGCTCTCACGGACGGGGGCATCGATGCCCAGCGTGCGGGCATCGGTGGCGGACAGCTCGATCTGATCCATCTTACGCACGGGACCCAGGATGGACACGTTGGCCATCTCCTTCTTGGGGCCCACCACAGTCAGACGCTCGTTGCTGGCGAACTGGCCGGGATAGGACAGGGGCTTGCGGACGGTGAGTTCATAGCCCTCACCGAACAGCTTCTCCAGCGTCTCCTGGGTCAGGTGAATGTGACGGGCAGACGTTTCGATCATAAAAGACATGGTTTTTTCCTCCTAATTGTTGAACATTGGTCCACTATGAAAATCGTGCCGCAGCACGCTCCATACAACGGTGCATCAAAGCAGGATACGGATGCCCCCCAGCACCGGCACCGGCCGCTCCACGCCCCGGATGGCCCCGGTAAGGCCCATGCACCACCACACCGCCACAAAGACGGCCCACACCCAGCCCACGCAGGGGATGACCCCCAGCAGGCCGAAAATGCCCAGCACCAGCGACTGGTTCAGGTGGAAGCGGCTGGCCTCCCGGTTCCCCGCCAGCACGGCGACGAGCAGACCGACCCATGTGCAGTAGCAGACGATATCTGTGGTGCGCTTATCCATAGAAGTCATCCTTTTCCATATGCTATATGGCATTGTAGCACATTCTCCCCGGTGTTTCAAGAGACAGGGCGCGGTAAATGTCAAGAAGAAAATTGACAAGTGATGCAAAAGCAACAGGGGGCCGGACCCGCCGGGAGGATGCCTGCGGGCATGAGATACCTGGCATGACCAATCAGCAGGACGAGATACAGCGCAGCCTTCGGACGCTGCCGGGACCGTCAAAAAATACCCGTCAAGATCTTGACGGGTATTTTTTTCGTCCTCGGAAGAATTCTCTGAGAAAGAAAACGCTGTCACACAAAAGCGGCGCCAGGCAGTTGGCAGCGGCCGGGGAAATGTGTTACAATGGGGAAAACGAGGAGATGGAGGAACAGAGATGGCGCACTACATGACCTACCCGGAGCGTATCCGGCTGGAAACACTGCTGGGCGAGAAACGCTCCATATCCTACATTGCCCGGAAGCTGGGCTTCTCCCGGCAGACCATCTACAACGAGATACGCCGGGGGACCTATCTGCACACCTGCGACTATTGGGAGGAGGAACGCTACTCCGCCCAGAAAGCACAGCAGGTCACAGAGTACAACCAGACGGCCAAGGGCAGGCCCTTGAAGATCGGAACGGATCATGCCTATGCCGAGTATCTGGAACAGAAGATATTGCAGGACCGCTATTCGCCTGCTGCAGCTCTGGCAGCGGCCCAGAAGGAAGGCTTCGCTACCAACATCAGCGTGAACACCCTGTACAGCTATATCGAAAAACAAGTGTTCCTGACACTGAGTAATCAGCATCTCTGGGAGAAGTGGAAGAAACGTCCCAAAGCCAAAGGTCAGGAACGCCGGATCGCCCATCCCAAGCTGCCGAGCATAGAGGCCAGACCGGATCACATCGCCCAGCGGCTGGAATACGGACACTGGGAAATGGACTTGGTGGTCAGCTGTAAAGGCGGGAAAAGTGTGCTGCTGACCCTGACAGAGCGCATGAGCCGTCAGGAGATCATCATGAAGCTGCCGGATCGGAGGGCGGAGACCATCCGCCGGGCCATAGACCGGCTGGAACGCAGAACACCGGATTTCCAGCGGAAATTCAAAAGCATCACCACAGATAACGGCAGCGAGTTCCTGCAATACGACCTTTTGCGGAAAAGCTGCCGGCGGAAAGGCCAGCGCTTTGATATCTATTATTGCCATAGCTATTCCGCATGGGAGAAGGGCTGCAATGAGAATCACAACCGAATGATCCGCCGGTTCTTCCCCAAGGGAACCAACTTCGACCAGATCACAAACCGGCAGATCCGCCGGGTACAGGACTGGATGAATCAATACCCGCGGAAAAGTCTTGCTTGGAAATCCCCCTCCGAAGCAGCATAGCAGGAGGGGCCCCGCACGGCTAAAGCCTTGGTGCGGGGCCCCCTGTAACACAATATGCACGCAGCTGCTCTCCGGATTAGATCCTCTGCTAACTCAGGCTGTGTTACTTTCTGAGCTTCTTCTGCGTTCTTCGCCACTTTCGGGAGGGCTGGACCACGCCGTCCATGTTGGCCTGCTGTTCGTTCCGGCGCAGCGACAGTATCTCCTCCTCGGTCATCATATCCCCCTCCCGGAAGGATTTCTGGAGATTGCCCACACAGGCCAGCGTATTATAGGCGTCATAGTCCTTGTTCAGCACGAACCAGCAGCGCCGGGAGATAGGTGTCAGCAGCTGGGTATTGGTGGCGTTCTCCATCTCCCATGCATCATAGAGGTTTTGCCGCTGGAAACGCCATAGCTTGTCGCAGTCCACCACATAGCTGGTTACCTGCCGCAGCAGCGCATCCACATGGCCGAAGCGCTGAGCGGTATAGTAGAGGCTGATGTGATAGTGACGGCAGGTCAGCAAGGTATTCAAGAACAGCGGATCAATGTTGCTCTTGAAGTTCCGGCTGTTCATCTGGACGCTGAATTCATCGCCCAGCACCAACGTTACCGTCAGGGTATCGTTCTCTTTGTCATAGGCTCCGTTCTTCTCAGCGCAGAGGACCACCTGTTGCAGCGAAACGAAATCCTCATAGGGGATACTCAGCGCCACATTGGACAGGACCTTCACCCGCTGTTCCACCCACATCTGGCGATCTCGGTCATAGACAGCCCTGCCGTTATAGCGGTGATACATGGAGACTACCTTATGGACGGCGGAGAGAGTCTTTCCCTTACCGAACAAGCCCACATAGGCCACCAGCTCGCCTGTCTGACACTCGTTCCAACGCTCATACTTGATGTAGCGAAGCAGATCGGAAATGCCGTAGCGCACCAGATGTACCGGATGGAACACGGCACACCGCAGCGTAGGGAAGCTGAAGAGACAAACGGCCAGCACGATCAGGATCACAAGGGCCATATCAGAATCTCCGCCAGTTGACGATGGCCGAGGCCACCGCACCAATGAGCCGGAAGGTGCAGACCACCAGCACGATACCGATAAACGCCGTGAGCAGATACGGGATCAGCTCCTGCATATTGGTCGGCGGGTCCACGCTGGGCCCGATGATAGAGAAGAATTGCGCCACGACATTGGCCATTAGAACAGACCTCCTTTAATGATCTTCCACACGCACCAGCAAAAGCCCAGTAGCAGAAACAGGAGACAGAAGCCCTCTGTGACGGTGTAGCTCTCGAAGGGCTTCGTCAGAAAGAGAGACGATGTCTCCTCCGGCGCAGCTGCGTCCGAGTGGATCACGTTGCCTTCCTCGTCATAGACGGTGAAGGGCTCCATCTCCTCCGGGGAGATGGCATGGGCCGGAAGGATGCACATGGTCAGCAGAGCACAAACCGTCATAAGCAGCGACAGATATTTCATTGGTCACTCACCCACCTTACGATCAGATAGATCACGGCACTTGCCACGATCAGGAATAACAGGAGCTGCCAAAACGAAAACGTCAGGTCATACAGGGTAAATTCCATCTGCAGGACAGACACCACGGCCAGCAGCACCGAGCCCAGCTCATTCAACGGATCACCTTCTTCTTTATGATGAGCCCCACCACCAGCACGATCAGCGTTGTTTGCAGGATCGCAGACCATTCCTCCGGCAGAAAGGGAAACAGCTTCGTCCCCAGATTCAGGAACGCTTCAAAGAAGCCGGAGATAGAGGAAATGGCGTGATCCAGCAGGCTGTCTACAGAATCCAGCCCGTCCAGCAGATTGATGACAAAGGTCACTGTCCCCACGATCAGGCCGTTGATCAGACTGACGATCATGTTGGCAATGCCCAGCAGCGGTTTCAAAAACTCCGACATAGTACACCTCACGTAAACAGCAGCTTTTTACCCACGAGTCCCAACGCCATACACAGCACAGCGAAGCTCAGCGCCAGCTGAAGCTCCTGCGGCAGGATACCCCAGAAGCCGGAGAGCCAAGACGGATATTCACCGCCAAAGCCGGTGATCTGGGCCGTCAGTTCATTAAACCGGGTGATGATCTGATCCACGCCGGAGAGCAGCTTATCAAACAGCTTGATGATGCTGGAAATGAGCTTCCCGGCCAGTGTACCCAGCTTGGAGAACAGACGCACCACCAGCTTGGAAATGCTGCTGTCACCATAATCATCCTCCGGGGCCCCGGAGCCGGAATAGTCCTTATAGGAATCTCCACAGCGGGAGCAGGTATAGATATCGTAGCCGGACTGGATCACCTCGCCGGTCTCCGCATCCTTGACGGCCTCCACATGATCCGTACATTTCCAGTCATGGCCCAGAGCGGCGACGATCTCCGAGTAGCTCTCCCCGCACTTGGTGCAGGTGGAGACCAGCAGACCCGGCAGGATACAGGTAGCTTCCTGTGTGGCCTCCTGCTGATAAGTATGGCTGCACGCCGTATCGCCGCTGCTGCTCTGCAGCTCCTTGATGATGGTGTCCAGCCGGGAGGTAACGGCGGACAGGTCCGCCTCTCCTCCGAGATGCAGACTGCCCAGCTGATCACTCAGCCAGCCCTGAAAAGAGGCAGAGTAGCCATAGAACCACGAAAACCACGTATAATCCTTATTCCACGTCAGAGCGGCATCCAGCTTGGCTCCGCAGTCGGCGGACAGCAGCTTGTCCGGCTCGCTGCCTACCGTCAGGTGCCAAACACCGTCCGCATCCCGTGTAAGGGTACTTTGGTAGTCCGTACCGTAGCCCTCATTGAAAATAGCGGCCTGCATGATACAGGGGCTGCCGTCTACGTCCATCAGGGGGATATCATAATAGGCACCGTCGGCATAGAACGCCACCTTATCCGTAGAGCCGTTATGCCCCACGATATGGGCGGCAGAGATAGAAAGATCCTTCGCCAGCAGCTCCATATTGCCAGAGTCAATGGTCAGGGTCGCGGAGGACGGCAGGTGGAGATCAGAGAAGGTATAGAGGTACTTACCGTTATGCTCCGTGAAGGAGCCGGAATCCACCTCCAGAAGCTCCCCATCCGACGTGGCAAGGCAGCCATAGAAGCCATCCTCCAGCAGGGCCGGGTCCGAGAAGGATAGGGTGATACCTGTCGTTTCAAAGGGCAATTCTATCTCCCCGGATTCCCCATTGGTATCGCCAATGGAATCAAAGGACCAGTCCAGCGCCGTCATGGTCAGGATGGGGTCAGGCGTAGCCCAATAGGTAAAGGTACCGTCCCGATACCGCAGACCGGAGGTGGCGGGAACCACCGACACGCCGAAGAGCTTATGGACGGACAGCGTGGAGATCAGGGAGACGTTCTCATTCAGGCGGTCTACGGCGTCCACCACCGGCTGGAGGTCTGCTGTGACGCTGCCGCCGGGGAGCTCGTCCAATTTCTTGTCGATAGAGGACACCAAGGCCCTCAGCGACGTATCGTCATAAGCCGGGTTCGCCGGGATGGTAATGCCCTCGATAGCCGACTTAACGGAGGTCAGACCGGCGGTTAGATGGTCATCTATCTGGCGCAGCAAGCTCACAATGCCGCTGTGATCTCCGCCGGAGATGTTCTCGATGGCGGTAATGAGATCGTCCACCGTATGCCCGTTCACAAAATCCCGGAACTGCGTGTTGATCTTCGTGGTCTGGTCAACGATGGTTTTCAGCTTCGCACTTAAATTGGAAATGTCTGCGTCTATCAAAGTCTGAAAATTTGTCAGCTGCTTGGCAATATTAGCAAAATGCGTTGCCTGCTGGTTATACAGGTTTTGCAGATTGACCCGAATCATCTCCGCCGAGGCGTACAGGGAGGAGAGCAAGGAATCAGTGTTGTAAGTGGCACGAAAGATGTACCCATTAGTAGTGCAAAAATACTGCCCAGTGTTATTCCAAATCGAACCCGAACCAAATCCGCTGCCGGTAGAAAAATGATAAAGACCAAATGGGCCAGAAGCAACAATGACATAGCCACCATCAATGGCAACAATCCGTGCCGGTTGCCCAGCATCATTCAACGAGAGCACGGCTTCAGACAAGGCATCAAAGGAAATATCAGAGTAATGTTCCGTAAGAACAGTAGACCAATGATCTTTATATGCAGAAAGTGCAGTTGCTTTCTCAGCATCAGAAGATCCACTATCCAAATACTTGGATATGACATCATAGGCAAAGGAAGCAGCACTGATTGCAACGCCGGGGTCAATAGCCGCATAAACAGGCTTAACACAAAGCGTAAAGCTGACCACTGTTAAAAGCGCAGCGAGAAACAAACGTCGCCACCAACACGCCAGTCTTTTGAAATGCGAAAAGTTCATATTGCAACACCCCTTTGCAAATGATATAATAAGAAAAAAGGAGGGGATTTAATGGAAATCACATTGGAAAATGTTCTTGAAATCATTGCTGGAATTGCCCTGATTGCAGCATGGATCGAACTCGGAAAATGTAGAAGCGAAATCTATATGCTGGAAAGCCGAATCGAGAAGCTGGAGGGCGAACGAACCTTTAATGAAATCGAGAGCCAATTACATACCTTGAAAAAAGACTAACCTCCATCCCCGGCTATGCCGGGGATTATTGCTTGTCACACAAAATTGCTGCAGCTGCCGGGAGCCAGGCGGCAAAAATGTGTTACTCCTCGTCCTCCTCGGTCACGGCCGGGGAGGGCTTCTTCTTTTTCTTTTTGGTTGGGGCCTGAGACCGGAAGCGCTGGGGGAACAGAAACCGCAGCAGCCGGGTAATGACCCATACCATCAGACACAGCAGCAGCGCCATCAGGAACAGGCAAATCAGCACCACCACACTGGTGACCAGAAACTTGACCATAACAATACCTCACTTTTTCGTATTATGCCAAAGGGTGAAAAACAGAGCCGCCACCAGAGCCAGCACGGTGCAGCTCAGGAACACAGCCAGCGTGTCCGTCTGGGTGTCCGAATAGATCGCATCGAAGGTGCCGCTGAACAGCTTCCCCACGCCCTCCAGCAGCACCGGGAAGCGGGCGGCATAGCAGTGGTTATACCACGGCAGCGTTGTAGGCATGACATTGACCTCCAAAAAAATGCGGGGGTATGGGGCGAACCCCACACCCCCAAGCCGCAGCATCAGCCACGGGCGGCACGCTTGGCCTTGCGGAACACGGCAAAGCCGACGCTCAGAAGGGAAACGCAGATGAACACGCACAAGATCGGATTGGCCGTCATGACGTCCCAGACATCACCTACCACCGTCTTGATGCTGCTCACGTTGCCAAGGATGGTGGCAACAGAAGTAGCAGAACTGGCCTCAAGCACTCCTCCTTTCCTGAAATTCATGGTTGCGGGGGAAGGAATCGAACCTCCATCTCCGGGTTGAGAGCCCGGCCAGCTACCATTACTCACACCCCGCCATGTAACACGCTACGCAGCTGGTCGGCTTGCAGATCAGATCTGCAGCGTGTTGTTCCTGTGTTACGAATCCATACCGGCCAGCTTGGACAGCTGGCTTTGCATATCACGCAGCTGGTATTCCAGAGACCGCAGGCAGCCAGCCGCCGAATGATAACGGTTTACCAAGTCCTCCAGTTGCCTACGCCGTTGGGCAATCTGATTCTCCAGCTCCCTCAGCTGCCGCTCCTTTTCCGGCAGCAGCATATAGCAGTTATATACCAGCCGTTCAAACCGCTGGTTGAAGTTATCTCCTACCTGATCGTTGATGATCTCCATCAGCTCGTCCGAAAACCGGATGCTGCGGATGTTATTCTTGATTGCCATACTATCCTCCTATCAATGTCCGGAGGCCCTGAAACAGAAAGCGGGCTGCCATATAGCCGAGACCGCCTACCAGCGCCCATTTGAACCTACCCCAGAATCTCATCAGTTTGCTCCTGTATCTATACCACACATGGCGCAGGCAGCGCCATATCATCCAAAAAAGCTGTATACCATTCATCCGAATACACGACCACAGCGGGCAGCCAGACGCTCAAAGCGATATTGCTGCACCAGATTTTCATACTTGGGATTTGTCGAAGTCGAACGATTGTCTATCATGGTCCGAAACTCATTCAATCCATATATCTTGATCAGACAGTCAATGGCGTTGCCTGCCTGATTCACCACATACTCCCGGCAGCGGTCCACGTTATACTCCAGACCCGGAGCTGTATAGATGCTGATAGGCGTCAGCACCTCCAGCATATCCAGCCAATAGGGTCGCATGGGCCAGCGCCAGCGGTTGCTATCCTCTCCGTCCGGTATCACATACCGCAGGTAATTCAGCAGTACTCCGGAAAACGCCTCCCCTATGGGAAGCTGCAGCCGGGTGAACTGGATCGCACGATCATCCCGCAGCTGAAGCTCCACACGATTCCAGTGTGTGCCCTCCTCGCAATGCCGCTCACGGGCCTTGTCATAGATGCGGACCAGAACCTTACTCTGCGGGCTCCCGATCTGTACGGTGGAACCCTTGGAGGACAGCACCGTTTCCCAATAGTCCGAACGGCTTACAAAATTCCCGTCCTGCGTATCCTCGATGATATCTCGCATATGCAGGATTCCGGTATGATCGTCAAAGGCCACATCCAGACGGGTGATCTTCAGACCACTTTCGGAGATGAACGAAAACAGGCCGGGCCAGCCCAGTTGAGAGATGGATTCAAAGGCACGGCAGCCCTGTCCGGACATCTCCACCCATACGCCCATATCCTCCCGGCCATTGTAATGCACGCTGATGCTGGAAAAATACTTCCGGTCACGATAGCCGTGGGCCCCTTTGATCTCCTGCCATGGGCAGCTTGACAGGCCCATAGCGGAAATCAGTTCCTCCGGTGTATGCTTTTTGGATGTGAAGGACAACCAATCATATAAGACAATGTTCTGCTTTTCACCATCCACAAAACGCCCCCCTTTTGGCTGTCTTTGTAGGTAGTGCCCCCCTGTTAGCGGGGGGGGGCACACGGGGAGGAGCGACCTCCCCGTGTTTTTTGCGGGAATACGGCCTTACGTCTTGTTTACAGCAACCATATAGGAGACCTTCTTCTTGGAATCAAAGAAGCAGCGGACCTTCATGCCAACCTTGATGTCCTTGAAAACATCCGGGCTTACGCAGCCGTACTTCACGGCCTTTTGACCAGCAAAGTGGTAGTCGTTGCTTTCCTGCCCACCGAAGTCCTCCAGCATGAACACATTGCAGTAGTCCTGCATCCGTCCCTCGTTATTCTGGAACTGTCCAAAATTGTACCCTACAAATACCTTTTCTTCCATTGGATGTACCTCCATACCTTCTGGGCCTTGATCCGACCCTGTATTTCGACAGGTACCACCTGTCAAAATACATATTACAACTTGCACAAGAGACAGGGCGCTATAAATTCCCTTGCAATCCCGTAAAAATCTGCTATAATGACAGCATATTGCACCAGTGATATATATTATCCCTATTTATGAGGTCCTGCATCATGTCTGTGAAATTGGAGCTTTATCGTGTATTCAAGGAGGTGGCCGAGGCCGGCAACATCACCGCCGCCGCTCAGGCCCTGTATATCTCCCAATCCGCCGTCAGCCAGTCCATCAAGCAGCTGGAGGGCGAGCTGCAGACCCGTCTGTTTGCCCGCAACTCCCGTGGCGTGGCCCTGACACCGGACGGCCGGATGCTGTACGAGTACGTCCGCAGCGCCATCGGCCTGCTGGAGACCGGCGAGGAGAAGCTGTCCCAGAGCCGGGAGCTGCAGATGGGACACCTGACCATCGGCGCCAGCGACACC
>OLPF01001904.1_pt1 | contig 15483 bp, 17 predicted proteins | sample 1673121 | NCBI WGS metagenome assembly OLPF01 (sample SAMEA3136756, study PRJEB25190) | human gut metagenome
TTTTTACTTCCCCCGGCAAAAAAATTTTTTTGTGCCGGGGGCCCCGCAAATAAGCTCCGGAGGAATATTCAGTTATGGAAAATTTTAATTATTCTCATAAGCAAAAAAACATTGCCGTACTTACAAGCGGCGGAGATGCACCCGGTATGAATGCGGCTATACGAGCAGTTGTAAGGGCTGGAATTGGTGAAGGAATGAATGTTTTTGGAGTAAGAAAAGGGTACAACGGTCTTATCGACTCAGACCTGATTGAACTTAACTTACGTTCTGTGAGAGACATATTGCATAGAGGCGGTACGTTCCTGTACACAGCACGCAGTCCCAGGTTTTTGACTCCAGAAGGTATTTCAAAAGCAAAAGAAACCTGCGACAAACACAAGATAGATACCGTAGTTGTAATAGGTGGCGATGGTTCGTTTAAAGGGGCAAATGAGCTAGCTTTAGCCGGTGTTAAGTGTATAGGCATTCCCGCGACCATCGACAACGACGTAGGTTCTACAGAATATACCATTGGCTTTGATACCGCGATGAATACAGCTATGCAGATGGTTGACAAAATCCGCGATACTGCACAATCTCATAACAGATGCAGTGTAGTTGAAGTTATGGGTAGAAGAAGCGGCGAGATAGCTTTAAATGCCGGAATCGCTGTAGGTGCAACCGCTATTGTAGTTCCAGAAGTTGACTACGATTTCAACAAAAATATTTTAGAGCGAATAAAGCAAACTCAAAAGACCGGTAAACAGCATTTCATCATTATAGTCGCTGAGGGAGTGGACCATGTAGACGAAATTGCAGAAAGAATATTTACAAAAACTGGAATAGAAGCTCGTACTACCATTTTAGGACATGTACAACGTGGAGGCAATCCCACCTTACGAGATAGGGTCATCGCCAGTAGAATGGGGCATCACGCTATAAAGCTAATAAAAAAGAACAAGTTTAACAGAATTATTGCTTTAAAATGTTCAGAAGTAGTTGACTACAACATAGCCGAAGCTATAAAAATGACTAAAAGCCTCGACATGGACCTGTACGAAGTTGCTCTAGACATTTCAATATAAAAACAAACTAAGGTGTGAGAGTATTATTTTAACTCGTTGCATTTTATTTTTAACGAAAAAATTAATTTTCCGTTTTCCCTTGTAAGGAAAAATGTTATAATATTTCAAAATACTCATTTGGCATTAATTTTGTCTACTGTGTTGATTGCGCTAAGTTATTTAAAAATCTGATTTCTAAAGTCGCGAGAGGTGTTTTAAGTGAAATTATTAGTTTTAGATGGGAACAGTATCTTAAATAGAGCATTTTACGGAATAAAACTGTTGAGTACCAAAAATGGGTTTTATACCAATGCTATATATGGATTTTTAAATATTTTAAGTAAACTGAAAGAGGAAACTACGCCAGACGCAGTCGCTATAGCTTTCGATATGAAATCTCCAACCTTTCGCCACAAGTATTACGATGGATATAAAGCCAATAGAAAAGGTATGCCTGAAGAGCTTTATATGCAGTTTCCAGTTTTAAAGGAGCTTCTTTCGCACTTAGGGTACAAGCTTGTAGAAAAGGAAGGCTTTGAAGCTGATGACATTCTGGGGACGTTGGCGCAAAGTTGTACAAATAGCGGCAATACCTGCATTATTGCTACTGGAGACAAGGACAGCTTGCAATTGGTAAATAAAAATGTTTCTGTTAGGATTACATCCACCAAATTTGGCAAGGCAGAGGTTGTGCTTTACGATGAGGAAAAAATATATGAAACTTATGGGATTCAACCTCAACAATTAATCGATGTAAAAGCCTTGCAAGGAGACGCCTCAGACAATATTCCTGGAGTTCCTGGTATTGGACAAAAGGGCGCATTGGAATTGATTCAAAAATTTGGTTCAATTGATTATATTTATGATAACGTTGAAACTCTCGACATAAAACCAGGTGTGAAAAGAAAACTCATAGACGGAAAAAACAGCGCTCAGCTAAGCAGATACCTCGGCACTATCGTAAAAGACGTCCCTATAGATACCAATATTTCAAATTACATTATCGGGGAAGGTGATCACACTAAAGCCTCTAAACTTCTTTCTGAACTTGAAATGTTTTCAATGATAAAAAAACTAAACCTACCGGACTGTCCCTGTGAAGATAACAACGTTGTAGTAGACAAGCCCGTCAAAGTTATAAATAACTTCGACCTTGATGCTTTAAGGGAAAAACTAACTGAAGGAGGAACATCGGTATTTTTTGCTAACTTTAACTCTGAAGAAATAACAGAACTCGCTTTTTATTTAAACGATGAAGTTTATGTTGTCGGTCAATCTCAAAAAAATTTTTTTAATTTTGTGAAAAGTATTTTTGAAGATCAAACGATAAGAAAAGTAACATACAATATAAAGCCTCTGTTCTATCTTTGCAATAAGCTCAACGTTGACATAAGAAAGGTTGAGTTCGATGTAGTTTTGGCAGCGTATTTGTTGAATTCCTCATCTAAAAATTACGATATTGAAAAGCTTGTTTCAGAGTATTCCATTCCTGCGCAGCATATTGATGCATCAGAACACCTTGACTTAATAAAAAATGCCATTTCTACATATCATCTGTTTTCAACTCTTTCTGAAAAAATTTCTCAGCGTAATGAGGAAAAATTGTTGAAAGAAATAGAGATACCTTTTGCTAAAGTACTCGCCTCTATGGAATACGAGGGCTTCTGTGTGAATAGGCCCGCTTTGGAGGAATTCGCTGCGAAATTGACTGTAGACATTGAAAAACTGGAATCTAAAATAAAAACCGCCTTAGGCAGCGATGTGAATATAAACTCTCCTAAACAGCTTGGCATTGCACTTTTTGAAGACTTAAGCTTGCCTACCCGCAAAAAAACTAAAAACGGATATTCTACAAGCGCGGAAGTTCTAGAGTCATTGAGATACACCCATCCTGTTATAGAAGAAATTTTACAGTACAGAACCTTGACTAAACTAAAATCTACTTACTGCGACGGGCTCGCGAAGGCTATTTCCGATGATGGAAAAATCCATTCTACTTTCAACCAAACCGAAACCAAAACCGGAAGGATTAGCTCTACAGAGCCAAATTTACAAAATATTCCTGTTAAAACAGAGCTTGGTAAAGGGTTCAGAAAATTTTTTATAGCTAAAGAAGGCTATCTTTTGGTGGACGCAGACTACTCTCAAATAGAATTGAGAATATTGGCGCACTTGTCGAATGATCAGAATATGATCTATGCATTTAAGAACGATGTTGATATTCATAAAGTAACAGCCTCTCAAGTTTTTAACGTTCCTATCGACATGGTAACGCCTCTTATGAGAATTCGCGCAAAAGCTGTGAATTTCGGAATAATTTACGGGATAAGCGCATTTTCACTCGCTAAGGATATTGGCGTTAGCCGCAAAGAGGCCGATTCTTATATAAAAAATTATTTTAAGCATTACTCAAATATAGAAAAATATATGCAGGAAACTATAAATTTTGCAAAGGAAACAGGGTTTGCTGAAACTATGTTCGGAAGAAGGAGATATTTGCCAGAACTTAAATCTTCAAATTTTAACTTGCGTTCTTTTGGCGAACGAGTGGCTAGAAACATGCCTATACAAGGGTCCGCTGCAGATATTATAAAAATTGCAATGATCAATGTCGATGAAAAAATTCGGGAAGAAAAGTTAGATGCTAAAATAATTTTGCAGGTACACGATGAAATTATCGTAGAAGCTTTACAAAATCAAGCTGAAAGAGTTAAATATATATTAGAAAGCGAAATGGCACACGCTGTAAACATTAGCGTACCATTAATAGCCGAAGCCTTTGCAGGGAAAAGCTGGTATGACGCAAAGGGCTAACTAAAATTATTGAAGGATGGTGTCCTAAATTGAAAATACTTTTTGTCTGTACGGGCAACACCTGCAGAAGTCCTATGGCAATGGGAATATTTAAACGTATGCTAGAAAATCATGGCATTAAAGAAATATCGTGCGACAGTGCTGGAATTTCCGGCATAACAGGTGAATCCGCTAGTCACAACGCAATTAAAGCCTGCAAAGAATGGGATATAGATTTATCTAGCCACAAAGCTAAAAGTTTGTTTGATATCGACCTAAAGTCAATTGACCTTTTTGTTGTCATGACTTTTACGCACTATGATATACTCAAAGGTTTAGGCGTTAGTAGTGATAAAATCTACGTTCTCGGCAGCTCTATTAAAGACCCGTACGGAGGCGATATCGAAGTTTATAAGCAATGTCGGGACAGTATAAATTCAGCTTTGAAGGACTTATTTAAGGAATTAATTGAAAAAAATGCTTGATATCGTTATAAAAAAGATGACTAAGGAACATATCGAAGATGTTTACAATGTAGAGAAAAACTGCTTTTCTACGCCTTGGTCCGTACAATCACTTTCTTCTGAACTCGAAAATGAAAATGCTATATTTTTTGTAGCGGTTTTGAACGAACAAGTTGTAGGGTATATAGGTGCACACTGCGTTTGCAGGGAATGCTATATTTGTAATATAGCGGTTTTGCCGAAGTATCGCAAACAAAAAATTGCCACTTGTCTATTAGCTTTTTTCATAGATAGTTTCCAAAAAAACTGCGACTTTATCTCTTTAGAAGTTAGAAAATCAAATTTGAACGCTATAAAGCTATATGAAAATTTTGGATTTAAAAAAGTGGGGTTGCGTAAAGATTTTTACGTAAAGCCGAAAGAAGATGCGATAATTATGACTTTATACAGCTGAAAAGAGCCCCCGAGAAATTTTCATTTTATAGAAAATTTCTCGGGGTGCAAGGTACCAAATTCATTTGGTACCTTGCACCCCGGCATAAAAATTATTTTTATGCCGGGGGCTCCCCATCCCAATCAAATACCACAAAATCTGTTTTATAAGGAGGGTTTTATGCTAATTTTATCAGTTGAAAGCTCATGTGACGAGACAGCTGCAGCTGTTGTAAAAGACGGCCGCGAAGTACTGTCTTCTGTAGTTCATTCGCAAATTGAAGAGCATAAAAAATTTGGAGGAGTTTTTCCAGAACTTGCGTCCAGATGCCATATTGAGTTTATTTCTAGCGTAGTAGAAAAAGCTTTAACTCAAGCGGGCATATCACTTAAAAAAATAGATGCACTAGCCGTAACGTTTGCCCCAGGTCTAATTGGCTCTTTGCTGGTTGGGGTTAATTTTATAAAAGGCCTGTCGCTATCCACAGGGTTGCCAATCATTCCTGTGCACCATTTAAGGGCGCACATTGCTTCAAATTACATAACCCACAAAAACTTAGAGCCCCCATTTTTATGTTTAATCGTGTCCGGCGGTCATAGCCATATAGTTGAAGTTAAAAATTATTGTGAATTTCGCATAATAGGCAAAACTCGTGACGATGCTGCTGGCGAGACTTTTGATAAAGCTGCTCGGAGTCTGTCTATACCTTACCCGGGCGGGGTTGAATTAGATAAATTAGCAGAGTTAGGTAACGATACTGCTTTTAAATTTAAACAACCAAAGGTTACAGACTCAAAATACGATTTCAGCTTTTCCGGGCTCAAAACCGCTATTGTCAATCAAATTCATAATTTAAATCAGAAAAATATTCCCGTTCCCATAAACGATTTATGTGCTTCATTTAGAAAAACCGTTGTAAATTATCTGGTGGATAATTTCATGAAAGCAGCTACAGATTTAAAATACAGGAAACTTGCGATAGCTGGCGGAGTTTCAGCAAATTCGTTGTTAAGAAAAAATTTAAATGACATTTGCAAAAAGAGAAATATCGAGCTTTATATTCCCGCAAAAAATCTCTGTGGCGATAACGCTGCCATGGTTGCTTCTCAAGCATATTATGAATATATCAACAAAAATGTAGCAGACTTCAGACTCAATGCTTTTGCAAATATGTCTATTGAAACCTTAAATTTTTATTAATACTTAGGTCTGTGCACATTCGAAAAGGGCGGCATAAAAAACGTGTTAAGTTTTTTATGTTTAAAGCTCTTGCTGAAGCAAGGGCTTTAAACAGCCAAGTCAAGCTTGACTTGGCTGCCGCCCTGCAACTTAATAAATATATCTCTTAATAAAAGGAGTAAACTATTTATGTTAAAAAACAAATCAGTTCAGGATTTCGTAAACAAGGCGGCGGAGCTTTTATCTCCGCAAAATATGGTAATCGTTGATGGGACCAAGTCTCAGCTTGATATGCTTCGTAAAGAGGCCTGCGATAATGGTGAACTTATCGAACTAAACCAAGAAAAAATGCCGGGATGCTATTTACACAGGACTGCCCAAAATGATGTAGCGAGAGTTGAAGATAAAACTTTCATATGCACAAAAAGTAAATATGATGCGGGTCCAACCAACAACTGGATGGCTCCCGATGTAGCATACAAACTGCTTTCTGATATAATGAAAGGCAGATTTTCAGGAAAAACTATGTACATTATTCCATACTCTATGGGACCGATAAATTCACCTTTTTCCAAAATCGGAATTGAAATTACCGACTCAATTTACGTAGTGCTAAACATGTCAATAATGACCAGAGTTGGCTTAAATGTGCTAGAAAAACTCGGAAACAGCAACGATTGGGTACGCGGAATTCATGCTACTTGCGATATAGATGAAAACAAAAGGTACATATGTCACTTCCCAGAAGACAATACCATCATTTCAGTTAACTCCGCTTACGGTGGCAATGTGCTTCTCGGCAAAAAATGCTTTGCTTTGAGGATTGCTTCGTACCAAGGAAAAAACGAAGGTTGGATGGCCGAGCACATGCTTATAGTAGGTATACAAAACCCTAAGGGCGACATTAAATATATCGCGGCAGCTTTTCCTTCAGCTTGCGGAAAAACTAACCTTGCTATGTTAATTCCACCGGAAATTTACAAAAAGTCGGGCTATAAAGTATGGTGTGTCGGAGACGATATTGCTTGGATGAGAATCGGTTCTGACGGCCGTTTATGGGCAATAAACCCAGAAAATGGTTTCTTTGGCGTTGCACCGGGTACAAATATGAAAACAAATCCCAATGCCATGGAAACGATGTCAAAAGACAGCATATTTACTAATGTTGCACTAAATGTAGATGACAATACTGTTTGGTGGGAAGGTAAAACTAAAAATCCACCTGTAAATGTAATTAACTGGAAGGGTGAGCGTTGCACAGAAGCAAGTGGACCTTTAGCGCATCCAAATAGCAGGTTTACGGCACCAGTCAAAAACTGTCCCTGCTTGAGCCCGGAATTTTTAGAGGGTAACGGCGTGCCTATATCCGCCATAATTTTCGGAGGACGAAGAGCAAAAACCACACCACTTGTCTACGAAGCTAAAAGCTGGAACCACGGAGTATTTATGGGTTCAATTATGGGTTCTGAAACTACAGCTGCAGCAACCGGAAAGGTAGGCGTAACAAGGCGTGATCCTATGGCAATGCTTCCTTTCTGCGGGTACAATATGTCAAGTTATTTTTCGCATTGGATAAGTATGGGCAAAAAGCTTGGGGATAAAGCACCGAAGATATTCAACGTAAACTGGTTCCGTACAGATGAGAATGGTAATTTTATATGGCCAGGGTTTGGCGACAACTTAAGGGTAATAGAATGGATATTAAAACGCTGTGAAAATGAAGTACCTGCTAATGACTCCAAGATTGGATATTTGCCTTTCCCAAGTGATATAAACATTTCAGGATTATCTTTAAGTAAAGAAACCTTAGAAGGGCTTATTGAAATTGATGACGAACTTTGGAAAGACGAAATAGTACAGATTGAAGAATTTTATAGCAAATTTGAAGGAAATCTCCCATCGGAACTTTTAGAAGAGCTTAAAAATTTGAAAGATAGATTTTAACTGTAAAAAACAAACATCCCTTATGCTACATAAGGAGATGTTTGTTTTTTTGAACTATTACGATGCTTCTGTTACCAATTCATCAGATTCTCTGAAGAGTAAAGAAATGCACCATATTGCGGCTAAAGCAACTATTGTATAAACTATACGGCTTCCTATTGAAGATTGACCTGCGAAAATCCAAGAGACAAAGTCAAATTGGAAAATACCGATTGAACCCCAGTTTAGTCCACCTATTATCAGCAAAATTAACGCTAATCTATCCATAATTGTTTCACCTTCTTTAGTTCATAATGCGATCATATCGCAATTTTATTTTTTACACTTTGCTTTGATATTATGCATGAAAGCTGTACATAGTAAAATTAATATTGGTCATAATAAATAACGTAAAGTTTATTGCAATAACAAATTGAATGGAGAAATTATATTATGAAAATAAAAAATATTTTATCGATGTGGAGGTTTTTATATATGTTTAAAAGTGGAGTAAGTACCGCCAAGAGCGCAATTTGTGGGTTGATTTCAGGAATTGTAATCGGAGTAACTTTGAGCTGTATGATGAAAAAGCAAAAGAAAGTAAAACGTAAAGCAGGCAAAGCGTTACAGGCTGTGGGAGAACTAATGGAGCAAATTCCAACAGCATTTAAAGCGTAAAAAATTTTAAATTTAACACTTACTAAAAAGACCTATCGATAAACTCGATAGGTCTTTTTTCTTTTTCAGAAGTTCGCTCATTTACTTTATTTTGCGTTGCGCATATTGCTTCGCTCAGCTGCCCAGCCGTAAATGCACTCTCCCCTATCAAAGTTTTTCCTATTTCCATTTTTAAAGTCCGAAGCCGATTGTTTAGTTTTTCAACTTCGGACTCATTTTTTAATTAGTAAACCTTCCTCATATAATTCTTTTAAAATAAAACGTGTCTCTCACTTTTTTTAAATATACTAATTAGAATTTATTAATATTTTTTCTAAATCTTGTTTTAATTTTTTAAATGCTTGCGGAAAATGCTTTTTCTCATTTTCTGAATACAGTAAATCCAGTGGGTTGCCATCCAATAAACGATTGTTATCAACGTCCACAAAATGTACTGCTGAGTCACCATTTTCTGAGTCTTTACATAATTGAATGCATAAGCAGTTACCGTGTTTCCAAATTCCATTTTCAATAAAAGTTTTTATGCTTTTCATTGCAGATAAAGCATTCTCTTTTTCTATTTTTAGTTCTTTAAGTTTTTGGTTTTCAAATTCCGATATTTTCCCTCCAGCAATAATTTTTCCTAAAAATGTAAAAATGCCAGAACCTAAAATAGCAGAAACTAAATAAGTTAACTTATTATCTCCGATTGGTTTTTTATTAGTACCAATTGCATCTCTTTGTGTATTTACGTCTTCATTCGATTTATCAGAAACACTTTTATTTCCTATATGAGATAAAACTTTTACATACAACAGTCCCGAAAGTGCCCCTGTTCCTATAGCAATCATTTTTATTAAATTGAAAGTATTTGCGTATTTACTTTTAATAATTTCATTCCACTTTTTCTCATCCGTCTCAAAAGGCAAGTCAGGAACTATTTCATCTAAAGCAGTATATCTGAAAAATTCAAGTCTGTAATTGGGTATGTTTTTTTCATTTTGGATAGTAACACGGCTTGCCCCAGATTTAATTTTGTCTTTAGCTTCTTCAAAGTAACAGCTTAAATTGTCATAAATCATTCCACTTAATTCTCTACACTTGTCAAATCCATCTTTCTCAGCAAAAGTTGATAAATTGAAAACATTAAAACTCAAAGTGGTCATAAGTAAAAGAGTTAAACATTTTTTTATGATTTTCATATTTAATACCAGCCTTCCTTTTTACGTTCTTTTATTTTTTCATCTAAAATCAATTTTAGTTTATTAACCCAGCCAGCCTTGCGCTTTCGCAAATTCATTGCATTTCAGCCGTTGCATTGAAATATCATCTTTATCAACTTGCCCTTTAGTCGACACTCTATATAAACAATAAACTCTTTTCACGGTATTTCTGCCTTTCTTGTATGCTTTTTTTATAAAAAATTTCATTCTGATACAAGATTACATTATTAAATTTTCAAGGTGCTGTTTTTATTATACTATATTTTTACTAAAATTACAACCCAATCATTGTGCATTTTTCAAGGTGATCTTGCATTCTACTTTCATAACTATCCAACAATAAACCTAGGACTAAATCCTTTAACTTTTCATTTTTCTGCTTTGAAAAATATATCGTAACCTCTGCCTTACCGACTTTTTTATTTATAACATGCTCATAATCAATCTCATACACAACGCATACTCTCCTTTCGCTTACAAAATTTGCAATATCTCAGCCCAGCGCGTGGTCGCGCAGACCAATTCGCGTACAAAATAACCCCTAAAAATAAGCTAAATTGCCCGCGAATAATTTTTTTAGTAATATCTCTCAATCCGATTCAGCGACACGCGAATTTCACGTCCTCGAAGTTATCGCGAGGCTACCCCCATTGCGTGCGACGGTCTTTTCACGCTCGAGCTGTGGCTAGGCAGGAGTATCTTTAAATGTTACTGAGATATTAATATTGGGTTTTCAAGGTTCAGGTAGCAGAATGGAAAATTATTCCTCCACATATATAAAGAGCCTTTTGGGGTATTTTTTGATACCCTATTTTAGAAAAAATCGTTCGACATTTTTCTCATTTGATAACCTGCCTCAATGCATTTAAGATTCTGTTAAACCTTTTACTTATATTTTGATGCGCTATATTATACTTTTTAGCAAGTTCCTTCTGTGTCCTACATTCCTTTACAATGTAGCTAATAAAAATTTGGTCTTCAATGGTCAAGTCCTTCAGTGCCTTATACAACTTTGGATTTTCTATTAACTCAATCCACCCCAATAACGTTTTCTCCATTAATTCTTTATCAACGTTCGATTTATCACAAAAATTATCATATAAAACCTCCATAAGTGAAAGCTCATGTTCGTTAATTTCGCCCCATTTTTCTTTGTCTTTGATGTTCATCCTTTTTACAACCGCTCTGAAATAATATTCTTTTTCTCTATCATTTTTAAAAAAACTATTATGCATAGTTTATGAACCTCCAAATAATTTAGTAAAATCGATTTATTAAACTATTTGGAACGCTATGGATATCGTATGTAATACCAAAACTTGTTTTTCATAGCCTGCCCTCCAACGCCGCAAAGACTTTTAGAGACAGACAGCAAAAAGGACTTTCACTAAAGATGCAAATATAATGCATTATCAGCGCAACAAATTTTTTCAAACGAAAAAAGAGCGGAGTAACACAATGTATGTGTATGCTCAGCTCTTTTTGGTGCTGTTATTCAATGTCTGTATAGAATATCTACGACATATTGATTTAATTTTCTATTCTAGACATTTTTAATAATGCATTTAAATTTCTCCTTTCGCTGCCGCACCTAACCTTTGCATGGGTCACACACTTTCATAACTTCTTACAAAATGGTAAACAATGATGTATTAGGACATTTTTTTGCTGTTTTTGGCAACTTATTTATACACTTAAATCTTATCCGCGTTATTGCAAGTAATTTAGAACATATTGACGGTTATTTGATTAATTACAAAAAACCCGTCAGAATTTCTTCTAACGGGTTAAAATTTGTTTAGCTCCTTTTTTCTCTATATTTCTCATATCCAGAATATATAGATTTAAACTTTGAAATCAGATATTAAACTGGAAAGTTGGCTGAAGTAAACGTTTATTCTTGCAATGGACTCATGCATATAATTTCTTTTCCCTGTGACCTTGCATAATTTACTGCATTGTACGCTTCTTTAGAAGTTTTTTCATCCCAAAGAGCTACAACTACACCAGAGTTATCAATCATATATTTATTTCTTTTCTGAAAACATTCGTGGCCACGTTGCTCTTGCATCACGGTTACTTTATTGTAAAGCATTAATGCATATTTAATTTTATCCAGAGAATTAAGCTTATTCTCAATCGGAATAACTGCTTCTAAAACGAGGTTTTTATTTTTGTATCTAAATGAACCAATTATTTGAGCTAATAACACATCTGTATCATTTGCAAAGCTACTTATGAAATGTGTATATCCTTCTATTGTCAGCTCGTTTACACGCTTGATTAAAAGATGCAAAGCTTCAATTGCCTGCTCTTGCGTTAGGTTTTTATGTCCGGTAAAGCAACAAGTTTTTTCTGTCATAAATATCTACCATTCTTTCTTATTTTGAGTTAGGTGCTTGAATGTCAGTAAATACTAACAAGTTTTATGTCTGTATCTCTAAGTTAGTTAGTTTCCCAGAGTTGTCAATATGCGCTAGAAAATAGGAAATGTACTACTAAAAACTCCGCAAAAAATTAAATATTATGACGTTTTCAGCTCTCTAATAAGGGAGCTTCTCTATTGACGTAAGTTCAAATGTTTTGCTAAAAATTAACTTGTTTCTTTAATGGTTGTTTTATTGTGTTTTATACAATAATTATTATATTTTAAGCCATAATAATTGTTTTGTCAAATTGATAAAATTATTATTAGGGAAGTGATAATAATTGAAGGAAATATATAAAGATAAATATATTAAGCTAGGCTTAAAAATTTCTTATTATAGAAAATTAAGAGGTCTGACACAAGAAAGGTTGTCAGAGGCTATATCAAAGGATACATCCTTCTTAGGCCAAGTTGAAGCACCAAATATTTGCAGAGCAATCTCTTTAGACACTCTGTTTGACATAGCTGCTACCTTAAATGTTCCTCCATACAAATTATTAGATTTTGATGACGATATATAAATAATATTCTAGCTCCCATTAGGGAGCTTTTTCACTTATTTATAAGTGACATATAGTATCTATAAACATAATTATATTATCACATATATTTTTGTTAGTCAACGCCTAACATACTTGTTACAAAAATTTTTTTACAATGTTGTTAGGTGATACAAAAAATTATGAGACAATGTGATTTTGATAAAGATATTTACAATACAATAAGAAAAAATATTAAAAAATGCAGAGATGAAAAAAGGATAACGTCAGCTCAACTCTCTGAGATGGTGGGGTTATCCCATGATTTTATTAGGCAGATCCAAAGTGAAAAAGCTGCATATAATTTTTCAGTTGAAACATTCTATAAAATAGCTGTAGCTTTAGACGTTAGTTTAGACAAGCTTGCGGGACGAGAATAAGTGGGTTTGCTTAAATATGCTACAGTAAAAAAATTCTAAGCTTTGTAGTTTTTAATGATGCAATAATAAAATTTATAACCTCTTTGCAAAAAAAGACCACTAAATTTATAGTGGTCTTTTTATTTTAAAATGTTCGTTTATCCAAATTTATACAATTTTCTCCTTTTCTATTGAATAATGCTTTTCTTAATATTATGATAATATAGTAAATATCTTGAAAATAAAAATAATATAAAGAAAAAGCGAGGTACATCTAATGAAAAAATTAGTATCAATAGGATTAACCATTGTAATGGCAGTGTCTTCATGTAGCACGAACATGTATGCATTTACACCAACAGATTATGATAACCCAAAATGCATAGACATACGTGATTTAGGAGTAAAAACAGACTATATAACAAAAGAAAATAAAGTATGTGGATGTAAAACATGTTCAATTGACGCAGTTATGTTTAACAGACTTGGTGATTATTTAACAGACCTTGAAAATCGATTTGAAAATTTGTCAAAAGAAGAAAATTATCTTGAAAATAAAGTAAAATTAAAAAATATAAAATATATTTTAGAAGATATATCCAAAGCGATTGAATACAAAAGATATAAGAATAAAAATTTTGTCTTGGCTTCATCAAGTTACGATCCAAACGAACCTATGGCAGTTGCTCAATTTGCTAAAAAAGACGGGTTAACATATAAAGATGATTACGATGATACGTATTTTAATAGAATTAACGATAAGATAAAAATTATTTTAGATAAAGTAAAGGAACATAATAAACTGCTTAAAGACAAACCAATCGCATTCAACCATTCTGAACAATTCAAAGAAGTTGCAACAACATTATTTATGCCTTTAGTTGGTGGTGCCGTCATCGCTTTTACTATAGTGCTTGGTCCATCAATAACTAGTAGAATTTCAAAATTTTTTGTCAAAAAACAAACTGACGAAATCAAAAAATCACCAGAAAAAAGAGCAGAAAAACTTGAAATATCAAGTGTAAGTTCTACTTAAAAGTAGTGGGGAAAAATTACAAATATTAATATTGTCGCTACTGTCAATACTAAATTAAGAAAAATCCATCCTTTACAAGGGGTGGATTTATTTATAAGAATTTTAAATTTTTTATTTTTATGATATAATTATAAAAAATTAAACTAAGAGAAGGTGGCGAAAATTATGCGTAAGTACAGGTATAATATAAATAATTTAGACTGTGCAAACTGTGCTAGAGAAATAGAACAAATGTTAAACAAACATCCGCAAATCAATAATGCAGTTGTGAATTTTTCTACATCTAAGGTGTCATTTGAATCGGATGAGAGTTTTTCTATGGATGACGTAAACGTGATGATTAAAAAAGAACCAGACGCTTTTTTAACTAATGAAAAAAATAATACTCCAAAAGAGTACCATATGTGGACTTTGATATTAGGAATAGTTTTAGGAGTGCTTGGTAGTAAAATAAATAATGCATATGTTGGGAATGTCGTATCAATTCTTGCGTATGGGTTGCTCTTATATCGTCCGATTATCAATGCCTGCAAAACATTAGTGAAAAGTAGAAGCATTAATGAAAACGTGCTTATAACGGTATCTTGTATAGGAGCCTACTTGGTGGGACAGAAGATGGAAGGCATAATGGTTATTGCTCTTTATACTGTAGGGAAAATTCTTGAGGAAAAAGCGGTTAATAATTCAAGAAAGTCTATAGGTGACCTTATTTCTATAAAACAGAATTACGCTAACAAAAAAGTAAATGGGGTAATTGAAGAAGTAGATGTCAACGAAATAAATATTGGTGACACATTGTTAGTGAAAAAAGGAGAAAAGATCCCTGTTGATTCAGTAGTTGTAAGTGGCAAAACGCAGCTAGATACTTCCATGTTGACAGGAGAAAGTGAGCTAGTAAACGCGATAGCTGGAGATGAAGTTTTATCCGGCACTATAAATATGGGTGATACTATAGAAATAAGGTCTAAAAACACCTTTTCCGATTCTACAGTTTCGCGCATTTTGAATTTGCTTGAAGATGCAACGGATAAAAAAACAAAAACAGAAACATTTATTTCAAAAGCCAGCAAAATTTATACGCCTGCAGTCTTGCTGTTAGCTGTTTTAGTGGCAGTTTTTCTTCCTGTGTTTTTTAGAGTGAATCTGTCCGACAGTATTTATAGGGCATTAACTTTTCTCGTAATATCTTGCCCTTGTGCGATTGCAATATCAGTTCCACTTTCTTATTTTTCTGGAATAGGCATAGCTTCAAAAAATGGAATCTTGATAAAGGGCAGTAATTATTTGGATAATTTAAGCAAAGTTAAAAATATAATATTTGACAAAACGGGTACGCTCACGAATGGAGAGTTTAAAGTAACTGGGATTGAAATTTTTGATAATGAATATACAATGGAAGATATTAT
>OLPF01001906.1_pt1 | contig 15470 bp, 17 predicted proteins | sample 1673121 | NCBI WGS metagenome assembly OLPF01 (sample SAMEA3136756, study PRJEB25190) | human gut metagenome
GGACTTGCCGTCCGCAAACAGCATAAAATGCTGTTCGCCGCCAGCAAGTTTGAAAGCGACTAATCACTTTGATTCAAGAGAGTACGAAATGCTCCTGAGCAGGTTTTCTTTTGGGACATATAAAAACACATTACATGATGGTAACTTCAAGTGCGCCGAACTTGACACATTGAAAACGAAGGAGGTTTTTATGAACTACGAATGCAAAATAACAGTATTGGAGACAAAGGTGTTCCCAGAATTGCAGGAAAAATATCTGGCTGATCCGAAATCAGGTCCGTGTCCTTGCTTTAAGGCGGGAGATACATTTCTTCTGAAAAGAACGCCGGAGCAGGATGACTTTTACCGTCTAATGAACGGAAAATTCTGCGGAGAGGCATGGGACGCCATCAGCCGATATGTCTATGCGGCACTGCAGGGTGGCTCCATTATGCGCAAGTGGACAAATGACGACAGAAGGATTCGCTTTCTTTCCGTCTGCGATCGGGAAAAAGGCAGTCAGTATTGTGAAACGCTGTATCATTACCTGTCCTCCGGTCGCTCCCTGAAGGAAACCTGCACGGCACTGTTTACGCATCGCAATACCATTCTCTACCGCATACACAAAATGCAGGATGAATACGGCGTTCCGCTGGACGATCCATCCGCCCATCTGGAGCTGCTGCTGGGCGTGTCGCTGGCGCTGTTCCGAACAAAGGGCGCGGATTTCTTTCTTGCGCAAATGTGAGCCCTGTCCGCATTGTAAAAAATCGCGGCTCACTATTGACAAATTCCCGATTTTCGCTATAATGAAACTCGTTCTCATAATTTGAGACTGAGTTTCAAATGGAGTGATCCGAATGACGGGCTATCAGACTCAGCAGCGCAATCTGCTGATTTCCTTCTTTGAATCACATCCGGACGAAGCCTTTACGATCGACGAGATCACGCAGCAGATGCGCGATGAGCAGGGCGATGCAGCGCCTTCCCGGAGCACGGTTTACCGAACGGTGGCCGATCTGGAAAAGGAAGGAAGTCTGAAGCGGAGCTATTTGCCTGAGCAGCGCAGAAGCGCTTATCAGTACCACGACGCCCATGCGTGCGCATCGCACCTGCATATCCGGTGCGAAAAGTGCAATGCGCTGATGCATTTGGATGCGAATGTATCGGAAACCATCGCCAGATTGCTGAAAAGTGATGCGAATGTATCGCTGGACGTCGGAAACACGGTTCTGCTTGGCTGCTGTGAAAAGTGCAGCCATCAGAAATAAGCGAAAGGAGGGCGGCAATGATGAATCGGAAGAAAAGTCTTTTAACCAGCATTCTCTGCGGCATTTTTGTCGCCGTTCTGGTTGTTTCCGGCGCGCTGATTGCGACGCATTTGCAGCATGATTGCCCGGGCGAAAACTGCCCTGTATGCGCGGCGATTTCCACTTGGGAACAGCTGCTGCGCGGCATGGCGCTGGTCGCGGTGCTGGGAAGCGTTTTGCTGCTTGCCCAGCGCTCGTCGAGCGTTTCTACGGCTGCGCGCTTTGACGGCGCAGCGGCGCATACCCTCGTCACCTTAAAGGTGAAGCTTTCGGATTGATTTGAATATTCACCGCAGACGGTAAATCAGGCGGCGTTCTTTGCGCTGCTTGTTTCACTTGCTCTGTAATAGAAGGGATTTGCATTTTTTTCAAGCAAATGCCTTGCTTTGTTGTACCTAAAAACAAGCTAATGAGGTGAATATTCATGAAAAAGATCATTGCCATTCTGATGGCCTGCCTGTTTATACTTTCCTTTACGACCGCCTTTGCGGAGAGCGAAAAGACGCTCAGTATCGTCTGCACCACCTTCCCACAGTACGATTGGGTGCGCCAGATTCTCGGCGACCACGTAAACGACGTTGACCTGACCCTTCTGATGGACAATGGCGTCGACCTGCATAACTACCAGCCCACTGCCGATGACATCATCAAGATTGCCCAGAGCGACCTGTTCATCTACGTCGGCGGCGAATCCGACGGCTGGGTGGAGGATGTGCTGGCGACGGCTCAGAACCCCAACCTGAAAACCGTGAATATGCTCGAAAGCGTCGAGGCCAAGGAAGAAGAAACGGTCGAAGGTATGCAGGAGGAAGAGCACGACCACGACCATGACGAAGAATTCACGCAGGAAGACATTGAAGACCGCGCGCTTGCCGATTTTGCGGGCAAATGGGTTTCTCTCTGGCCGATGATGAAGGACGGCGGGCTGGACGAGTACTGCGCCCACAAGGCGGAGGAGGACGACGATCCCGCGACCACCACGGAAACCTATCGCGAGAAGTATACCAAGAGCTGGGAATGTGATGTAAAGGACATTTCCGTCAAGGACAACACCATCACCTTCAATTATCTGGACGGCAAGACCGTCTCTGCTGAATACCGCTACGCGGGCTTTGCTACGAAGACCTCTGACAGCGGCAAGATCAGCGTGCGCTATCAGTTCGAAACCGATTCCGCCGACGCGCCGAAGTACGTCCAGTTCAACGATCATGGTCACGAGCCCGGCACGGCGGAGCATTTCCACCTGTATTTCGGCAACGACGGCTTCGATGCGATCATGGAATCTACGACCAGCTCCTATTTCGCTCCCGCTTCTCTGGACAAGGAAGGCATTCTCGATATGCTGATGGGGCATGAACACGAGGTGGAATATGACGAGCACGTCTGGCTATCCCTGCGCAACGCGGAAACGCTGACGCAGACCATCGCAGACACGCTGGGCGAACTGGCTCCGGATAATGCGTCTGTTTATCAGGAGAACGCCAAGCGCTACATCGCGCAGCTAAGCGAACTGGACGATCGGTATAAGGACGCTGTGAAGAACGGCCAGCGCAAGACGATCCTGTTCGCCGACCGCTTCCCCTTCCGCTATCTGGCGGACGACTACGGTCTGACCTACTATGCCGCGTTCGTGGGCTGCTCCGCCGAGACCGAAGCCAGCTTTGAAACCATCGCGTTCCTGGCCAAGAAGGTGGACGAGCTGAAGCTGCCCGTGGTGCTGACCATTGAGGGCGATAACCATTCCATCGCCGAGACCGTGGTGTCCAGCACGCAGGCGAAAAATCAGGCGATCCTGACCATGAACTCCATTCAGTCCGTGACCGAAAAGGACATTGCGGACGGCGAAAGCTATCTGGGGATCATGACCGAGAACCTTGAGGTGCTGAAGGAAGCCCTCAAGTAATCTCCGCCATCGGGGCGGCCGGCTTTCCGGCCGTCCCTCCCTCTCCCGAAAAAACTCAGCAAAAGGACGTGAGCGTCAATATGCAGATTATTTGCAGAAACGTATCCCTCGGATACGAAAGCCACATCGTTTCAGAAGGCATTGATTTCACGGTGGCTCAGGGCGATTATCTGTGCATCGTGGGCGAAAACGGCGCGGGCAAGAGCACGCTGATGAAGGCGATACTGGGCCTGCACCCGCCGCTTGCCGGAAAAATCGAGTTTTCAGACGGCCTGAAGCAGAACGAGATCGGCTATCTGCCCCAGCAGAATCATTTCCAGCGCGACTTCCCCGCCTCGGTGCGGGAGGTCGTGATCTCCGGCTGCCTGAACCGCTGCGGGCTGCGCCCGTTCTATCGCCATGCCGAGCATGAATCTGCCCGCACCAATATGGAAAAGCTGGGCGTCTGGCCGCTGAGGGAGCGCTGTTATCGGGAGCTGTCCGGCGGTCAGCAGCAGCGCGTTCTGCTGGCTCGCGCGCTGTGCGCAACAAGGAAGCTTCTGCTGCTGGACGAGCCGGTTTCAGGGCTCGACCCCAGCGCCACAGCGGAGATGTACGCGATCATCCGCCGCCTGAACAAAGAAGAAGGCATTACCGTTCTGATGATTTCCCACGATATTTTCGCTGCCACGCGGGAAGCGGATCACATATTGCATCTGGCGCACCGGCCGCTGTTTTTCGGAAGTACGGAAGATTATCGCAAAAGCGACGTGGGCCGGGCGTTTCTGCGCATGGAAGAAGGTGAGCGGGCATGAACATTTTTGAAACGCTTTCCGGGTATTTTCAATTCCCGTTCGTGCGCTATGCGCTGATTGCGGGTGTGCTGATCGCGCTGTGCTCGTCGCTGCTGGGCGTGACGCTGGTGCTGAAGCGCTTTTCCTTCATCGGCGACGGCCTGTCCCATGTGGCGTTCGGCGCGATGTCCGTCGCCACGGTGTTCAGCATGAGCAACAATATGCTGATCGTCATGCCGGTCACCATCCTCAGCGCCATACTGCTCCTGCGCAAAAACGGCACGAAGAACGTGCGCGGCGACGCGGCGCTGGCGATGATCTCCGTGGGCGCGCTGGCACTGGGCTATTTAATCCTCAATGTGTTCTCCAAATCAGCGAATCTGTCTGGCGATGTATGCTCTACGCTGTTCGGCTCTACATCCATTCTTACGCTGAAGGTTTCTGAGGTGTGGCTGTGCGTCGGCATGTCCGCGCTGGTGCTGGTCATTTTCACGTTCTTTTACAACAAGATTTTCGCCGTGACCTTTGACGAGAGCTTCGCCGCCGCGACGGGCACGCCCACCGGCATATATGATATGATCATCGCCGTCGTCACCGCCGTGGTGATCGTACTGGCGATGAATCTGGTGGGCTCGCTGCTGACCTCCGCGCTGATCGTATTTCCGACGCTCTCCGCCATGCGCGTGTTCAAGAGCTACAAGCGCGTCGTCGTCTGCTCGGCGGCGCTGTCCGTGTTCTGTGCGGTGTTCGGCATTTTGTTTTCCATCTTGGTCTCTACGCCCGTAGGCGCAACCATTGTGGCGGCAGATATTCTTGCCTTTATAATTTTTTCGGGAATTGGAACCTTCAGGAGGAAATGATGATGAAAAAAGAAGAAATTATTACAGTAGTTATGAAACTACCTGATGAAAAGGTTGAAGTAAGAAGGATAAAAAACACATATAAAGAATTATCTGAATTTTGTGAAGGTCTGATAGATATTGCACCTTGTCCTATTGATGGGGTTGATATTATTTTTAATGATGAATTTCTAATGAATGGTATGAGACCTAATATAGTAACTCCAGAAAACTATGGAGTTATTTGTGGACCAATTATTTTTGCAGGTGTCGATTCTCAAACCGGTGATACTATAAGCTTAACTGAAGAGCAAGTTAAAAAGGTTATACAGTATTGTAATGACAATATGTTATTTAATATGGCATTGGAATCAGCATATGCCTATTCAAGATCTGTAGGATCTTTTAATAAATACATACGAGAAATGATGGAAGGAAAAGAATAATATGCCAAATTGGTCTGAAGCATATATGGCAGTGTTTTTACCGACAAAAAATGCTGATAAATTCCTAGATTTGTTTTTAGCTGGTGACGCTGAAATAGATAAGAATAAAAAAGAATTTTTTAGTAGGACGTTTATCATTAGTAAAGATAAAGAAATAAAAGATGATACGGCATTATTAAAAATTGAATTTGAAAGTGCTTGGAGTATTTATTCATGTATGATGAAAGAAGAAAATGATAAAAATAAAAATTGTTTAACATTAAAAGAAGCAATAGATAAATATGAGGTAGAAAGAATTGTAATTAAAGCAATAGAAACAGGAATTTCATTTGAAGAAAGCATTGTATATGATAGAAAATTTTATAATGACATCTCATATCAATCTAGAGAGTTGTATTTAGATCCAGCAAATGAATATTTGAATTAAATATTAGGAGAATTATGTATGCCAAATTGGATTAGAAATAAATTGATAGTATCTAATACATTCATAAGTGAATTACAAAAGTATCATTGTAAATATGATGAATTTAATAATATATATTTTGATTTTAATACTGTGATAAAACTTCCTAAAGAATTAGAGATTGAAATCAGTTCAAAAAGTTATGATGGATTGAAATTATATTTAGCTAAGATAAATCCATCATTTAAAGAATATGGAGAGAAGAAAGACAAATGGATTATAGATGAGTATTCATCGTTGATAGACAATTTGAAGAAAACTAGATGTTTTTTCGATAATTATTTAATAGATCAAAATGAAATAAAAACAATAATAACTAAATATAAAGATAATATTAATGAAGTAGAAGAACTAGGTAGAAAGATGATTCAAAATTATAAAGATTATCAATATATGAATTGGTACGATTGGTGTGTCGACAAGTGGGGAACTAAATGGAATTCATATAATACTAAAATAGGGTTTAATTATTTGATGTTCGATACAGCTTGGAATCCACCAATACCTTTGATAATTAAATTATCAAAGCTTCATCCAAATATAAAAATGGCCTTGCTATATTCAAATGAAAACATTGGTTATCAAACTGGTTTTATGTTGATCACCAATGGAACTGTCGATTTGGAAGGAACTTTCAAGGACGAATCTATAGATGCATATAAATTGGCTTTTGATTTATGGGATTGTGGAGATTCATATAGATACGATGAAGGAATAGGAACATATGTTCCTAAATAAATCATAGTTTCCTTTTAGGAACTATAGCACAAAATAGTGCGTACTTAACAAAAAAATCATCATGATGGTTTTTCTAAAAATTGTAATAATAAACAGAGGTTTATAAACAATTTATTGAAAATAATATTTGACCTTTTTAAAAAGAGAGATTGATAATTTTAATGTATCCTATTATATGGAGGATAATTATATGAATATTTTTGATCAAGTTGTCTATCAAGTATTTATTAGAGACTTTACCAAGGAAGGAACTTTTAAAGCAGCTGAAACTAAGCTTGAATATATTAAGAGTTTAGGTGTAACAATTATTCAATTGATGCCTTTTCATCCTATTGGAGTTAAAGGAAGAAAAGGAACTTATGGTTCGCCTTATGCTATTCAAGATTACGAGAAAGTAATACCAGATTATGGTACTTTAGGTGATTTGAAAGACTTCGTCTCTAAAGCTCATGCTTTAGGTCTTAAAGTTGTCATGGACGTTGTTTTTAATCATACTTCTAGAGATAGCAGATTATTAGAAGAACATCCTGAATGGTTCTATCACAATTCAAAAGGTGAGTTTGCTAACAAAGTTGGTGATTGGGCAGATGTATATGATTTGGATCATTATAAGTATGGTCTTGATGAGTATCTTGTATCCGTATTGAAGAATTACGTCGTAAATTATGGAATAGATGGATTTAGATTTGATGTATGTTCTTTAATTCCTTTGTCTTTCTATAAAAAACTAAGAAATGAATTGGATCCTATAAATAAAGATCTTATTTATATAGGTGAAGCAATTGATTCTAGTTTTGTTCTTTATACTTGGAAAGTTGGATTTAATGCGGATACTCAACAGGAATTGATGGATGCTGGATTTAATATCCTTTATCCTTATGATATTTGGCAGTGGCTTAAAGGATATTTAGAAAACAGGGATACTGATAGAGAAAAGGCTATGATGAATTTAAGTCAATACAGAGCTTTATATAATTTATCCATTGCTTCGATAGGTGTAAATAAAGGTCATCTTTTAACGATTGAGAATCACGATCAAAGAAGAATAGCTTCTTATAGTAAAAATATAGAAGCTACCAAGTCGTTATTAGCTTATTCATTCTTTGGAAAAGGAACTGGATTCTTGATGTTCGGTGAAGAAGTTGGAAATGATAAACAGTTAAATTTCTTTGAGAAAGAAGATGTCTCATTAGAAATAAAAGATGAGGATTATTTTGAATTTGTCAAAAAGAACATAGCCTTGAAAAGAAGAGAAAAGAATAAGCATATCAGAACTACAGAAATGTTAGATGAACAAGGCTCGTTGTTGGCTTTAGTAAATACTTATGATGAAAAGGATTATGAGATTGGATTATTCCCGTTGGAAGGAACTAAAGAAATAGCAATCCTTCCTGATGAATATAACGGAAAGTATCATGATTTGCTGAATGATGAAGAAGTTGAAGTTTTAAATGGAAAGATAGTCGTTGATAAAGCGATGATATTGAGCAAATCTAATTAATTGATTTATATTTTACTTCTTGGAATCAATTGAATTATTAGATTGCAAATATGATCTATTGATTCTTTGAAGTTACTTTAAATTATAAAAAAGGGCGGATGCGCCCTTTTTTCATAATAGACTTACTTTGTTTCTTCTTCGGCAGTAGTATCAGCATCGACGTCAGTGATTTCCTCGGCGAGTTTCATGATGTCAGCTGCATATTTTTCTTTCTGGAGTTTAGCATTGCAGTGTAAATTGGATAGTTAACACAAATACCCACTATTCCGATTATTCCTGTAATGATTCCTAAAATAAACATAGGTGTAGTTCCTTCACCGATTACACCCATTGCTAAGCACATTCCTAATATTCCTTAGCGATAGATTCTGCATAAACTTTATCTGTGTTCATCTTATTCATTCCCCTTGAACGTCTATAATCATAGACTTCGATGAGGTTGAATTTAACAACAATATTTTTTAAAAGTGTTGATTTAAAATTAAGTTCGTTTATTGCTTAGGTAAATCAGTCTTTGTGGTGGTGTCTTTGTTTTGCTTCTTTGTTTTTTCAATTATTTTATGTGCGTCTTTTCTTTGCTTCTCAGTTGTTTGAGATTCATCCATGTTCAAGACGATAGCAGCCATTCTAGCTTTTCTTTTATCGTTTAAGGATTTTTTTCTTAATGCTAAGACACCCCAAGTGATAAGACCGGCTAGTACTATGGAAAGGACAACCCAATAACCCCAAACTGGGAATTGAAGTGCTTTTCCAGCTTCCCAAACTTCATTGACTGCTGTTGTTCTATCACCGTAATCTTTCATGATGACTAGATGAGGAAGGATAGAAGCGTCAGGATACATAGCATCTAATTGTCTATTTTTAGATTCGACATCATAATATATATAAGCATTTGTATTATCTTCCAAGGTTCCTTCGAAGAAGTAAGACAAGTCTTTCTTCAAATAATCTTCGCCTTCTACACCTTCAGGTGCATCGATATATGGATTATCTTCTTCATTTCCAGACGAACCATCGCTTGTTTCATCACCGATGATTTCCTCATTTTCTTCAGGTGTTCTCACGTCATAACTATCTCTGAGGTAATTTAATATTTCATCTGATGCGATAAAAGGAGTGTATCCGATGTAATCCATATTTGCGACGGCAGGACCCATTTCGTATTCGTCACTTTCGGGGAAAGGATTAGATAAGAAGTCTACATATTGTTGAGCTAATTCGGTCACACCATGGGTCAAGGCGTTTTTAGTCATACACCATCCGTCTAGCCAAAGGTTATCACAGCCTTCAGGCAAAACGTAATAAAGGGTTGGCTTAGAAGGATCAGTTTCTCTCAAATCATCAGCTCCGTTCATGGCGTATACAGCATCACCACTCCAAGCCAAATCAATTCCAACCATTGTTCCTTTTTGAATATCGTCTTTACCGTTATCTACTTCATATCCATAGATATTTTTAGATAATGTGGACAATGAATTTGAAATTTGCTGATCTAAATAATGTTGTTCTGTTCTATTGAAAATCTCAGTGAGCTTTTCGTTGTATTCATCATCTGAAATAGTCTTTGCTTCAAACTGATCTTTTAAAGCATAGATTTCATCGTGGAAAGCATTCATATAAACAGCTGCCATAGTATCTCTGACAGAGTCTTTTGCATAAGCAGTGTTCTTATAGTCTTCGTCCCACATTATGTTCCAGTCTTGAATATCTTCGGTGATTTTTTCCGGTGTGATATTTCTATCTTTGAATTTATAGAAAGTAGGATTATAGAGAAGACCGACAGTACCCCACATATATCCACGCATATAATTTTGCATGATGTTAGTTTTTTCTTCACCACTTGTCCCACCGTTATAGCAATCCACTGCTTTAATGGATTTAACCTTTTCAATCAAATATGGTGAGGCGTAATGATCATAGTTTGGAGTAGATCCAGGATAATCATTGCTTTCAAAAGGTATGATTAAATCTTGAGCCATCAAACGTTGAATTGCATAATCAGAAGGACAGACAAGATCGAAATCAATCTTTCCTGTTCTCAATTGGTTAATCATATCTTCATTGGTAGAAAATGTTTCATATTGAACTCTTACATTTTTACCATATTCATTCTTCATATATTCTTCAAATCTAGTATTGATACCTTTGATAGGTTCTGGGTCATAACCATTGTTTTCAGCTTCTCTAGCATCCATGTCAGGAAGAATATAGTCATCAGAGTTATAGACTTTCAATACTTGTACTTGGGAATTTTCAGCTCTCTTGATATTGTTTGATATGTCGATTGCCTTTGCAGCTTTTAATCCTAGGCTAGAAGCAGATCCACCGATTTCTAGTGCGATAAAAGCTAAAGAGATAAGTCCTAACGAAATTGATTGCTTTTTCATTTTTATCTCCTTTCTTTAGCAAGCTTTGCTCTTTTACGAGCGTGTATTGCTTGAATGTTTTTACTGTGATGATTTGTGTAGATAGTATTGATAATGACTACTAACACTACTGCTAAGAAAATGAAAGTTGTTAATGGACGCATTTCTGGTGGAACAGGTCCTTTTCTTATCTTTGATTGAATTAAAGTAGAAAGAGTGGTTATAGTGTTATCACCAGAGAGTAATCCATTTCCTGCAGTGAAAGCAGTGACTATGTAGTCATCCAAAGACAATGAAATAGCGAGAAGGAATCCAGAAGATATTCCAGGTGCGATTTGTGGAATGATGACCTTTCTCAGTGCTTGGGCGGGAGTTGCATTTAAATCTAATGCAGCTTCATATAATTCTGGATTCATTTGTTGTAACTTTGGCTTTACGTTCAAATAAACGAAAGGCATAGATAAAACACAATGTCCTGCTAACAAAGTCCAGTATGAGAAGAGAGAATTTCTAAATATGATATTACCTGCAAAAACAAACATAACTGTCAATGATAAAGCCATGACGACTTCAGCATTTACAACAGGAATTTGAGTCATTCCTTCGATAACAGTTTGAGTTCTTCTCTTTGAATAGAATGATCCGATAGCACCTATTGTTCCTATTGCTGTTGAAACTAAAGCAGATGTAATAGCTAAAATTACAGTGTTACCTAAGGCGATTCCTATTTCTTGATTATGGAATAGATTTACATATAAATCACCTGATAAGCCTGTTCCTAACCATCCACCTCCGTTATTCCAAACACCAATAACGTTAGTGTCAGTGAAAGAAAAGGCAATTAAAACTAGAATAGGAAGATACATCAACAAAAGCATTATCCATAAGAAAGATGATGCTAGTACTTTCTTTAGAGTTACCATGCTCCACCTCCTCTGACATAATCGTTATTTCTGGAAAATTTCTTAGAAACTAGCATAGAAAGGAACACTAGAATCAACATGATTAATGCCATAAATGATCCGCTGTTCCAATTAGAGTTGTTGAAAGACAAAGCAATTGAGTTTCCAAATAGCATTATCTTTCCGTTACTCATTGTGTCTGATATGACATAAGACGACATAGTCGGCATGAAGACCATTTGAGCTCCAGCCATAATTCCAGGCATGGACTGAGGAATGATATTTTTTATGAATACTTGGAAAGGAGAACAACCTAAATCTGCTGCAGCTTCTATTTGTCCCTTGTCCAATCTCAATAATGTGGAATAAAGTGGTAATATAGTAAAAGGTAAGTAGTTATAGACCATACCTATCATTGTTGTAATGATTGGATGTTCTCCAGAGTCTATTCCAATCCAAGATAGAATATCACGTGTTGCACCTGTTCTTAAAACGAAGTTAATCCACATTGGGAGAACGAACAACATGACCATCATCGCATTTTTATTATATTTAGGATTTGATAAAAAATATGCGACAGGATATCCGATCAACAAACATAATACTGTATTGAATAAACCGATTAATATTGAAACGAACAAGACTGATAGTTTTGTTGTAGAAGTAAAGAAGCTAACTAATGCTTGCCAAGAAAAATAACCATTTGAATCAGTGAATGCATAATAGATGATGATTAATATTGGCAAGATGACGAATAGAACAAGAAATACAATGTAAGGAACTGCTAGGAACCTTTGACCATTTTTCCTAGATTTCATATTCTGAAATATCTCCTTTCGCTCTTAAAGTAATCTTGTCTTTAGGAATTGATATACCAACTGTATCACCTACGTTGAAAGGATAAGGCGTGGAGATAATGAAGTCTTCTTCTTCATCATCAGTTCTGGCGATGATCAAATAATGATCTCCTTTATAGACTTGAGATATAACTGTAGCTCCGATTTGAGAAGAAGATATATCGTCTGTAATTTGAATATCTTCAGGCTTTACTGTAGCTGTCACTTTGAATCCAGTGAGATCGTATTTGCTGTTTCCAACGACGAGATATCCATCTTCATCGACATTGGAGTTTGCTAATAATTGAGTGATGTTGACTTCGAAGGGAACATCATCAATAACGGCATTGTTATTTTTATCGATTTGAATATCGGTGAAAACATTAGTACTCAATTGTTTCTTCATAATATGCATTGAATCAGGAATTAATGTTAAGTAGATATTTGATTTCTCAGCAAAATCTTTTGTTGATTTAACAATGACTTCTTCTTTTCCGACCATGATTGAGTATTGGAAGAATATTCCTTTGAAAACCTTGCTGTCGATAAATCCTTCGAAACTATCTTCTTTTTGTGTTGTTGACAATTTGATGTCTTCAGGACGTATGACGACATCGACTCTATCGTGAATAGGGAAGTCATCCAAACATGTAAATTCTTTTCCTAATATCTTGACTCTCTTTTCACCTGTCATTACACCGTTGTAAATGTTGGAATCTCCGATAAAATCTGCGACAAAAGCATTCTTTGGCTCGTTATAAATATCGGTAGGACTTCCAATCTGTTGAATTACACCATCGCTCATGACCATGACTGTGTCGGACATTGTCAAGGCTTCTTCTTGGTCGTGGGTGACGTAAATAAAGGTGATTCCCAATTTTCTATGCATCTCTTTCAATTCGAGTTGCATATCTTTACGCATCTTTAAATCCAAAGCTCCCAAAGGTTCATCCAAAAGTAGAATCTTAGGTTGAAGTACAATAGCACGAGCGATAGCGACACGTTGTTGCTGACCACCGGATAATGTGTCGATAGAGCGGCCTTCCATTTCATCGAGATCGACGATTTGAAGAGCTCTCATAATTCTATCGTCCATTTCAGCATTAGAAAGATGGCGGTATTTGTAAGCTTGTTCTGGAGTGTTCTTCAATTCTTCGATAATTTCCTCGAATTTCTTGATTCTCTCCTCTTTTTCGTTTTGATCCATGATAGTATCTTTGGATAAACGAGCAATCTGCTTTTTTAAATATTTAATCTTAGTCTTGTTAATCTTCAAAACAGGAGTTCCGTCTTTTTTCTTGAGAGGAACAGGAACTTTGACTTGCTTTAATCCAAAAGCGACGTTTCCATAAACATCATAGTTTGGGAATAAAGCATAATGTTGGAAGACTGTGTTGATAGGTCTTTTGTAAGCAGGCATCGTGACGATGTCTTTTCCTTCTAAGAGAATATCTCCTGATGTAGGTGTCTCAAATCCAGCAATCATTCTTAATGTTGTGGATTTTCCACAACCAGAAGGTCCGAGAATTGTTAAGAATTCACCTTTCCTGACATAGAAGTTTTCATCTTCGATGACTGTGACGCCATTAAAGATTTTAGTCACGTGTTTGAACTCGATGATCTTCTCATCTGTCATTGGCGAACGTGGTCTGTCGAAATTTCTTTCGACATGCTTTCCGTTCTTTCCTAACTCAATAGTGTTGGTGGTAGCCTTGTCATTGACTGGTTCAGTTTTGTTGTCGCCGACAGTTACTACGGGTTTTTGAAATAAGTTACTTTCCATTTAATAAATCCTTTTCTTAAAAAGACGCCAAAAAAGTTCGTTCATAGAATTTAAATATTTTTATCTTCTATAATTGAACAAAAACAAGCAGAGCCCTTTTTTGAATTTTTATTCAAAAAAAGATTGACGTATCGACTCAATAGAGCACGAGCATTAATTAAAACTACACCCCCAGGATCAAGATCCGAACCAGAAGATATGTGTTCCAATTTACCTATGTTCCCCCTAACCTATTTTCCGTATCTATATCTGTGTCAGAAAATCGTTGTGTAGTATGGGGCAAACCAATCAAAAAATCAATAAGAAATTTCAAAAAAAAACCTAACTTGGTTTTTAAAATAAAAAAACCTAATTTTTTATTTTGAAATTAGCAAACTAAAATATATAAAAAAGTATCGATGTTTACTATGTTTTTTATGACTGTTAGCACTTTATTTTTAACTATGAAAATAAGTAGTAAAAAAATAAGAAAAAACTAGTGAAAAATCACCTATTTTTTCTAGCTTATTTTTTTAATTTTTTCTATGACAAAAAGATTCTTAATTTAATAACATAAATATATTATTAACATTGATAAACAAAATTGATTAAAGTAAAATCAAAGAGCAAAAGAAAGGAAACATGTGCATGAGAAAAAGAATAGCTACACCTAGCATGGTTATAGTGCTGCTGGTCTGCTGTGTCGGTGTATCCAACACAAAAGCTGATGACAATAATGAATACGGCATTCTCTCAAACAGTTGTGAATTTGCTTTAGCTACAATACATGCTATTCTTGTGAAGATTAACGCTAATTTGCCTTTCTAGGAGGATACATCTATGACCATATTGGAATATGTTCTTAAACTGGAGCGAGATTCAATAGACTTATACGAGAAATATTTGGCCTTGGATTATAAAAAGGAACTAAAGAATGTTAAGTATGACAGTGTTTTATATGAAAAAAAGAAAAAAAGTGTTAGTTTTAATCCGTGCTTTGGAAGATACTATGAATTGTATAATCCGATAAATAATTGGTTTAATGGAAGTACATATTATCCAGGAAGATTGAGTCCAAAGAAACCTGAAAAAGGAGAATATTGGAAGTATTATTACAAAGACGGAAAAGTGGTCTTGATTGAAAGTTATAATGAAAGATTTCAACATTCCACTTCATATCTAGCTTACGGAAATGTCTTTGTTGCTGTCAGCACACATGATGATAAAGCTTGTATGGGATATTTATATACTTCACATAGAGAAAATGATGAAGCACATTTTTTGGAATTATTTGATTATAAAGATAAAAGGCTTAATGGATTAGAAGAAACAGTTTTTAATTATTCGACTAAAAGATTAGATAAATATGAGCTTTTAGAATCGTTTTTTCATTGTGAGCATTATATAATGACTAGCAAACATTACTGGAATAAAATAAAACCTTTTGAAAAATATCAATATAATTTTGATGATATTTATAGAGAAAACTTAGAAGATGCAAGTAAATTAATTTATCAAATTACTTATGGTGGAGATCGGGTAGATTTTAATATGGGGGATCCTAGTTTTGGAATGTTAATTCCGGATGAACTGAAAAAGAAATACAAAGTTGGAAAGTATAGATGGGAAGAAGATATCTGATCAATATG
>OLPF01001920.1_pt1 | contig 15350 bp, 9 predicted proteins | sample 1673121 | NCBI WGS metagenome assembly OLPF01 (sample SAMEA3136756, study PRJEB25190) | human gut metagenome
TAGAAGAACGGACATTGTTCTTAGGCATTTCTTCAGTGACGTTGACAGCTAAATCACGATCAAATTTATTTTCACCGACCAACATTCCTTCATAGACCATGACACCTGGAGTGATGAACATCGTTCCACGTTCCTCAACATGTTGCAAAGCATAAGAAGTGGCTTTTCCTTCATTTACTGAGACCAAAACACCAACAGGTCTACGTCCTATTTGAGTTTTAACCATAGGACGATATTCTTTGAAAGCATGGTTGATCATTCCATAACCATGAGTCAATGTCATGAATGTGGTCATGAATGAAATCAATCCACGAGAAGGAATGACGTAATTCAAACGAGTATGACCTTTGTCTGAATCCATATTAACCATCTCTGCACCACGAGTTCCGACCAAATTCATAATAGCTCCGACATACTCATCAGGCACATCGATTTGAAGATCCTCAAAAGGTTCTTCCTTAACTCCATCGACTTCCCTAAGGATGACATCAGGCTTTGAAACTTGAAGCTCAAATCCTTCACGACGCATTGTTTCAATCAAGACTGATAAGGCCAATTCACCTCTACCTGAAACCAAGAAAGACTCACTAGCTCCGATTTTAGTAAACTTCAAGGAAACATCGGATTGACTCTCTCTGAACAATCTATCGCCTATTTTAGCAGCAGTACAAAACTTTCCTTCATCACCAGCAAAAGGAGAATCATTGGCCATGAAAGTCATCTGCAATGTAGGGGGATCGATACGAAGTCTAGGTAAGGCTTCAAGATGATCAGGCGTACAGAATGTCTCACCGACTTCAACATCAGGAAGTCCACCAATAGCACAAATTTCACCAGCATGAGCTTCAGGAATCTCAATCTTTTTCATTCCATAGTATCCGATTAACTTTTGAATTTTAAAGTTTTTTGTCGTTCCATCAAGTCTCATGCATGATAAAGTATCACCAACCTTAACTGTTCCTCTTTCAACTCTTCCAACAGCGATACGTCCGATGTAGTCATTGTAATCGAGCATAGAAGGTTGGAATTGGAAAGGAGCTGTAGCATCGACATTTGGAGAAGGAATTTCTTCAATAATAGTATCGAGAATCGGAGCCATGGTCTCCTTTTGAGAAGACAAATCTCTATCGAAAGATGATGTTCCCTTCAAAGCAGAGCAATAGACGGTCTTGTAATTCAATTGTTCATCTGTGGCACCTAATTCCATGAACAAGTTGAGGATTTCATCTTCAGTCTTTTCGATATCAGCCATAGGTCTATCGACTTTGTTGATGACGACAACAATCTTTAACTTATATTCGAGAGCAGTCTTCAAAACGAATCTTGTCTGAGGCATGACACCATCGAAAGCATCGACAACCAAGACACAGCCATCGACCATATTCATAATACGCTCGACTTCACCACCGAAATCAGCATGTCCCGGAGTATCGACAATATTAATTGTGTCACCATTATATTTGATGGATGTAGTCTTGGCGAGAATTGTAATTCCTCTCTCATGCTCAATAGGGTTGGAATCCATCACTGCGATATCCGCATTATCAGGAATATCGACTGTGTTAGTGTACTTTAATAGACGACCGACAAGAGTTGTTTTACCGTGATCGACGTGAGCGATAATTGCGACGTTTCTAATCTGATTCATTTCTAAGCCTTCCTTCAATAGAATATATATTAACTTTAGCTTATGAATTATAAACCTATATATAAATATTTGTTTTTCTAGTTAAGCGATTTCATAAAAAATTCAATTCAAAAAGCCATCTCACAGAGGAGATGGCTTATAAAATCTGCTATCTATCTCTTCACATAGGTGAAGAAGAACATCATGAACAAGATGATCAATCCTAGAATGAGTGCTCCAAAGAGCATCCATTTGAAGAGTGTCATTCCACCCAAGCTTCTAGACTTAACCAACTTTTTTTCTTCTTTATATTCTTTATTGGTCATGTCGTTTATTCTCCTTTACTCTTATTCTTAATTGGATCTAATGGAGTGACAGGATCCAAATCACCGAGGTCATCCAAGTCCAAAGGTTCTACGATAGAGGCTTTTACAGGTGAAGGCTTCTTTATGCTTGCCTCAGATTTGCTTTCGACAGGCTTAGGAGCTTGTTCTACAACTACGATAGGCTTGACAGGCTCGACAACATCTTCATTTCCACTATTAGCCAACAACTTTTGTTCCTCTTCAAACTTCTTCTTGGCTTGTGCCCATTCACGAATTGATTTGAATTCAGAAACAGGTTTATCGAACTTCTTGGGAGTATCGTGGTTTTCTTCAGGATTCACCGAGACTGCCGAAACATATCCAGTGCGACGGACATCAGCTCTTTCCTTGCTAGCACGATTTGCAAGATACTTACTTCCTTTATTTGAGCCTTTTCCTTGCAACATAGGTGTGACGATCATAGCCTGGTTAGTAACAGCCTTATTGAATGCTTCTTCAGGAGTCAAATCTCCTTTGTAATTACCTTTAATCTTCTTCAACTGGAAGCGTACAATTCTTGCTTCAACAGGCTTGATATTATCCATTGAGGCGACTTCAGAAATATCTGATTTATTAAGCTTGACAGGGGCAACTACAACAGGTTTAACTTCGCCCTCCTCAGGAAGAGGTGTTGGCTCATCCTTCTTGATAGGTTGAACAGGGCTCAAAGGCTCAACATCGAATCCAGCATCTTCAATAGGTTCAGGGATAGGAGCACCCATACGTTTGACATTAGGGTGTTTCTTAACTTCATTACGTTTGTACCAATACTTAGGCTCTTCATCAGAAGCTCTTCTCTCCGAATCAATCTTAGCGAGATGGTACCAATGTTCAGGTTCAAAGTTAGAAGCACGTTCTCCTTTGAACTCATATACAGGTTCCTCAACCTTAACTTCTTCAGGCTGTTTTTCTATAACAGGTTCAGGATCTCCATACCAGTACCAAGGCTCACGGTCAGAAGGTCTAAGTTCTTTAACAACAGGCTCTTGCTCAACCTCTTCGTTCTTATCATACCAATAATCAGGTTCACGATCAGAAGGTCTGATTTCCTTAATGACCTCAACTTCAGGCTCAGGTTCGTTTTGATCATACCAATAATCAGGAGTTTTATCGGATGCATTATCAGACTTAGCTTCTTCAACGACTTTGACTTCGTTTCTACCATACCAGTAGTCAGGAGTCTTGTCTGAAGATCTATCAGACTTAGCTTCTTCAACGACAGGTTCAGAAGCTACAGGCTCGTTCATATCGTACCAATAGCTAGGTTCACGATCAGAAGGTCTGATTTCATTCTTGTCATACCAGTAATCAGGTTCTTCGTCAGAAGCTTTTTCACCAGTTCCTTCTTCACAAACAGGTGTCAAGTTATCAGGATTCAAAGCGTGTATTACACGACGATCGAAGTCATTTTCAAGGACATCATTTTCCTCAGCTTCAGCAACATTACGATTGTACCAGTAATCAGGCTCACGATCAGAAGATCTGATTTCATTCTTGTCGTACCAGTAATTAGGATCCTTATCAGAAGCCTTGTCTCCTGCTTCTTCTACAGGAATTAAATTAAAAGGTTCGATTGCGTTGAGAATTCGTTTATCAAGATCAGTTTCAATGACATCTTCTTCAGAATTTGCAGCAAACACTGTTGCCTTTTCATCTACCACAACATCCAAGTCATCTTTAACTTCTTTTACCTTGTTTCTATTGTACCAATAGTCAGGTGTTTTATCAGAAGCGACTTCCAAAGCCTTAGCATACCAATATGAAGGATTTCTATCAGAAGGTCTAGGTTCAAACACGACAGTAGGATAATCCTTAGCCTTAGATTCTTCGACAACTTCTTCAATCTTAGTTTCTACCATCACAGGCTTGGATGCGGCTGTGGCAGATTCGTAAATAACAGGTTGCTGAATAGGTAATACAAAGTTACGATCATACCAGTAGTCAGGAGTCTTATCTGAAGGTCTATCAGACTTAGCTTCTTCAACGACAGGTTCACAAGCCACAGGCTCGTTCTTATCGTACCAGTAGCTAGGCTCACGATCAGAAGGTCTGATTTCATCGACAGGAGTAACATTGCCTTGACCATCGGCAAACTCTTCAATGTTTTCATAAGCAGGAACTTGTGTTTGAACCTTGACATCAGCAATGGATTCAAACAAAGGCTTACCGAGAATTAACACATCACTCTCAAAGCTGTTCAAACTAATTGAAGTAGTAGAATCATTGACAATGTTACCTTCGTAATTGCCTTCAATAGATTTAAATCCTTTGACACCAGTTCCAAGATTCTCAAGATCAATCTCCATGGCTTCACCAGTAGCATTATCCTTAGGTTGAGAAGCACCAACATTTAAGGAAGCAGAAGGTAAGAATTCATTGTCGAAGTCATGTCCAATGATGCTGTTCAAATATTTTTCACGAGCTTTATTTGCTCTCTTGACTGCACCAGGCTTTCTAAAACACCAAGCGATGAATGTAGCAAACAAAAGGACTAAGAAAGCAAGGATATAAACCATCAACACAGTGAAGAACCCATCAAGGAGTTGAGCTGCGGTGAAAGCATGCGAACCTATGCTGAATATCTCAATATTCTTGTAAGCTCCAAACAATCCGTTCAAGACATATCTATCGATAAATTTGTTCACAGGTTCTACGAAAGAAGCTAATGACTTGAACATAGCAAATCTTCCATAAGAGATTACTCTCAATAAAACTAAGAATGCACCAACAAAGAACAGAACAACTGCCAAAACAATACGAACAACAGGTTTATGATGAACATAATTATGCCAATCAAATTCCATGTCGAGTTGATTCTCAGTCAATGTTCCATCGGAATACTTTTTCAAAGGTGAGACAGAATCATCTTTGACGACAACATGACCAAAGTTTCCATTGGAATCGACAAAAGGAACAACGGAATCGTTCTTTCCGACTTCAAGTTCTTTATCGAGAGCTGTTTCGACCTTTGCTTTCTTGTATCCTATCGATGCAAACAAAGCAGAAAGCAAAGCTAAAACAACCATGATAAGAGCATAACCCACGTAGAACCAAACGTAACCGATATTGTTGACTATCATGTAGGCCCAATAACCAATAGGGGTAATATGATCAATTAAGAAATGTCTGACAGAAGGAATGGCAATAGCTATCAAGGCGATTAACATAAAACCTTCAACAATCCATAAGAAGATTGCTAAGCCTTTGAAAACACCTCTCTTAATTCTCTCATCTTTGTGAAGAATGTCATTCTTGACAACTTTTTCTATAGGCTGTTTTTGCTCAACTTTTTGTTCTACATTAACCTGTTCAACAGTAGCAGGAGCACCTTCGAGCAAAGTTGCTTGCTCTTGAGCCAAAAGCTCATCTTCATCTTCCTTAGGTTTCTTGAAAGCCAAGACTCCTAAAAGGACTGACAAGGCGATCAAGACGACGAGAATGATGACTACGAACAATGCAAAGTACCCAAGCACAGGGATGCCAGATAATCCTGACAAAGCCTCAACAGCTAGCTTTCTCCAATACAAAACAGTTCGGGAATCATACAACGAAAGTCTAATAGAAGGAACAAAGACAGCAATCATTCCGCAAATCACTATCAATGTCAAAAGCCATACGACAATTGCGAAGAATGCCAAGACAAAATGACCGAAGCCGTGTTTCTTTTCATTCTTTTCAACTGAAGCCGCCTTAGTGGTAACCTCGCCATCATTATCAATCACAGCTTTAGGTTTCTTATATGCCACAATAGCGGGCCAAATAGAAATTCCTAAAAGGATCACAACAATCAAAGCCATGAAGATGTCTATCCATCCCTGTGAAGAAAGACCAGGAAGTTTCCATCCATCGACAAGCTTTACTATCTTGCTAGAGAATTGTCCAATCGAGTTGACACCACCACAAGTGATAGCATCATTAAGATATGGGACACCGAAAAAGATCAATGCCACCACAACTATCAAGGACAAAGCCCAAAGAACAGCAAGACAGATTTTAGAAACTGTTCTTTTCATGAATGCCTCTTTTCTGTATTACCTATTTACTAATACAAAATAAATATACCACTTGCAACCCCTGTTTTAAAAGTTGTTTTTTAAGGAAATTGTATAAATATAGCACTCATTTTTTGATAAATTTTCAAAATAAGTTGATATTTGTCTAAAAAATAATCCAATTATATTGCATAAATATTGAGTTTTTTGAATTACCAACTTATAAATTCATATAATGCCATGTTGTATATAGGCATTTGTAAAAAAAACAGTTATTATTCTTCCTTTTTAACGATGCTTAAGTCTTTTGACACGATAAAAACATCTTTAGGTTCAAATGTTTTATCCATCATAACATCGTCATATATGACAAAAATAAAGTTCATTTTTTTCTTTAGTTCTATCAATCTAGTAGTTATTTCTTTTAGCAATTGACGGCTATTTGTAAGACTAGAGCAATCCATCACAACAATCTTAGGATTAAAGGCTAATAAATAGGAGAGTTGTATTTTCAATTGAAAATCTTCGTTGATAAATTGATAAGATTTATATTTAACAACCTCTTTTGCTTTAAATATTCCTAAAGCTTCCATCAACTCAATCGAATAATCATAAGCCTCTTGCCTTCTCATTCCTTGGACTGCCATCAAGATTGATATAAGGTTTTCGCTCTTCCGATCTCCTATGGAATGCTTTCTTTCATCGACTAATAAGAATTTCTCTTGTCCGACAACACCGATCACATAGTTTTCTAAGCCTAGAAGAATTTCTCTTTCATTCTTATAATTAATGGTCAAAGGTTTCTTGACCTTTTGTAGCTGTTCTTCTCTTTTCCTAGCTTTTTTAAATTTTCTTTTATGAGCTAGGAAAAATCTGTCCCAACCATTTAGCATCTCAAAAGAGAAATCCATCCAAAACTTCTTCTTTTTAAGTTGCCTTTTCTTAGCGTAATAAATTCTCTTTAAATTCTTAGTTTGAAATGATCTATATTTTTCTTTCTCCAAGTCATCAAACAAACCTAAATACTTTTTATTTGCTTCTTCTATATAAGCTATTTCGTTAGACCACTCAGCTTTGATTTCTTTAATCTTTATATTTTTGTCTTCTTCAGGTATAGATGGATCAGCTTTAACCCTATCTACTTGTTCATTCATCAAAGACCTAGCATCACTTCTTTCATAAGAAGTCAATAAACGATCTACTCTTTCAAAATTCGATAATCTAAACTTCATATACTCATTATCGTGAAGAGTAAATCCATTCAATGTTATCCTATTGAATTTTATTCCTTTAAAATCTTTGATCAACATCTTTAAAGAAGGATGAATTCCTTTTACCAAAAATCTTTCTCGCTAAAAATAATATATGTAGTAGATGAATCAAAGCAGTATGTTTTACCATCCGTCGTTTCTACTTTTAATTCGATTTTATCGTTTGATATATCTAGATAGCTTATCTTTGTACAAGGTTTTTTGTTTTCCATAGTTCATTTAAATCTTAATAATTATAGCAAGACTTCTCTTATGCCGTTATAATAATTCGAATTGTTAAGGAGAATACTATGGCTAAACTTAAAACCGTTCTTTTTGATTGCTGGGATACAGTTATTCATTATAATGAAACTGATAAAAACAAAGGAATAACTCTTCTTTTAGATGTTTGTGATAATCCCGATAACATCAAACCTGATCAATTGGAATCAGATTATCACGCCTTGATGCATGAATACTATAAGAATTGCAATGACTTCGATTTAAGATTCATTGCATTATTTAGATATATTTGTATATCGCATAATCTCAAGCCGAGGATTTCATATGAAGAAATCGAGAAACTATATAATCAGCATATAGTTCCAACACCAGTAGAAAACCTTAGACCATTATTGGATTTTCTAAAGCAAAACAACATTAAGGTCGGTGTATGTTCCAATACCATTCACTCCGAAGAGCACACTGTCGATTTCATAAAACAATGCTGGCCTAATATGCCATTTGATTTTGTTATGGCCTCATCGACATATGGTGTCAAAAAGCCGAATCCTAGATTCTTTGAAATCGGAGCTAAACTAGCTGGTTCAAAGAACGAAGAAACGATTTATATAGGTGATAACTTCTATGCCGATGTATATGGATCTTGGTTATCTGGTTTTATGAAATCGATTTGGTTAAATCAAAAGCACCGGAGCAAGATAGATTATTATCTATATCATCCTGAAATGAGCGATAAGATTGAATATACTGAAATCGATGACTATCTCAAACTCATTCCAGTATTGGAGAAAATGATTTAATATGGAAAGAACAGGTATATACAAAGAAGAAAGAAAGTTTGTTTATTCTGACTACGATATAAACGATGATGTCTTAATGTCTCATATAGCCGAGATATTTCAAGATATCGCTGGAAATCACTCTGAGTTTTTAGGATGTGGTTACGAAGCAGTGAAATCTAAGGATATGATCTGGGTCTTAGCAAAAACCAAAATTGATGTAATAAAAAATCCAATCATAGCTAAAAATGTAATTGTCGAAACAATTGCCTATAAACCAAATGGTCTTATATTTGCCAGAGAATTAATCATCAAAGACAAAGAAACTGGTGAGACACTTATCACCGGTAATTCCAATTGGTGCCTAGTTTCTTTATCAACCAGAAGATTAGTTCGTCCCAACATCGATGTCGTTCCTTTTGAGCAAGATGATACTAATAGAATCTACAAGGATAAGATGAAATCATTGGACAATATTCAATTTGAAGATAAAGATTTCATGTTCGATCAAACTATTAGATTCACTGATTTGGATCACAACAGACATATGAATAACTGCCATTATTTAGATATAATTACAAATGCTGTTTCGCCTACTTCAAAGCAAAGAATCACTTCATTGGAAATAAACTATGAAAAAGAATGTACCAAAGATGATGAAATTCTAGTTTATAAAAAAATAATTTCAGATACGGAAGGATTTGTAACAGCCTATAAGAAAGAATCCAGACAACTCGTGTTTAAATCGAAATATAAACTTAGCTATAATGCTGACGCATCAAAGCAAACCCTCTAATAGATCTCGGCTTTAATTCCTGGAGTTTTTCAAAACAACCGACCATTGTCGATCCTGTGGTTAAGACATCATCAAAAAGAATGATGTCTTTTTTTGATAAATCAATTCTTTTTTTGATAATAATCCTATCTTTTACTTTTTTTCTATCTTCCAAGGTTAAATCTTTTTGAACTGGGCCAGCAGTCTTTCCCAAAATATCCAAATAACGAATATCAGCTGATTCTAATATTCCTATCAAATGATTAAATCCTCTCTTTTGAATCGATTCATCAGTTGAAGGAAGCGGAATAACAATTTTATTTAAAGTTAAGAATTTAAATAATAATTCGAAAGGCGTTAAAAAGACACTTCTCAGTTCATAATCACAGATAGTCTTATATTGATATAGCCATTGCATCAAAACATCATCATGATAATAAATAGAAAATATGTTCAATTCACCTATTTTTTCTTTATTAAAATGAAATTTCCTTTTAGCTAAACAAGAATCGCAAATTACAGGTGAAAGAAAAACAGTCAAAGGCGAACTTGGCTCAATTAGATTAAAACACACCTTACAATACTTGTTCTCCATTTGACTTTTTAATCCTTTCTATCGATTCGATTATATATTTGTTCTTAATTGCTCCGTAAAAAACAACCTCACCATCCTCATATTTTTTCTTCCTTCCAGCTCTTCCGGCAATTTGAATTAGAGGATCTGCATTATAAATATAATTTGTATCAGCTTTATAAACTAGAACTTGTAAATTCTTAACTGTCACTCCTCTTTCTAAGATAGAAGTTGTAACTAAATAACGGAGTTTTCCTTCCTTGAATTCCCTTATTTTCTTCTCTCTATCTCCATCCTGAGACGATACTGATTCACCATTAGATAAAAACAATGACAGCTTTTCATAAAGAGTTTCTACTTCTCTGATTGTCGGAGCGAAAACAAACACTTGCTTTCCTTGATTCAACATACGCTTCAAATCTAATAAAACATACAGAAACTGAAAAAATAAACATCGTTTGAAAACTGGAACCGGAAGAGGTCTTCCATGATATCTCTCATCCAATTTCAGTACGATTCCTTTTTCTTTTTCAATGAAATTCAAATCATCTTTTGATGGGGTTGCAGATAATAACACATACGTTCCTCTAATGCTGTCTTTGAAAAACTTATGAAGCAAATCATCACCTCTATATGGAAAAGCATCTATTTCATCAAACACCAGTAAGTCGAAATAATGAGGGTATCTATATAATTGGTGAGAAGTCAAAACTATTATATGTCCATATAAATCCTCTGTATGACCTTCACAAACGCACACGACTTTTGCTGAAGGAAAAGCCTCTTCGATTCTTGGACCTAATTCTAAGACGACATCTTTTCTTGGGGTAGCAAATCCCACTCTTTTTCCTTCTTTCAATGCTTCTTCCATCGCCATATAGACTAATTCCGTCTTTCCAGCACCTGTAACGGCATTTATCAAAACCGGAATATTCTTCTTATATGATTCTCTGACTTTTACCGCTATCTCTTCTTGTTTCTCAGTCAATGGATAAGCTAATCTAAGTTTTGGTGAAGACATCGGCGAAATAGTAAAGACAGACGGATCCACTTTAGTGCCTGAAAAAGGCAGACATCTTCTGCAATAAACTTTCCCATCAACTCCAATTCCAAGATATTTTTCATCGCTGTTGGAGCATCTATCACATATAAATTTGTTTTCCATCACTAATATATGTGGATAGATAGTCAAAAGAAAATCAAAAAAATCCACCAAAGGTGGATTTAGTTAAGTCGCCTAAGAGTTTGAATTAGATGTATTATCGTCAGTCGCTACCACTTTAGTTTCTCCCTGAGTCATGTCTGCTTTGATTTCACCGATTTTCTTTCTTTTATCTTCATATAAATCGAGATAAGACATACGATGTTTCTCATCATGGATTGCAACCAAAGCCTCATCGACTAGTTTAGCCAAGTCTCTGAGCTTTTCAGCAGGTGTGGAGATAAGTCCTTGAAGTCCGAAGGATCTGAGCAAGGATACAGCTTCTTTGATACGAACACCATCCATCTTTGAGAAAGCTTCATCGAATATAACTAATCTCAAAGTATCGCTATCTTGAGTTACTCTATAAAGCTGAGCGAAGGAAGCTAATATTGAAATATAGAAAGGTGTTTGAGTTTCACCTCCAGATTGTCTCTTAAATGTTCTAGCCAAAGAAGATTCGACAGCATTATCATCAGTTCCACGTTTGACCAAAAGATCGAAGTTCAAATATGTACGATAATCTGTGAATTTCTCAATGTTGGCCAAGATTGTTTCCTTATTGGTAGAAGTTGAATCCTGAGCGTCTGAAATCAAAGAGAACAATTGATTCATCAAATCCTTGTACTTTTCCATAAAGACATCTTCAGCATCTCCAGCTGATAAGAGCAAAGGATCCATCATCATGTTGTAATAATCGATGTAGTCTTTGTTGGGTTCGACAGTGAAACGATATCTATCACGTCCAAATCTCACATCAGACAAAGCATCGTTCAATTCTTTGATTTGAGATTGAACTGTAGTAATTAAACTTCTCAACTTATAAATGAAGTCATCTTTGAATTCCTTAATAGCATTTGCGTGAGCTTGCGCTATCTTCTCAGTATATTGAGGCAACAAGACATTGCTCAAACTATCCAATTCTTTATCGAATGTCTCGTTAGAGGATTCATCTGTTGTATCATAAGAGAGATTGTATTTAGTGACATAAGCACTTCTAGTCTTCATCAAATTATCACGAAGACTCTTTTGTTTCGATTGAGCTCTGGCAAATAATCTATTTGCTTCTTCTGCAATCTGAGAAACATCCATGGTGGAAGCTAATTTATCATACCTGGGCAAGTATGTTTCCTCAACAGCTTTAGGATCAAAAGCAGATATAGTTTGTTCTCCAGCCTTGACTGCCATTTGCTTTTCAGGAATAACCTCGTTTTGAATACGACGAATCTCAGAAGTATGTTCTCCTTTTTCGGCAGTGAATTGCTCTTTTTGTTGATTCAAACTAGCTATATCCTCATCGATAGCATGAATCTTATCATCGATTTCTTTGACTGAAGATAATGCTCCTTCCTTCATTTGTTCTGTCAAACGACGAACATTCTCTTCCAATGCTGGAACGTTTTCAACTTCATTCAAATCATCGCGATAAGTTCTAGCTTCGTTAGAAGACATGATTGCCATCATAGTCAAAGGTGTTATCTTTTCGACCAAAGAACTGAGCAAAGAAATCTTTTCATCGATAGATACATACTCATCGTGTATTCCTTCTACCGAGCCTTGGGAAACTCTAGTTCCAAGGAACAATGAAGTGACACGTTTAGGATACCAGGTAGCAAAGCCTCTATATCCAGTACAATCGGCACAAAGACCATTTCCACTTTCTCTGGCTTCTTCAAAGTTTGCACATTTCTTTGTCTTTCCCAACAAATAATCTGAATAAGCTTGAGCACCTTCATCCTTCGAATCAACCAAGAATGCGCAGCTATCTTCTCTAGCAGGATGTTCATTCATAAATTCGATAACTTTGGTAGAATCGACGATGTTAACTCCGTTGAAGTCATAAACGTTGATCAAATCTTTCAAGATTCTTTGAGCTTCATTGTAATAGGAAGGATTTACAAAAACATAGAATCTATTTCCACCAATACATGATTCAATTGCTGTAGCCCAATTAGGATCGTTGACATCGACCAAATCACAGAACTTCTTTACATAGGCATCAGGATGACGAGAACACAATCTGCTTTGCAAATCATCAACAACTTGTTTATATCTAGGTCCAAAAGGCTTAGCTCCACTATGAACTGATTTCAATTGAACAGCCAATTCAGTTTTTTTGTTGGATAAATTATAGAGATACTGTTCTAGCTTCGTGTAAATAGAATAACCTTTTGATTTATATGAATCCATCTCTTGCTGAAGATGTTCCAAAGACAAGACATCGACGCTTTGTTCATCGCAAGCTTTGCTCAAAGAATTGAATTCATCATAGATTTCATTTGAAAATTCACTGAATTCAGACAGTTCATCCTTATCTCTATCATCAATTCCAAGTCTATCGAGGTTGATGTTCTTAAACGCCGATAAAAAATCGACTGCCTGTCTAGAAAGAGAATCGGCATAATTTTTCAACTCTCTCAAAATATTTTGTTGAGAGACTTTCAATGCTGCGATTTGACGTTCAAAGTTAGCCTTCTTTTGAGATAACTCATTAGAAAGACTAAAACCCGATGATGAAGTCTTCTTGGCAAAATAGTCTTGCTTTTCAGCATTCAGTTCTCTGATTTGATCATCTATCAAAGCAACTTGACGAGCTAGATAATCCAATCTTTGGCGATGCTCTTCAACTTTGGATTCATAATCTCCCAACTGTCTCTTAGCATATTCCAAGTTAGCTCGAGCATGAATGTAGTTGAAACTAGCCATATCAGTTGAGATATTGTGATAATTCTCATAAGCTTCATGGATGTCTTTCAGCAAGGAAATTTTATCTTGGATTCTAAGGGACTCAGTTTCCAATAATCTATATTGTTCGATATTCTTCTGCATAGGAACAATATCGACTTTATATTGAACATCGCAGACAAATTCTGTAATAAATTTAGAAATATCAGAGATAGGTACAAAAGAAACGGATTTCTTAAACAAAGAGAAATACTTATCTGGCAAATTGCCAAAAATAGTCTTTAAGAATTGGCGATACTGCTCATTAGAATCAAAGAACCTGGCTTCATCAGATTTGTAATTCTCACTGACAAATCTACTGAATTCCTTATAAGTCAAAGGACGAGGGGAAGACTTAGCATCTAACAAATCTTTGTTAGTGAAATTATTTGACGGGAATCCTGTATTCAAATAGAAGAAATGTCTATCGTCATGACCATCTGAAAAACAGTCGAAGACAATTCCTAAAGTGAATTGAGTCTTTTTCTTAGTATCCGCAAACTCCAAGGCGATATAAGTAGTGAAACGACCAGGACGAAGAGAAACGACATTACCATCTTTAGTCTCACTGATTTCTCCACGGAGATAACCGTTTAATGTTCTTCCAGTTTTTTCATTAGCAGCTTTATTGAAGTTTCTTCCTGTCGTATCACCTAAAAGAACAGTTTGAAGAGCATCAATAATAGTTGATTTTCCAGTTCCGTTAGCTCCTGTCAAGAAAGTTATATTTTCAATATCGACTGTAGTATTTGTAAAATAATGCCAATTGATAAGTCTGAGTTTAGTGAGCTTTATCATATTTCAATCCTCCTAGAAACCGACAGGTTCATTTTTGTCTGCTGTAACGACACCTTCTTTAGACTCGTCTTTGTCTTGAGTGCTTTCATATGTCTCACCATTTGAAGAAGAACTATCTTCATTTTGTTCTTCACTACCGGTTAAGAATTTATACAAAGCGTTCATCTTAGAAGTAGAAATAATATATTTTATGGAAGGAAGAATGAAGAATGAATAATTGTTATCATTGAAGGATCCTCTTCCTCTAGCGATAATATTGAAAGAAGCCAAAGTCTTCATAGCTCCGGAAATAGTTTGCAAAGACAAACGCTTAGAGGCAGTAGATAATCCCAAGTCAGAAAGCTTTTGTCTCAGCTGAGTAGAATCCATAGCCACCTGCAATACATTTGGTTGTTTTTCTAATGAATCTTCATAGAAATCTCTTAGAGTATATATGGCAAATGTAGTGGCAGTGAACGGCCCGGAGATTGTAGGCACCCTTGCGCTCGTGATCGGCGTTGCATATCTCGCTTATATCATCCATGTGGCTGTGGTATACGGAAGCAGCATAAAGTTCCTGAGCGGGATGAATCCCATCGCTTTTTTCAAAGGGTTGGCGCCTGCGATGATATGCGCATTCACCACGACTTCCTCTAACGCAACGCTTCCGCTGAACATCGAATGCTGCAACAATATGGGCGCTGAGCCGGAAATCAGCTCTTTCGTGCTACCGTTGGGCGCTACCATCAATATGGACGGCACCGCAATTTATCAGGCTGTTGCAACAATCTTTATCGCAGCCTGCTACAATATTGACCTGACCCTTGCCGACATGGCGATGGTTGTGCTGACGGCCACGCTTGCCTCCGTCGGTACGGCGGGCGTTTCCGGCGCAGGCATGATTATGCTTGCGATGGTTTTAACATCCATCGGCATTCCGGTGGAAGGCATTGCCATCATTGCGGGCGTAGATAAGCTCTTTGATATGGGGCGGACAACGCTGAACATTACAGGCGATGCAACCTGCGCCATCTGGATATCGA
>OLPF01001939.1_pt1 | contig 15171 bp, 18 predicted proteins | sample 1673121 | NCBI WGS metagenome assembly OLPF01 (sample SAMEA3136756, study PRJEB25190) | human gut metagenome
GCTGCATGCGAAATACTACTAATGCTAACAATTGACACTAGTAGTAGTAATATATGCATTATTTTATTTTTCTTTTTCATAGGCATTTCTCCCCTTTATTGGGCTATTATTTATTTTTATTATACCATATTCGCCTAAAATTGACAATCTCCTTCTTTAAAATTAGTATTGATTGCCGTACAAGATAATGCAAAAGAATAAAGTTTTTCTTTGACATGGCATTTAAATTAGTTCTCGTATTAATTTGTAATACATTTTTTAATCGTACCATTCAAATTCCCAATTGCCAAACTTAACAATATCCCCTGATTGTATACCTTCTTCTCGTAATGCATTTTCAATTCCATATTCTTTTAAACATTTTTGAAAATAAAATAAAGATTCGTTATCTGCTATATTTGTTCTTCCCAGAATTCTGTCAATTGCAGGTCCTTCTACAACATAAATTTCCCCTTGTTTTGTTATTTCAAATTTAGCTTTATCCTCTTTTAATTCATAAATAACTTTTTCTTCTATTTCTATTAAATCTTCTTTTGGTAAATTTTTTAATACTTCATTTGTGTGTTTTAGTAACTCTTTTATTCCTTCACCTGTTGCTGCTGACACTTTAAATATTTCTATTTTCTTTTGTTTGGCAATTGCTTCTAGTTCTTTGTAATTTTTTTCATTTTGCATTACATCTATTTTGTTAGCAACAATAATTTGTTTTCTTTTAGCTAATTTTTTACTATAACTTTGCAATTCTTCATTTACTTTATTAAAATCCTCTACTGGATTTCTATTTTCTGAACCAGAAACATCAACAACATGTAATAATAATCTCGTTCTTTCAATATGCCTTAAAAACTGTAATCCAAGTCCAATTCCTTTGCTCGCTCCCTCAATAATTCCTGGAATATCCGCTATAACAAAACTATCTCCATATTCCGTTTTAACAACTCCTAAATTAGGTTGCAAAGTTGTAAAATGATAATCTGCAATTTTAGGTGTTGCAGAAGTTACTATAGAAAGAAGTGTTGATTTTCCCACATTAGGAAAACCAATTAACCCAACATCTGCTAATAATTTAAGTTCTAAAATAAGTTCTTTTTCAATCCCCTTTTCTCCATCTTGCGCAAATCTTGGTACTTGTCTTGTTGATGTTGCGAAATGAGAATTTCCTTTTCCTCCGCGTCCTCCTGACAATACTAATTCTATTTGTTTGTCTTGTGAAAGGTCAGCAATTACTTTATTCGAAATTGCATCTTTAATAACAGTTCCTTTTGGAACTTTAATATATAAGTCTTCTCCGCTTCTTACCAGAACAATGATTTCCACTTCCATTTTTTCCGGTCTTGTGCTTTAAATTTTTTATTATATCTAAAATCCACTAATGTATTGGTATTTGGGTCTACTTGGAAGTATACATCTCCCCCATTTCCACCATCTCCACCATCTGGTCCACCAGCAGCTATATATTTTTCTCTACGAAAGCTAATAGCTCCATTTCCTCCATTACCAGACTTTACATTAATTTTTGTATAATCTACGAACATGTTTCTTCTCCTTCAAAATAGTCCAATCGCATTGCTTTTTTTACTTTTTTCATTGTCTGTTTTGCAACACTTTGTGCCTTTTTGGTTCCCTCTATTAAAATTTTATCTACCAATTCTGGTCTTTGTTCATAATATTTTCTTCTTTCTTGTATTGGTTTTAAATATGTAACAATGTTATTGATTAATTGTTTTTTACAACCAACACACCCTCTTGTACCTGCTTTACATTCCTCACAAACTGTCTTACACTCTTCTTTTGTACTAAACAATTGATGGTAATATGAAACCATACATATATCAGGATTTCCTTTGTCATCTTTTTTTATTCTTTTTGGATCTGTTACTGCTCCCATTACTTTTTTTCTAATTTCTTCTTCTGTATCAGATAAATAAATAGCATTTCCTAAGGATTTTCCCATTTTCTCGTTTCCATCTAGTCCTTTTATTCTTTTACCACTAGAAAGTACTGCCTCTGGCTCTACTAATACTTCTCCATAAATACTATTAAATTTTCTAACAATTTCTCTACATTGTTCAATTAAAGGTAATTGGTCTTCTCCTACTGGAACTAATGCACCTTCAAAAGCTGTTATATCCGCTGCTTGACTAACAGGATACCCTAAAAATCCATAAGTAACACTTTCTCCAAATACTTCTCTTTTTTGTGCCAATTCGGTTTTTACGGTTGGATTTCTTTCTAAACGTGCAATAGTTACCAAATTAGAATAAAATACTGTTAATTCTGCTATTTCTGGTATCATCGACTGAATATAAATTGTTGTTTTGGTGGGATCTATTCCTACAGATAAATAGTCTAATATTACTTCTCGCACATTTTTTCTAACTTTTTCTGGGTTGTTAAAATTGTCTGTTAATGCTTGAACGTCTGCAATTAGTATATATGGATCATATAAACCACTATTTTGCAACTCCACTCTTTTTTGCAGAGAACCAAAATAATGTCCAATATGTAACTTTCCTGTTGGTCTATCTCCTGTTAAAATACGTTTTTTATTTTCCATTGTTATCCTCTCCTCATAATAATTTTAATGCACTTTATAAATTTTCACATTTTTTGTGCATATCTGTTTATTAAAAATCAACTCCTTCTTTTAAAATAGCTTGCAATAATTCTTTTTTCGTTTTTTCTGTAATAAATACTAAATCAAATAAGTATGGTAAGTCTAATTTATCAAATTCATTTCTTATTTTAAATTTATCTATTTCATTTACTTCTCCAAATATAGCAATATCTATGTCAGAAACTCGCTTGTGATTTTCTCTTGCTCTAGAGCCAAACACTCTAAAAGCATAAGGATATTGTATAATAATTTCTTTTATTTTGTTATATGTTTCTACTGGTAATCCAAATTTTATACTTTCTATTTTTTTCATTTTAACAACCTTTCTAACTTTATATGTAATATTATACATGATAGAAATACAAAAATCTAGCAAAACAAAAAATTTTGCTAGATTTTACTAAATTTATGCTTTTATTTCTTCTATTGGATAAACACTTACTTGTTTTTTGTCTTTTCCTTTTCTTTCAAATTTTACTTTTCCGCTTTCTAATGCAAATAAAGTGTCATCACTACCAATTCCAACATTGGTTCCTGGATGTATTTTGGTTCCTCTTTGTCTTACTAAAATATTTCCAGCTAAAACAAATTGGCCATCAGCTCTTTTTGTTCCTAAACGTTTAGACTCACTATCTCTACCGTTTTTTGTACTTCCGCCACCTTTTTTATGTGCCATTATCTTCACTCCCTTCGTCTTTCAAGTTCTATCGACGATTCTTTAAATTCTAAAATTATGCTTCAACTTTTTCTGCTACTTCTTTTGTAGCTGTTTTCTTTGCTGTTGAAGTTTTAATTCCTGTAATTTCAACTTTTGTATATGGTTGTCTATGACCTTGTTTTCTTCTATAGTTTTTCTTTGCCTTATATTTGAAAACAATTATTTTCTTTCCCTTACCATGTGAAACTACTTTTCCTTCTACTTTAATACCTTTTACATAAGGATTTCCAATTTGTACTTTTCCTTCTGTTTCACTTACTAGAACTACTTTATCAAAAGTTACTTTTTTTCCAACCTCTGAATCTAGTTTTTCAAAAAATACAATGTCTCCTTCTGTTACTTTGTATTGCTTTCCGCAGCTTTCAATGATTGCATACATTATGAAAGCACCTCCCTTTTTTGTATACTCGCTAACCTTTTATATAGGTAGCTAACATAAAAGTTAGCATTTTATTACCTTTATTAAGCGGCTTACAGGTAAGTATTATACCACGCGTTTTTATGTTTGTCAAATCTTTTCTAAAATTTCACTTACTGCATCCTCTAATACTTTATTTTCAATTACAAAATCAGCTACCTCTTTTGCATTTTTAAATTTCTCGCTATCAATTTCTAATCGTTTTTGAATAGACTCAATACTATCTCCTCTTGCTAACATTCTTTTTGTTCTTTCTTCTGCTGGAACATGAATATAAAAGCTAATGATTTTCATATTTCCCAATCCTAATTCTTGTGCTCTTTTTTTTACATCTGCAATAGAATCTACAATTTGAATACAAGCAACATTGTCTTTTAAAGAGTTAGTAGAAATTCCATAATATTCTCCATTAAACTCTGCCCTTTGTAATAATTTTCCATCTGTCCACATTTGTTCGAACTCTTCTTTTGTGACAAATAAGTATTCTGCATTTTTTTCTTCTCCAATCCTTCTTTGCCTTGTTGTATGATTAATTGCTTTTTGAAATCCTCTTTTTTCTAATTCATTTAATATGGTAGTCTTGCCACAACCACTTTCACCAATCAATATAATCAATATTATTCACCTCTACATTTACTTGAAAACAATTTTCATAATCAATTATAGTCTATAAATGATAAGGATACTATTACAATTTGTTTACGTTTTGATTACCTTTTGTTACAAATTATTATTTTTTATATTAATTATAATCCTTAGATTTTAACTACCTTTTTGTAATAAATCATAAAAAGACAGAGCATTGCAAAATTGCAATGCTCTGTCTTTTGAAGGTTACTACTTTATTGAATATTCATTCCTCGCACAGTCGTACAATGTTACGACCGTGCCATCATTCTTTACCGCTTTAACGCAATCCCCTTCTTCCTCTGTCCAGTATTCGTACACACCCAAATACTTGGCGTTTCTTATTCCAAATGCATGCACGCCTTTTGGAAAATGAACAAATAGGACATTCCTTTCTTCTTTAATATCGGTTATTGCGCTGACATGTTGCAAAACTTGTTCCATGAGCTTTTCCCCACGCTCATTGAAGACTTCAACCTTGCAGGTATCATCTACAAAGTTATGAATAGGGAAAAGTAAGCGGTTACTTGCCATCACGATTGGGTACCCAAGCTTAAAACACTGGAGACAACTCAGGTTAAGTTCATCCAGCCGAAAGTTCCCAATTTGTGTTCTTGTTCCATCTGCAGTCACACCATAGACTGCACCTTCCATTAAGAAATGGCACATAAGAAAACCTCCTTTTTATAATAAGGGTATTACCCTTTTATTAAAAGAATTGTATCAGATTTTTAACCAAAAATCAAGTTTATGTGAAGTTGTTTTTTATCTAATCTAATCGTTTTTTAGCAGTTATACAATTATCCTATAATATAATTTTACATTTTTGCAATTCTTTCTTCTATTGTTGCTATCATTTCATTAAATTTTGCCAATTTTTGTTTCTCTTCTTCTACTTTTTGTGCTGGTGCTTTTGCTAAAAATCCTGGATTAGATAACATTTTATCTGTTTTTTCTTTCTCTATGAGGATTTTGGATTTTTCTTTTTCTAATCTTTGTTTTTCTTCTTCTATATCTACTAAATCTTCAAATGGAATATAAAGTTCTATTCCCGCAGTTACAATTGATATTGCATTTTGTGGTATGTTTTCTTTGTTTTTTTGAATTGTAATTTTTTCTGCAAAACCTAGTTTTTTCAAAAATCCCTCTGATTGTTTAATTACTTCTTCTAATTCTTCTGTTATTAATATTAGATTTGATTTTTTTGAAGGATGTACATTCATATTTGTTCTTACATTTCTAATTCCTACAATTACTTCTTTTATTTGTTCTATAGCTTTTTCTTCTGTTAAATAGTTTAATTCCTTATTGTATTCTGGATATTCAGCAAGCATAATAGTTATGTCGTCATTCCATAATTTTGTATAAATTTCTTCAGTTACAAATGGCATAAATGGATGCAATAATTTTAAAGAATCTTGTAATACTTTATTTAGCACATATCCAGCAGTTTTTCTTGTTTTGTCTTCCTTATTATATAAACGTGGTTTTACCATTTCAATATACCAATCGCAGAATTCGTCCCAAATAAAGTCATATATTTTTTGTAATGCAATTCCAAAATCAAAATTGTCTAAATTATTTCTTACTTCTTTTACTACTGTATTTAGTTTTGATAATATCCATTTATCTTCATAAGTAAGGTTTTCTTCCTTTATTTCATTCATTTGCTCTAAATTCATTAAAACAAATTTAGAAGCATTCCATATTTTATTAGCAAAATTGCCTGCAGATGTTAGTTTTTCTTCTGAATAACGAATATCATTGCCAGGCGAAGTTCCTAAAATTAGTGAAAATCTTAATGCATCTGTACCATGTTTGTCTATAATTTCTAATGGGTCAATTCCATTTCCTAAACTTTTTGACATTTTTCTTCCTTGTGCATCTCTTACAATTCCATGAATTAAAACTTTTTCAAATGGAATTTTTCCTGTATGAGCTAAACTTGAAAATATCATTCTTGCTACCCAGAAAAAGATAATGTCATATCCTGTAACAAGAGTAGCAGTTGGAAAAAAGTAGTTTAAATCTTCATTTTCCTTTGGCCAACCCAATGTTGAAAATGGCCATAAAGCTGAACTAAACCAAGTGTCTAAAGTATCTTCGTCTTGTTTTAAATTTGTTGCACCACATTTGGTACATTGTTTAGGTATTGTTGTAGATACTATCGTTTCTCCACACTCTTGGCAATTGTATGCTGGAATTCTATGTCCCCACCATAGTTGTCTTGAAATACACCAGTCCTTAATATTTTCCATCCAATTATAATAAATTTTATCAAATCTCTCTGGTACAAATTTAATCTTGCCTTTTCGAACAACATCAATAGCAGGTTTTGCTAATTCTTCCATTTTTACAAACCATTGCTCCGAAATTTTTGGTTCTACTTTTGAATGGCATCGATAACATTTTCCTACGTTATGTTTGTAGTCTTCTACTTTTACCAATACGCCTAATTTTTCTAGTTTTTTAACAATCAGCTTTCTTGCTTCTAATGGTTCCATTCCTTTATATTCTGCTACTAAATCATTCATTTTAAAATGTTCATCAAATACATCTATTACTTCTAAATTGTGGTGTAATCCTGCTTCATAGTCATTTGGATCATGAGCTGGTGTGATTTTAACAGCTCCTGTTCCAAACTCTTTTTCTACAAATTCGTCCGCAATAATTGGAATTTCTTTATTCATAATAGGAAGTATTACTGTTTTACCAATTAAATTTTTATATCTTTCATCTTCTGGATGAACAGCAACTGCTGTATCTCCTAGCATAGTTTCTGGTCTTGTTGTTGCCACTACAATAGAATTTGTTCCATCTTTCGTTGCATAGCGAATATACCAAAGATGAGTATCTTCGTCTTCATATTCAACTTCTGCATCTGAAATAGATGTATTGCAAGTTGGGCACCAGTTAATCATTTTTTTTCCTTTATAAATAAGACCTTCCTTATATAGTTTTTCAAAAACTGTGCTTACTGCATTAGATAAGCCTTCATCCATTGTAAATCTTTCTCTTGACCAATCACAAGAACAACCTAATTTTTTTAATTGATTTAAAATTGTCCCACCATATTCTTTCTTCCATTCCCATGCTCTTTTCATAAAGCCATCTCTGCCAATATCTTGTTTTGTAATACCTTCCTCTTTCATTTGGGCAACAATTTTTGCTTCTGTCGCAATGGCTGCATGATCTGTTCCAGGAATCCATAATGCATTATATCCTGCCATTCTTTTATATCGAATTAAAATATCTTGATAAGTTTCGTCTAATGCATGCCCCATGTGTAATTTACCAGTAATATTAGGTGGTGGCATTACAATTGTATATGGTTTTTTAGTTCTGTCATCTGATGGTTTAAAATACCCTTTTTCTTCCCAGTTTTTATAAATTTTTTCTTCGAAATCCTTTGGATTAAATTTATCAGCTAATTTTTCCTTCATTATCTTTCTTCCCCTTTTTCCTTATTTTTTATTCCTGTATATGGTTTGTCTCCGGCTCGTTTTACCACTTTTTCTTTTCCTTGTAGTTTTACATTTTTCTTTTGCATCTTTCTAAAAATACTACTTCTTGATACCAAATTGCATCATCTCCTTTCTTTATTAACAAAACACGCCTTCAGAAAACTTTGTCTTCTAAGGGCGTGTTGGCGCGGTACCACCTTAATTTATATCTTCATTATAGCATTTAACGTTGCTTATACGGAAATAACTACTTTTTTTCACTATTTCAACTAAAAAAGCTACCTTCTGTTTCTCTATACTTAAAAGAGCTTTCAGCCACGGACTCTTTTTCTCTGTAAGTAGTATAAACATACTCCTCTTTTTTTATTGTTTTTACTATTATGATAGTATTTATATTAACATAAATTAGGTATCTGGTCAAGAGTAGATATATTTTTTTTACATAATTTCGAACATAATCATTCTTTTTATTTAGGTAACTAATTTATGCAATACAATTACCCAAACTGACATATTTGATATATTGATTAAAATACGATTGTTTGCTTTTTGGTTCTTATCTAAAACTATGTTTTATGCTTGAAAGCACTATCTATAAACACATAAAAAGCATCTATCATTTTTGCATACTCCCAAAATGATAGATGCTTTTTTCTATTCCTTCAAATGTATTAGTACTAAGTATTAAAATAAATTAGCAATCCAGCAGCTATCGCAAAAACAAAACCTATTATTTTCATCCCCATACTTGCTTCGTTTTGATCTCCAAAACTAAATATTCTTCTTGTAATAGGACGTGCATCATACACTAATATTATACCTAATACTGCTAATATTGCTCCTAATATTTTTAAAAACATCATTTATTATCACCACTTTTTTATTTTATTGTATTCTTGTCGTTTTTTCAAGTGCTTTAAGATGTTATCTTTTATTATTTTCCTTTTCTTGTTACACCATATTTTTATTTACTCTTGTCAACATCCATTAACACAACATGGTTTGTACATTTTTATTTGCTCATTTGTGCCTATTAAAATAAGGAGTTGCCTCCTTATTCATCTTTTACATCTTTTAATAATTCTAATTGAGAAATCAATAATGCTTCTATTTTTGCTTTATATACATCAATTTGTTTTTTTACTTCTTCAAATTCATGTTGTTTTGCAATAATTTGCGCATTTAATTCATCAACTGATGTTCTTGCTTCCAATTGTGCATTTTTTAATATTTGATCAGCTTCTTTTTGTGCAACACTTTTTACTTCTTCTGCTGTTGATTGTGCCATCATTAATGTACTTTGTAGCGTTGTTTCTATATTTCTATATTTTTCCAAATCATTTTTTTGTTCTTCTGATTTTGTTTTTAGTTCGCTATTTTCTTTATATAATTTTTCATAGTCTGCTGTTAATTCATCCAAAAAATCGTCTACTTCATCTACATTATAACCATTCATCATTTGTTTAGAAAATTTTTTATTTTCTATATCTAAAGGTGTTAGCATATTTTCCTCCTATTTTCTTATTGTAAAAAAAGTTGCATTTAAACAATAAGGTTATTTTTTATTTTAACCAAGATACAGATAATTTATTTTTTATTTCTTCTCTTGCCATATCATTTACAATATCATAATTAAATGGTGCCACTAAAAAAATAGAATTAGATATTTTTTCAATATGACCATCTAGTGCATGAACTGATCCACTAATAAAGTCAACAATACGTCTTGCAACATCTTTGTTAACATATTCTAAATTTACAATAATTGACTTTTTTTCTTTTAATTCGTTACAAATTTCTTCTGATTGCTCAAAACTAGTAGGTTTGCATATTTTCATTCTTACTTGTGTTTGTGGCATATTGACAACCTTGTTTTTTCTACCAAAAAAACCTTTTTCTTCTTCTTCTCCTGTTTCTTCTTCATATCCATATGCATTTTCTACTTCTTCTTCCTCTTCTTCTGCACCATTGTCAGCTCTAAAAAAATCTAAAACTCTGTTTACTACTGTGTTACCCATTTAAAAAACCTCCTAAAATTTCTCCTTGGTATTATGATATAATTAGTATCTATCTTTTTTTGTATCTTGTCAATACCTTGGTTTGTTTGTAATATAAACTTAATATCTATGTAATATTTCTGTAATATTTATGAATTGTTTAGCACAATTTCATCATATAAACTAATCGTTTTCATGCTTAATATTTCTTTATCTGTATAACCCAATTCCTTTAATTCTTCGTTAGAATAACTTTCTACAATTGCATAGTTTTCATTTTTTCTTAATATTTTTACCAAAATTTTGTCTAAATACCCAGCCCTATTTCTAGTTACATAGTTCATTTCTTCTTCTGTTATAATTGCAGAGTTTGGAACTTTTAGTCCATTATCACTCCACCAAATTACTTCTATAGAAATTTTTCGATAACTAATTAGTTCCGGCAAATATTGATTTGTTTCAAAAATAATAACTCTTTTTTCATTTTCTTCTACAATATGTGATATTGTTACACTAATTTCTTTAGAAGATGCTATCCTTAATTTTAACTTATCTCCTACTTTAGCTTCTTTTGCTTCAGTAGAATTCATAATAGTAGCTATATAAAATTGAAAATTATTAATTACTTTTCCACTTTCTTCACTAGTCTCTATAATTTGTCCTGCCTTTAAATTTAAATCTTCTAATAATTTACTACTAATATTACTAAAATCATTTGGATTAAGTACACTTTCTAATCCATCTACTTTATAAGATACAGTTCCTGCTTTTTCAGTCATTACATTTTCTGTTCCTGAATTTAATTGATTTTCATATTCTGCTCTTTCATTAATTAATTTTTTTACATACGATCCTGCAGAGCTTAAGTCTCCTGCTATTTGTGCTTTTTTAGTAATTGCCTCTTCGATTTCTTTTTTGATTTCACTAATTTGGCTCAAAGAATTTTTTCTATATACTTCGTTTAGCTTATTGTCTATTTTACTTTCCAATATTTTTGTATCGGCAGTAGGAATTGTGTTCTCTTTTTGTAATGCTTCATCTATTTTTATATCTAGCTCTTCTATTTTTTTTATTAAGTCACTTTCTCCTTTTGTATAATAGCGAAATACAGTCCCGCCTTTTTCTACTCTTTCTCCTTCCGCTTTTATTTTTACCATTCCATTTTTATAGTTTTGCCCTTTTAATACAGTTTCTTCTCTTATAATATAACCGAATACTGTCTTCTTCTTGGTTAAGTACTCCGATTTTCTACCATAAATATATTGGTTGGCTCTTTAATTAAATTATATAGAACAACTACAAAATAAATTAAAATTCCTGTAATAATAATAACGGAAATTAATTTTTTTAGATTAATATTTATTTTCTTTTCTTTTTTTATTTTTGAAGATTGTTCTTTCAAAAGTATTTTCACCTCATTTGTTCTAAAATTATAGAAATATTTTTTTGTAAATTTTCCATTCCATCTAGCCAAATTATTTCTTTGTTTTTTCGAAACCAAGTAAACTGTCTTTTAGCATATTTTCTACTTTCTTGCTTTATTTTTTCTATCATTTCTTCTTTTGTAATTTCTCCATCTAAATATTGTTTTGTTTCCTTATATCCTAGTCCCTGTAATGCAGTTGGAAAATTTTTGTATTTCTTTAGCAGATTTTTTACCTCTTGTATTAATCCATTTTGTATCATAATATCTACTCTTTTATTAATTCTATCATATAAAATTGCTCTGTCTAATGAAATTGCAAAAACTTTATAATCATATGGTATTTCTTGTTTTTTAGATTCTATTTCTTGTTCTGTCTTTGTTTTTCCTGTTTGTTTGTAAATTTCTAAAACACGCATAATTCTTTTTTGATCATTTGGGCTAATTTTCTCCATTGCCTGTGGGTCAATTGTTAAAGCTTTTTGATACAATACCTCTAACCCTCGTTTTTCTACTATTTGGTTTAAATATTCTCTATATTCTTCATCCAATGTTAATTCAGGATATTGTATATTTTCAACAAGTGAACTAATATACAATCCTGTTCCACCTACAACTATAGGTGTTTTCCTTTTTTGAAGAATCTCTCCTATTGCTTGCATAGCATCTCTTTTATAGTCTGATACACTATATCTTTGACTAGGCAAAATACAATCTATTAAATAATGTTTTATTCCTTGCATTTCTTCTATTGCAGGTTTTGCTGTACCAATTGTCATATCTTGGTAAATTTGCATTGAATCTGCTGATACAATCTCTCCCCCGAATTTGTTTTGCAAGTTCTACTGATAATCTTGTTTTTCCGAGATGCTGTTGGACCAGCAATCACAATGACTTTCGGTTTCATAGTTTCTTCCCTTCTATCTTCTACTAAATTTTTTTTCAATGTCTGTTTTGGTCATTTTTATAGCTGTTGGTCTTCCATGTGGACAAGTAAATGGATTTGGTAATACAAGTAACTTTTTCATTAAACTATCTACTTCTTGTATATCTAATTTCATATTTGCTTTTACGGCAGCCTTGCAAGCAATAGTTGCAATAAATTTATCTTCTTTTTCTTGTCTTGCTGTAATTGCAACAGTGTCAATTTCATCTAATATATCTAAAAATAATTGTTTTGTATTTAATTCCATACAAATATTAGGAACACCTGTTAATTTGATGGTATTATCTCCAAATTCCTCTAGTGTAAAGCCTGCTTTTTCAAACATGGCTATATTTTCTTTTACTATTGCTGTTTCTTTATGTGTTAATGTAATTACATCTGGTACTAACATTAATTGAGAATCTTTTGGACCATCGGAATAAAAATTATTTTTTACTTTTTCATACATAATTCTTTCATGTGCAGCATGCTGGTCTATAATGTAAATTTCGTCCTTCATTTCTAATATAATATAAGTAGAAAATGCAATTCCTATAATCTTATAGTCTGGTATTTTTGAATAGCTTTCTTTGTCTTCAAAAACGGATAAGTTTTTTCCATCTTCTAACTTCATATGTGTATACTCTATTTTTTCTTCTTGTCTTGTCGTAATTGGCTCTTGTCCAAACGTTTTTGTATACATTTCCACAAATTCTTTAGAAGGTTCTTTTGTTTCTATAGCAGTTGAATTACTTGCAATTATATTAGCCATTTGTTCTACTTGTTCTTCTGTAGGTGTTGGTATATTTTGCTTTGCAATTTCTTCTGGATCTTCTCTTTTTTCTGTAATTGTTTTGTTTTTGAATAATTCCTCAATTACATTTTCTCTTTCTTGAAGTGTTTCTTTTTTATCTTTTCCTCTAGAAAATAATGTTGGTATTCTCATAGTTCTTTGCTCTATTTCTTGCTTTACTGTTGCTATAGCTTCCACTGTTTTTTCTTTTATTGGTTGCATTTCTTCTTTTTCAGTATTTTTTACCAGTTCTTCTCCTAACAGTGCATTCTTAATAGCATGAAACACAGCTTTAAAAACTTTTGATTCATCCGAAAATCTAACTTCTAATTTGGATGGATGAACATTTACATCTACTTTTTGTGGATTTATTTCTATATTAAAAATGCAAAATGCAAATTTTCCAATAGTAATTAATCCTTTGTATGCCTGTTCTATAGCAGCTGACAAGGTTTTATCTTTTACATATCTTTTGTTAACAAAAAATATTTGATTTGCTTTATTAGAACGAGCAATTTCAGGTTTCCCTGCAACACCTGTCACATGAATATCTTCGTAAATATAATCTATATCCACTACTCCAGAAGAAACGTCTTTTCCATAAATATGGTACAAAATACTTTTTATATTTCCATCTCCAGAAGTTTGAATTACTGTTTTTCCTGTATTAATAAATTTTACTGCTATATTTTTATTTACCAAAGCAAGTCTTGTTACAAAGTCTTCTATATAACCAGATTCTGTGTAATCTTTTTTCAAAAATTTATATCTAACTGGAGTATTAAAAAATAAATTTTGTACTGTAATTGTTGTTCCTACAGGGCACCCAAACTCTCCTTTTTCTAATATTTTTCCTCCTTCTATAAGTATTCTATAACCAATTGTACTTTCTGGTTTTCTTGATACCATTTCTACATTGGCAATTGCAGCAATACTTGCCAATGCTTCACCTCTAAACCCCATGGAAGTTACTGTATTTAAATCTTCTGCTTTTCTTATTTTGCTAGTAGCATGTCTTTCAAATGCCATTTCCATATCATCTGGTGCAATTCCTTTTCCATTATCTGTAATTCTAATGTAAGATATTCCTCCATTTTTTATTTCTATATCTACTTTTGTTGCCCCTGCATCGATTGAATTTTCTACTAATTCTTTTACTACAGAAGCTGGTCTTTCTATTACTTCTCCTGCGGCTATTTGGTTAATCGTTAAATCATCTAATAATACAATATTTCCCACGTTTATTTCTCCTTCAAAATTTGTTTAAAAACAAATTTTGTACTATTCATTCTTTATCCATGCAAATTATATCATTAAATAGTATTTTTTGTACAGTTTTTTATTAAATTTGAAAAAAAAACATCTTGCATACTAAAAATAGGACTAAATACACATCACTTTTCTCTAATATGCCATATAATATAGGAGAGTAGCAATGTTACTCTCCTATATTATATATTGATTATTCTGTTTTGGGTAGAATTATCCTTTTAAAAGTATTTAGATGTTTTTGATTAAGTATTACCATATATTTATAATTCGTAATCCTCCCCATGTATATCCCCAGTCATCACCTGGCACTTTTCTTCCATAAACAGTCATTTTTAGTGTAGCTTGGGAAATATTTCCGACATCCCAACTCGATTGTTCAAGAATAAATCCATCATTTGATCCTGACGATGACTGTCCTGCTTTATATACGACCTGATTATCTCCAACTATTAATTCAACAAAAACTTGCCATCCATAATAAGCATTTGTTCCAACCCATAATTCAAAACCCAAATTAGAAATATTCGTAAGATCTAAATTCCATGTTTTAGTCATTGTAGTTCCATAGCCTCCACACGCATTATTCTCCAAATAAAAGGTATAAAGACCACCATCTGCACATATCACAGTACATTTTCCAACTACTCCTGAGCCATCTATTGCTGTTGCCGTTATAACAGCTGTTCCTGAACTTATATAAGTTACTACTCCACTTGTATTAACAGTTGCTACTGCCGGATTGCTACTACTCCAGCTTACCCCTTTATTTGTTGCATTACTTGGCGTTATCTGTGGAACGATAGTGTACGTCGGACTTTCAGGAAACAATGTTGGGTGAAACAATGAAATTCCAGTTACTTTAATATTCTCTGTACAAGTTACTGTACAGGTTCCTTTTATTCCTGAACCATCTTGAG
>OLPF01001940.1_pt1 | contig 15168 bp, 14 predicted proteins | sample 1673121 | NCBI WGS metagenome assembly OLPF01 (sample SAMEA3136756, study PRJEB25190) | human gut metagenome
CGCAGGACCACAGCTCGACGGGGTTCTTGGGGTCGATGCGGTCAGCAATGCGGTGCAGGTTCCGCAGGAACAGACGGGGCTCGCAGCCATGGATGGAGTTGACGATGCAATCGCCGCTCTCGATCAGGGCCAGGGCGTCGTCCACGGTGCCCAGCTTGCTCTTATAGATCTCCTCGTGGGTCATGCCGGCATAGGCATTGTTCAGATACTCCTCATGCTTCTTGTGCTTCTTCAGCATTACATCAGGAATGTAGCGCTCATAGTTCTCGTGCTGCTCGTACATTGGATGAGTCCTCCTGTCAAAAATATACAGTCTTGTGCCAAGCACAAATTTACTTTCCTATGCTAACCTACCTGTCGCCAAAAGTCAAGATAGACATAATGCGGTAGTTTGAACAAAATTATCCGTCGACCTTTGGCCTTTTTGACGCAATCTTCTGGAAAACTTGCAGAACAGGCCCTTTTTTCGAGATTTTCCTTTCCCTTGCCTCGGTTTTCTGATACAATTGGCCCAAATGAGAGCCGTTTTTGGCTTTGGAAACTGACGCATTTCCCCAACGAGTTTCCGCTGACAGATATTACTCCAAAGGAGGATACATTACCTATGTTACAGCCTGGAATTTCCGCCGAAGTCAAGTTCGTCGTGACCGACGAGCTCACCGCCAAAACCGTGGGCAGCGGCACCCTGGACGTGCTGGCCACCCCCGTGATGATCGCCCGCCTGGAGCAGGCCGCCTGGACGGCCGTCGCCCCCCACCTGGCCGAAGGCGAGGGCACCGTGGGCACCCTGATGAACGCCAAGCACCTCAGCCCCACCCCCGTGGGCCTGGAGGTCACTTGCCGCGCCGAGCTGACCGAGGTGGACGGCCGCCGCCTGGTCTTCAAGGTCACCGCAGAGGATGCCCGCGGCCCCATCGGCGAAGGCACCCACGAACGCGCCATCATCCAAAACGAGCGCTTCGTCACCAAGGCCTATAAGAAGCTGGAGGGCTAACCAGAAACGCCGTCTCTGAACCCGCCGTGAGTCAGTAGAAGGCTTCTCCCCTCCCCCGAACGCGCCAAAGGCGTCTCCCACAAAAAACCGTTGGGAGACGCCTTTTTTCTCGTTGTTTCTCTGGAAGTTTTTGGTAGATTATGGACAGAAGCTTGCAGGCCTCGCAGAAAAGTCTTGCTTTTTGTTCACAATTCGGTTACAATGTAGTAACAATCGGAAACATTTAGAAACAGGAGAACTGCTTATGAAGACCCAACTGCCCAGCGCGATCATCTTATGTGCGCTCTTGCTGGTCCTCTCCCTCCACGCCTTCGCGGCGGGAAACCAGACCACCCATGTCTCTTCCTCTGGCACATCCCACGGAGCTTCCAACGCCAGCGCCCTGCTGGCCAATGCCCTCGGCACCCGGTACACGGGCTATACCATCACGATCCAACCCACCGCCGCCGGAGAAGCTGCGCCGACCGCTGCCCTGCTCTCCGACGCTTCCTCCCGGACCTGTTCCGCCGGGACGATGGCCGTGGAGGGCGAGACCTATCTCGCTGCCGCGCCGGTCCTGCGGGCGCTGTATCCCGGTCTGGCCGTGACGGAGCAAGCCGACACCCTCTCCGCCCGGGGAAACGACCTGCACCTGGAGGCTCTGGCGGGCGAGGCCTACTTCACCGTAAATGACCGCTGTTTCTATGTCCCCCGCTTCGTCCAAGCCGCGGAGGGTCAAGTCTACTTACCGCTGGATACGTTTGCAGAGGCCCTGGGCTGCACCCCGTCCACGGACCCCACCACCGGCGACCTGCGCCTCTCCCAGACCGGCGCCCCCGCCACCGCGCCCGTCTATCCGGAAGAGGACCTGTACTGGCTCTCCCGCGCCATCTACTCTGAGTCCGGCAACCAGCCCATGGCGGGCCGCATCGCCGTCGGGACCGTCATCCTCAACCGGGTGGCCGACCCCGCCTTCCCCGACACGATCAAGGACGTGGTCTTTGCTCCCCGCCAATTCTCCCCGGTGGCCAACGGGACCATCTACCACGACCCGGACGAGCGCAGCATCGTGGCGGCCAAGCTCTGCCTCGACGGCGTGCGGGAAGCCGAGCCCTGCCTCTATTTTAATGTCACCACCATGTACTCCTGGGCCGACCGCAGCCGGACGTATTACTGCACCATCGGCGGTCACAATTTCTATCTGTAACAGAAGTACCTCCCGTCCTCATCTGCCCCTCTGCTTCCCTTTCCCAGAGGGCGGGAAAACTTTTTTGAATTTTTTCAAAAAAGGGCTTGACTTCTGGCAAAAACCTGCTATAATTTCCATTGTTGCTTGTCCCGCACGAGCCACGCAAAAACAAAACAGCACTACGAAACGTAGAGCAAACACGGAGAAGTCGCGTAGTTTGGTCGAGCGCGCACGATTGGAAATCGTGTAGGCCCCAAAAGGGTCTCGAGGGTTCGAATCCCTCCTTCTCCGCCACTTTTTGAAACCCTCGAACTTCGGTTCGAGGGTTTTTCTTTTCCCCTTCTCGATCCCGTATTCATTTCGCTTCCCGTTTCTGGTTGCGATAAAAAAATCCTGAAGCCGTAAGGCTTCAGGATTTTGGTGGAGACAACAGAACTCGAATCTGTGACCTCTCGCGTGTGAGGCGAGCGCTCTACCAGCTGAGCTATGCCTCCATGTGGTGACCCGTACGGGACTCGAACCCGTGTTACCGCCGTGAAAGGGCGGTGTCTTAACCGCTTGACCAACGGGCCGGAAAAGAGACCTTGGGAGGTCGCCCTCCCAAGGTCAGTGGTAGCGGCAACTGGATTTGAACCAGTGACACTTCGGGTATGAACCGAATGCTCTAGCCAACTGAGCTATGCCGCCGTGTCCGACCGTCCGTAGCGAACGATGCTTAGTATATCGGACAAAGTCGGATTTGTCAACACCTTTTTTTCATTTTTTTTGGAAATTTCAGTGCTTTTCTATTTTATCAATTCCGGTCACCAAATTCACCAGGGTTTCCGTCATTTTCTCCAAGGACTCCACGGGGATATACTCATAGACCCCATGGAAGTGGTAGCCGCCGGTGGAGAGATTCGGGCAGGGCAGGCCCAGAAAACTCAGCCGCGCCCCGTCCGTGCCGCCCCGGATGGGCACGTCCACCGGCTCCACCCCCGCCTGACGGAAGGCTGCTCTGGCCCAGTCCAGCAGCTCCGGGTGGGGCAGGATCTTTTCCTTCATGTTGTAATAGGAATCCGTGAGGCGGACCTCGACGCTCATGGGGCCGTACTTTCCGTTCAGGTAATCCCCGATGCGCTGCATCGTCTGCTTGCGGGCCTCGAAGCTGTCCCAGTCGTGGTCCCGGAGGATCCAGCTGAGCTTGGCCTCGCTCTCGTCCCCCTCCATGCCACAGAGGTGGTAGAAGCCCTCGTAGCCCTCGGTGTGGGCGGGGCTTTCCGCCGGAGGGACCATGACGATCAGCTCCGCCGCCATCAAACAGGCGTTCTTCATCTTGTTCTTGGCGTCGCCGGGGTGGATGTTGACCCCGTGGATCACGACCTCGGCGCTGGCGGCGTTGAAATTCTCATACTCCAGCGTCCCCAGTGGTCCGCCGTCCACGGTGTAGGCAAAGTCCGCCCCCAGCAGGTCCAGATCAATATAGTCGGCCCCTCGCCCCACTTCCTCGTCGGGGGTGATGCAGACGGCCACCCGGCCGTGAGACAGCTCCGGGTGCTCTGCCAGGTAGGCCACAGCCGAGACGATCTCCGCCACGCCCGCCTTGTCGTCGGCCCCCAGCAGCGTCGTGCCGTCCGTCACGATCAGCTCCTTGCCGACCTGGTCGTTTAAGTCCGGGAAGTTAGTCGGCGTCATCACGATGCCCCGCTCGGCGTTCAGGACCAGATCTCCGCCCTCGTAGCGAACGATCTGCGCCTTCACGTTCTCCCCCGGCACACGGGGCGCGGTGTCCATGTGGGCGATGAGGGCCAGGACGGGCAAGTCCTCCTTCCCTGCCGTGGCGGGCAGCCAACCGTAGACCGCACCGTTCTCGGCCAGATGGGCGTGTTCCAGGCCCAGGTCTTGTAATTCCTGCGCCAGCCGCGCCCCTAATCTCTTCTGCTTGGGGGTGGAGGGGGTCAGGGCAGAGTCCTCGTCGGACTGGGTGTCGTAAGTGATATAGTATAAGAAGCGTTCGATTGGTTTCATGGGTTCGCCTGCTTTCTTCTGTCTTGACGGTGGGCGGCAGCCTGGGGTATGATGCCCTTGTCCCTTATTTAGTGTACCATTTAGTGTACCACACTGCGCCGTGTTTTTCCATCCAAAAAAAGTTCGACCAGGAGGCTTTTATGCACTACCCCAACGTATCCCCCGCCGTCTTTCTCGCCCGGCCTAACCGCTTTGTGGCGGAGGTCCTGCTGGACAGCGTGCCCACCACTGTCCATGTAAAAAACACCGGCCGCTGCCGGGAACTGCTGGTCCCCGGGGCGGCGGTTTGGCTGACCAAGAGCGGGAATCCGAACCGCAAAACGGCCTATGACCTCATCGCCGTTCAGAAGGGAGACCGGCTCATCAACCTGGACGCCCAGGCTCCCAACCAGGTCTTTTTCGAGTGGGCCAGCGCCGGGCACTTTCTGCCGGACCTGACCCTGCTCAAGCCGGAACAAAAGCACGGCGACTCCCGGTTCGACTTCTACTGGGAGACTGCCGCCCGGCGGGGCTTCGTGGAAGTCAAGGGCGTGACCCTGGAGCAGGACAACGCCGTCTACTTCCCCGACGCCCCCACGGAACGCGGGGTGAAGCATCTCCACGGCCTGGCCGCTGCCCAGGCAGAGGGCTATGACTGCACCGTCTGCTTTGTCATCCAAATGGCCCAGGCGGACTTTTTCGCCCCCAACGAAACAACACACCCCGCCTTCGGGCAGGCCTTGCGAGAGGCCGCCCAGGCGGGGGTGCGGGTGTTGGCGTATTGCTGCGATGTGGCACCGGACCGGTTAGAAATGGGGCAAGCGGTGGCGGTGAGGTTGAATGTGGGTGGGAGGTAGTAAGCCACCCCCGTCCCCTGCGAGACCACCCATCAAATCCCTCCGGCTTCGACGGACTCCATCTTTCTCTGTCCCCGGATCACTTTGATCTTTTCCGTCAGCGTCACGACGATGCCGACCCAGATGATGCAAAACGCGATGAGCTGGTCCACGTTCAGCGCTTCCTTAAAGTAAATGAGGCCCACCAGGAATTGCAGCGTCGGGTTAATATACATCAGGATGCCCGAAAAATAATACGGGATCTCTTTCACGCCCAGGTTAAACAGCAGCAGCGGGACCGACGTCACCACGCCGCAGGCGGGCAGGAGCCAGAAGCTCGCCCCGGCCAGCACCCCCGTTGTCCCCCCGTGGCCCGCGCACCACCAGGCAGAAAACGCCAGCGCAAAGGGCGTCATGCACAGCGTCTCCATGAACAGGGAGGTCTGGGCCGTGAGCGGGACCCGTTTTTTCAGCGCCCCGTACACCGTGAAGGGCACGGCAATGGCCAGGGCCAGGATGGGAAACCGCCCCGTGCGCACGGTGAGATAGGCGATGCCCACCCCGGCAATGAGGAAGGTGGCCGTCTCCGCCTTGCTGGGGCGCTCCCGGAAGGCGATGACCCCCATCAGGCCCACCAGCACCGGCTCGATGAAGTAGCCCATGCTGGCCTGGAGCACATGGCCGCTGTTCACGGCGTAGATATAGATGCCCCAGTTTAACGTGATGAGCACGCCGCACAGGAAGCAGTTGCTCATCGTCGCGCGGCTGCGCAGGGCGTCCACAGCCTCTTTCCAGCGGCGGGTCACGAGCAGGTAGGCCGCCATGAACACCAGGGACCAGACGATCCGCTGGGCCAGGATAAAGACGGAGTTCACCTGCCCCAGAAAGCTCCAGTAGATGGCCAGCAGGCCCCACAGGACGTAACCGCTCGTGACGGTCACAAGGCCCATGGTTTGTTTTTCTTTGTTCTCTTGCATGCTTCTCACACTCTCTCTTTTGTGGTATACTGGCCCCATCTTCTCTCGTCAAGAAGGCCATAGTTTTCCCATTGTAGCCCCGGTCAGGCCGGCTGTCAATGGCCGGGGGGGACGACACAAGATTTCAGGAGGTCACCATGAAGAAATCTCTTATGTTTCCGTTTCTTTTCGCGGCCCTGCTGGCACTGTGCGCCTGCACGCAGGGAACAGAGCCCGATGCCCCCACCGCAAACGCCGGCATCATCCTGACGCTCCGCGCCGCAGAGCACCCGGAGCTGGACTTTGGCATGGCGGGAGAGCAGCGTGCGCTCATGGACTTTGCCGTTGGGACGGACGGGCTGGTTTATCTCTTGGGCCAGGACGGGCAGATCCTGGCCTATCGCGCCGACGGGACCCTGGCCGCAGAGTATGACCTGGCCCTGCGCCAGCAGGGCCTCACCGCCTGCCGCATCGCCGCCGGAGACGGCGTACTCTATCTTCTGGACGGGCACAACAACGTCATCCTCACCGTGGAGCAGGGCAAGCTCAAGACGGTGTCGGTCCTGGGCTTTTCAGACGTTGGGATGGTCAAGTCCCTCTATGTCGACCGGGACGGGGTCCTGTGGCTGTCCTTTGCCAACATCGAGGGCGCCTACACCGCCGCCATCGATCCCAGCGGGGACGAAGCCAAGATTGTCGGGGAGACCCAGCCGGGCTATCTGATCGGCCCGGACCTGACCTATCTGCCTGAATTCCTCTCGGAGCAAGACGAGTCGGAGGAAGACGAGGGCAGGCAGCTCGGCATCACGCTGTATCAGAACGGCCAGACCTTGGACCGTTTCTGCATCGGCCCAGCGGACCCCCACCGGAGCATCACCGGTTTGCAGCTGTATGGTCCGACCGACGATGACCGGGACGGCAAGACCAAGTACGCCGGGATGCTGCTGGAATTCGTCAACGAGACGGACGACCCGGCCCAGGAACAGCTGCTCCAGACCCCCGTACTCATCGACCCGGAAGCCGGGACGCTGGAGGCGGCCGATTTATCTCTACCGGACGAGGCGGTGGTCGAACCGTCGTCGGAGGAGACGTATCGCATGGCCTTCTCGGACGAGGCCCTGACGATCCAGCCCATCGGCGCGTATTTTTCCGGCCGGGGGAGCGGCACGGACTATGTTTTGACCCGATGAGAGAGAAACCGCGCGAAGGGCCTTGTGTTTTTCGCGTGGGTTCGATATAATGAAGTGTTCGCTGTTGACCAGCGACCGAAGGTTTCAGAATTTTTAACGTGATACAAAGGAGACTGCCCATGCCTTCCAACCTCTTCTCTGCCGGCCAGATCGGCACCATGACCCTGCCCAACCGGGTCATCCGCTCCGCCACCCAGGACCCCTTCGGCCACCGGGACGGCACCTGCGCCCCCGAACAGGTCGCGCTCTACCGCGACATTGCCGCCGCCGGGACCGGCGCCATCATCACCGCTTACAGCTACATCTCCCCCGAAGCCCGCTCCACCGGCATTCAGGTCGGCTTTGCCACCGAGGAACAGCGGGCCAGCCAGAAGGAAGTGCTGGACGCCGTGCACGAGGCAGGCGGCCGCCTGATCCTCCAGCTCATGCACGCCGGCATGAACGTCTTCATGCCCGAAAAGCACGTGGCCGGCGGCAAGCTCCTGGCCCCCACCGGCGGCCTGAAGGCCCCCAACGACATGGAGACCACCGAGATCACCGCCGAGGACATGGCCAAGATCAAGGCCGACTTCGTGGACGCTGCCAAGGCCGCCAAGGAACTCGGCTTCGACGGCATCCAGCTCCACTGCGCCCACGGCTATCTGCTCAGCCAGTTCCTGGACCCCAACACCAACCAGCGCACCGATGCATACGGCGGCAGCGCCGAGAACCGCTTCCGCTTCCCCGGCGAATGTCTCACCGCCATCCGCGAGGCGGTCGGCAAGGACTACCCCGTCCTCATCAAGGTCAACACCAACTGCGGCGGCGAGTACAAGGCCTCCTACGCCGAGGACATCCTCTACTTCTGCCGTCAGTTCGAGGCCCTGGGTGCCGACGCCATTGAGCTGTCCGGCTACAACTGGCTGGGCCTGGGCAAGAAGCAGGTGCCCACCTTCTACCTGGAGCAGGCCAAGGCCATCCGCCAGGAGGTCAAGATCCCCCTCATCCTGGTCGGCGGCGTGCGCGGGCCGGAGACGGTCCAGGCCATCCTGGACGCCGGCATCGAGTTTGTCTCCGCCTCCCGCCCCTTCATCTGCCAGCCTGACTTTGTCAAACACCTGGAGCAGGGCGAGGATTCTCCCTGCGTCGGCTGCACCAAGTGCCTGGGCAACATCTGGGCCAAGGAGGGCCGCCGCTGCGTGAAGCACCCCATCCCGGCAGAGTTCGCGCAGGAGTAACTTCGCAGCAGGACCGTATGTAGGGGCCGCAGACCCCTGCGGCCCTTTCGTCCAAAGTAGCACGATGTATGCTCAAACGGTACCACACGGCAGGTTTCGGGCCGCAGAGGTCTGCGGCCCCTACGAAATGATACAAACCATGGAACAATGACCTGCCCCTTGACTTTTCTCATGATCTATGATAGGGTAACCCCTGACAAAATGTGCGTGCACAGGACTTCGGTTCTGTGCACGCCCTCTTGTCCCGGTTTTTCTGGGTGGTTTTTCCGTACCAAAGCCTCCTCATTTCTTTGATTCAGGAGGTTCTTATGGCACTCGAACACAACGCCTACCTGGGCCGGGACGACCTGGGAAAACTGCTGCGGTCCTTCTCCCTGCCCTGCATCCTGTCGCTGCTCGTCAGCGCCTTGTACAACATCGTCGATCAGATCTTCATCGGCAACAGTGAGCTGGGGTACCTGGGCAACGCCGCCACGGGGGTGGTCTTCCCCCTGCTGATGGTCGCCATGGCCTTCGGCTGGTGCGTGGGGGACGGCTGCGCGGCCTACCTCAGCCTCTGCCAGGGCAAGGGCGACGCCCAGAGCTCCCACCGGTGCGTCGGCAGTGGGGTCACCATGACCTTTGCCGCCAGCGTCTTTCTGATGATCGTCTGCGGCATCTGGCAGGAGCCGCTGCTCCGCCTCTTTGGTGCCTCGGACACCACCATCGGCATGGCCATGGAGTATTTTACGATCCTGCTGGGGGCCTTCCCCTTCTACATGCTGACGAACTCCACCAACGGGTCGATCCGGGCCGACGGCAGCCCCAAGTACGCCATGCTCTCCACCGTCTCCGGTGCGGTGACGAACATCGTCCTGGACCCCATCTTCATCTTCGGCCTGCACTGGGGCATTAAGGGCGCGGCCTGGGCGACCGTGGCGGGGCAGGTCCTGTCCTTCGTCCTGAACGCCGCTTATCTCCTGCGGAAGACCAAGAGTTTCCAGCTGGAAAAGGCCAGTTTCAAACCCCATTGGCGGGTGTTTTTTGCGTCCGTCCAGCTGGGCATCTCGACCTTTGTGACGCAAATTTCCATCGTGGTCGTCTCCCTGGTCTGCAACCTCATGCTGTCGCACTACGGCACCCTGTCCGTCTACGGGCCGGACATCCCCATCTCCGTCATCAGCATCGAGACGAAGGTCTATACCATCGTCATCAACATCGTCGTCGGCGTGGTCCTGGGCGGCCAGCCCATTTTGGGCTATAACTACGGCGCGGAGAAATACGACCGCGTCCGCAAGACGTACCAGCTGATCCTGGCCACCACCCTGGCCGTGGGCCTTGCCGCCACGCTGGTCTTTGAGCTTTGCCCCCAGCTCGTCGTGGGCATTTTCGGTCAGGGCGACCCGCTGTATTGGGAGTTTGCCATCCAGACCTTCCGCGTCTTCCTCTCCCTCATCACCTTCACCTGCTTTATCAAGATGACCTCCATCTTCTTCCAGGCCGTGGGCGAACCGGGGAAGGCGACCGCCGCCTCGCTCATCCGCGACCTGGCCTGCTTCGTCCCCCTGGCCCTGCTCCTGCCGCACAAGTTCGGCATCCAGGGCGTGCTCTACGCCGGCCCCGCGGCAGACGCCATCGCCATGCTGGTCGCCGTGGTGCTGACGGTCCGGTTCTTCCAACAGATGAACCGGCAGGCGAAGAAAGACTAAGTTTTCAGTTTTTCACACCCATGCGGAAAACGTATCTGCACACCTTCCAGGCGCAAAAAACGAAGGCCACGCCTTGACAGACGCGACCTTCTGGGCTATACTGTATTCAGCAGGAGACAGCTGGCAATGGTTGGCTCCCGAACAGAACTATGTCAAAGACGATAGTAACCGCTTGGTGGCCGCCAGGCGGTTACTTCTCTCTATCGTCCTTGCCCTTCTTTTTCCCGATTCTCTCGGAAACTTCCAGTAAAAGCGCAGAAACTGCAACTCCTGTCTGAATGATCTCGCAAATCACGGAAAGCAAAGACACAAAAACTCCCCCCTCCCTTGGGATCAGGGGTGCTGAGAGGTGCAACCCCCGGAATGAAATATACTTGGGGGAGACACAACCGCCGAACCAGCGTGCCTATCACGCCGTTTACATGGCACAGCTTGATTTGATTATGTCACAAAACGACAAAATTTGCAATATCCATCTTTCTTACTCTGTCAGCCGGTTCTCCGTGCCCCAGGCGAAGAAAGCATAAGTTTTCCACAGGGGTGTGGAAAACTGTTTTACAAAACACAAACCGTCCGTGCGGAGTAGGTTCGCACGGACGGTTTGCGTTTCCGGGGGGCTCTATGGATCAAGTCAGCCGGAGAAGGCACGCTCACAGGCGCTTCTCGATTTCCCGCCAGCTGTGGGTGGTCAGGCAGCTTTTGTCCAGGTCCTTGTGCAGGTTCTCCCATAGCCGGTATGGCAGCGTGAGGGAGAGGCAGTCTTTGAGGGCGGCGCGGCGCTGGGAAATGTCAAACAGGCCCATGATCGCGCAAGGCTCCTCCTGGTCGAGCTGCCCGGCGGCATATAGGATCGACTGGCACGCCGCACCAAAGGGGGCCAGCGTGTTGATCCGTTTTCCGTTGTGAAAGCCCAGCATCGTGACCAGGGCCGAGATCTGGTCCGGGTTGGCGAAGAGGTAGACCAGATCGGGCGTTCCGACCTCGTCCCATCTGTGCAGGGGCGCAAAGACGATGCGGGGATACGCCCTGTCCGAAAAGGGCGTGCTTTCTTTCCATCGCAGCCCGACCTCTTCATCGCAGAAGAAGCGTTCCCCCTCCCGCATCATCTCTTTGGTCTTCTCCGGTAGCCCCTCTGGCACATGCGCCCCCATGCCCTGGGAAAGCAGCCGGTGGATGTTCGGGTTTCCTCTGGTATAGCCATCCCCGAAGCAGGCCCCGACCGCACCGCCCGGACAGGTGCAGCCCGCCTCGTCCATCCCGATGATCTTCCCACGGGAGGCCGACATCAGCAGGGGAAGCACGCAGTTTCGCTTGTTCGGGGACGGGGTAAACTCACACGCAGCCGTCGTGTTCCCCAAAAAGACCCCCACGGGTTCCCAGGTCAAGTGCAGCATGTTGACCAGTTGTGTGTTCATAAGCGGCCCTTCTTTCTATCTTGTGTAGCGGTTCATGTTAAACCAGGATGATCCATCCTGTCACTCTAAACTTTGTCAGAGCCTTGCCAGCAACTCGCTGGGAGTAACGGCGGGGACTTTGCTGATGAGAAAGTCCTTAATATTTCGGGTAACGATGAAATCCGCCTTGATGCGGCTGGCGCAGACCATTTGCAGGGCGTCCTCATAGTCCCGCGGCTGCATGGCCGCAGCCTTTTTCAAGTCCTCTGCTTTTAAGTCCTCTATGCTGAACAGCAGAGAGAGCTGGTCAATGACCTGCTTGGTCTTGACCGGGTCCAGTTCTTTCCGAAGGATATAGACGATGTTCGGAATGGATAGGGCGGAGAGATGGCCGTCCAGCTTCTCCACCTCGCAGAGCTTCCACACCTTGGAAGCGTCCGCAAGAAACGGCTCTCTGGCACAGAGCACATCCAATATAACGTTGGTATCAAGGAGCACTCTCATATTTTGCAGCCCTTTCTGCCCGAATGGCTTTGTCGTCATAGTCCCCTTTCAGCACGCCGGTGAGGGCATCCGTCAGAAAAGAAACGCTGCGCTCCTTGGATATGAGCCGGGCCACCTCGGCCCCGTTCTTGAGCACGATGATCTCATCCCCCAACTGAACGGCTTGCAGGTATTTTCCAAAGTTGTTTTGCAAGTCGGTGGTAGTGACTGCAATCATAGTATGACCTCCTATCCTCATGGTCGTTTATTTATCACTAAAATCATAATACTCTATTTTAGCTAAAATGTCAATTTCCTATTCTAAAAATCGTTCCAACGATCCATTTTTATAACATTAATGTGAATAACTTCTGAAAAACAAAAGTTTTTCACATTGATGTAAATAACTTTACTTCTTGCCGGTGGTGTGCTATCCTAGTTCCATAAGGATGGTGAGCACAGGATGGAACTAAAAAACAGAGCGCAGTATCTCAACAAGCTGATTTCCGTGCAGGATATGGACGTCATCAAGGTCGTGACCGGCATCCGGCGCTGCGGCAAGTCCAGCCTGCTGAAGCTGATGATGGCGCATTTACGGCAGCAGGGCGTCACAGAGGACCAGCTTCTCTCGATGAATTTTGAGTCCATGCGGTTTGCCGACCTGGACGGCAAGGGTCTGTATCAATACGTCATGGAACGCGCCCCCCAGGGTAAACGGTTCTATCTCTTTCTGGACGAGGTGCAGAAGATAACGGATTGGCAGAACGCCGTCAATTCCTTCCGTGTGGACCTGGACTGTGATATTTATGTGACCGGCTCCAACGCCTACCTGCTCTCGTCGGAATTGTCTACCTATCTCTCCGGCCGTTATGTGGAGATCAAGATGCTCCCCCTCTCCTTCCGGGAATTTTTGGACTTTCACGGCTATTCTCTGGAAGCCTACAAAGCCCCCAACGGCACGGTGAAACAGCGGGCCAAGGGGAAAGACGGGGAGGCCTACGCCCTGCGGGACCTCTTTGAAGCCTACGCCCAGTTCGGCGGGATGCCAGGGCTAGCGGGGGCCGAGCTGGAGCAGGAGCGGGCCAACATGCTGCTGGACGGCATCTATTCCGCCGTGGTCGTGCGGGACATTTTAGAGCGCGGCAAACACAAGGAACAGCGGGCCGTCACGGACGCGCTTTTGCTCCGCAAGATCATTCTGTTCCTGGCGGACAACATCGGCAACAACACCTCGGCGGCGTCCATCGGGCGGACACTGGTCAATGAGGGCCTGCTGGACAACGGCAGGAAAAGCAAACCGGCGGTGCAGACGATCTCCGCATATATCAATGCTCTCTTGGAATCCTACATCTTCTATGAGGTCAAACGCTTTGACATCAAGGGGAAAGATTACCTGCGGACGCTGGGGAAATACTACATCGTCGATCCCGGCCTGCGGACCTATCTGCTGGGCAACCGGGGCGGCGACGTGGGACACATCCTGGAAAACATCGTCTACCTGGAGCTGCTGCGGCGGGGCTATGAAGTCGCCATCGGTAAAGTCGGGGACAAAGAGATCGACTTCATCGCCACTAAAATGAACGAGAAAAAATATATCCAAGTGACCGACAACATGAACGCCCCCGAAACCCGTGTGCGGGAGTTGGCCCCCCTGCAAGCCATCCCCGACAACTATGAAAAAATCGTCATTGCCATGGACTGTGACCTCATCCAGGACGTGGACGGCATCCAAATCATCAAAGCGCTGGACTTTTTGCTCAGCGAAACCTAACAAAAGCTCCGCTCGGAACAACCAGGGCGGAGCTTTTTCATCCCGGCCAGCAAATCCTTTTTCCCGTTTTTTCTCTCCCCTCTCCCTTGCAGAGTAGCGCAAGCCATGATAAAATAAAGGGTAAATTATCTCAAAGCACTTCAAAACCCAGAGGAGGACGATCCTTTGTCACAATACGAATCCGAGATCAAAAGAAGAAGAACCTTCGCCATCATCTCCCACCCCGACGCCGGTAAGACCACCCTGACCGAAAAGTTCCTGCTCTACGGCGGGGCCATCGCCCAGGCCGGTCAGGTCAAGGGCAAGAAGAACACCCGCGCCGCCGTGTCGGACTGGATGGAGATCGAGAAGCAGCGCGGCATCTCCGTGACCTCTTCCGTCCTGCAGTTCCAGTATGAGGGCTTCTGCATCAACATCCTGGACACCCCCGGCCACCAGGACTTCTCCGAGGACACCTACCGCACCCTCATGGCCGCCGACTCGGCCGTGATGGTCATCGACGCGGCCAAGGGCGTCGAGGCCCAGACCCGGAAGCTCTTCAAGGTCTGCGTCATGCGGGACATCCCCATCTTTACCTTCATCAACAAGATGGACCGGGAAGCCAGAGACCCCTTCGAGCTGTGCGAGGAGATCGAGAAGGAGCTGGGCATCGACACCTACCCCGTCAACTGGCCCATCGGCTCCGGCAAAGAATTTTTGGGCGTGTACGACCGGAACAAGCAGGAGATCTTACACTTCTCCTCCAACACCAACGCCAAGAAGTCCGGCACCACCCAGATCGATCTGGACGACCCCGTGCTCATCGACATGCTGGGCCAGACCAAGCGGGACCAGCTCATCGAGGACATCGAGCTGCTCGACGGTGCCTCCTGCGACTTCGACCTCGACCGCGTCTTCCGCGAGGAGGGCGTGGAGATCGTCCACCTGTCCGGCCTGTTCGCGGCGATGTCGCCCACGACGGGCGAGCTGTGCCTTAAACTGGCCGAGCGCGCGCACGCAACCGGTGCGCGAGTCAGCTTCGACCTGAACTACCGCGCTTCGTTCTGGGCGGGACGGGAGGAGGAGCTGTCGGCGGCGTTCGCAGAGATCGCCTCTCTGGCCGATATCCTCGTCGGCAACGAGGAGGTCGTCGCGCAAATGACGCATAACAACCGCCGCAACAAGCGCTACAGCGGCCTGAAGCACCGCCTGACGGAGGCCGACGCGTCATGAAGCCTGCGCAGTGGCTGCTGGACCTGCTGTATCCGCCGAAATGCGTGTTCTGCGGGCGGCTTCTGAAGAAAACCGAGCAGGACCTTTGCAGAAAATGCCGCGTTGCCCTGCCGGAGGCAGAGCAGAGCGTCAAGCGCGGCGCGTATTATTCCGAATGCTTCGCCGTGTATTATTACGAACAATTCGTCGCCGACTCCATCCGGCGCTTTAAGTTCAATATAAGCTACAGCTTTTGCATGAGAACCTTCTCCAATAGCATGTTCATGATAGGAT
>OLPF01001944.1_pt1 | contig 15123 bp, 8 predicted proteins | sample 1673121 | NCBI WGS metagenome assembly OLPF01 (sample SAMEA3136756, study PRJEB25190) | human gut metagenome
GACGTCCTGCGCACGGAAGCCGCCGGTACGCTGGGGCGGGGTGAGCATGGCGGAGATGTCCAGCTTGGAGCCGGGGCTGTCGCTCTGCTGGGGGCGGGGACAGAGCAGGTCGGTCCGCCCCACCAGCTCCTCCACGGAGCGCAGGCCCAGGCTGGCTAGAATTTCCCGGAGCTGGCGGGCCAGGAAGGTCATAAAGTTCACGACGTATTCCGGCTTGCCCTGGAAATGCTTCCGCATGGCTGGGTTCTGGGTGGCGATGCCCATGGTGCAGGTGTCGAGGTTGCAGGCCCGGAGCATGATGCAGCCCAGGGCGACCAGGGGGGCGGTGGCGAAGCCAAATTCCTCTGCGCCCAGGGCGCAGGCGATGGCGACGTCGCGGCCGCTCATCAGCTTGCCGTCGGCCTCCAGCTTCACGCGGGAGCGCAGGCCGTTTTGGATCAGGGTCTGGTGGGCCTCGGCCAGGCCGATCTCCCAGGGCAGACCGGCGTTGTAGATGGAATTCTTCGGGGCGGCCCCGGTGCCGCCGTCGTGCCCGGCGATGAGAATGGTCTGGGCCCCGGCCTTGGCGACCCCGGCGGCGATGGTGCCGACGCCGGCCTCACTGACGAGCTTCACGCTGATGTCTGCGTATTTGTTGGCGTTTTTCAGGTCGTAGATCAGCTCGGACAGGTCCTCGATGGAGTAGATGTCGTGGTGGGGCGGCGGAGAGATGAGGGGGACGCCGGGGGTGGAACAGCGGGTCTTGGCGATCCAGGGCCAGGCCTTTCGGCCGGGCAGGTGGCCGCCCTCGCCGGGCTTGGCCCCCTGGGCCATTTTGATCTGGATCTCTTTCGCGCTGACCAGATAGCGGCTGGTGACGCCGAAGCGGCCGGAGGCCACCTGCTTGATGGCGGAGTTGCGGTCGGTGCCCAGGCGGGCGGGGTCCTCGCCGCCCTCGCCGGAGTTGGACTTGCCCCCGATGGCGTTCATGGCCTGGGCCAGACATTCGTGGGCTTCCAGGGAGATGGAGCCGTAGGACATGGCCCCGGTCTTGAAGCGGCGGAGGATCGACTCGACGGGCTCCACCTCTTCCAGGGGGATGGGGGTGCAGTCGGTGCGGAAGTCCATCAGGTCCCGGAGGGAGAGGGTGGAGCGGTCGGCCAGGGCCGTGTAGGCCTGGAACGTCTCATAGCTGCCGCTGCGGACGGCCTGCTGCAAGGTCAGGATGGTTTGGGGGTCATAGCGGTGGACCTCGGCGTTGGGGCCGCTGCGGAGCTTTTGGAAGCCGCCGCTGTCGATGGTGGGGTCGGTGGTCAGCTCCATGGGGTCGAAGGCGGCGTCGTGGCTCTGGGTCACGGCGGCGACGATGTCAGGAAGGCCGATGCCGCCCACGCGGCTGATGGTGTTGGTGAAGTAGCGGTCGATGACGTCCTTGTGGATGCCCACCGCCTCGAAGATCTGGGCGCTCTGATAGGACTGGATGGTGGAGATGCCCATCTTGGCGGCAATGCTCACCACGCCGCGCAGAATGGCCAAGTCATAATCGTCCACGGCGGAGGCGTAGTCCTTGTCCAGCAGGTCCTTGTCGATGAGCTCCCCGATGGCTTCGTGGGCCAGGTAGGGGTTTACGGCGCGGGCACCGTAGCCCAGCAGGGCGGCGAAATGATGCACGTCCCGCGGCTCGCCGCTCTCCAGAATGACGGAGACGGCGGTGCGCTTTTTCGTGCGGATGAGGTGCTGCTCCAAGGCAGACACGGCCAGGAGGGAGGGGATGGCCACGTGGTTTTCGTCGATGCCCCGGTCCGAGAGGATGATGACGTTGGCCCCCTCCCGGTAGACCCGGTCGCAGCTGACGAAAAGATGGTCCAGCGCCCGCTCCAACGAGGCGTTTTTGTAATATAGCAGCGAGAGAGTGGCCGAGCGCAGGCCGGGCATATTCATGGCCTTGAGCTTTAACAGGTCCCCGCCGGTGAGGATGGGGTTCTTGATCTCCAGGACCCGGCAGTTTTCCGGGGCGTCCTGCAAAAGATTCCCGTCGGAGCCGACGTAGACGGTGGTGTCGGTGACGATCTCCTCCCGCAGGGCGTCGATGGGCGGGTTGGTCACCTGGGCAAAGAGCTGCTTGAAATAGCTGAACAGGGACTGCTGCCGCTGGGAGAGGACGGCCAGGGGAATGTCCGTGCCCATGGACATGGTCGGCTCGTGGCCGCCGCGGGCCATGGGGAGGATGGACTGGATGATATCCTCATAGGTATAGCCGAAGACCTGGTAGAGCTTATCGCGCAGGGCCTGGCTGTTGTGGGGGACCTTTCGGTTGGGGGAGGGCAGGTCCCGCAGGCTCACCAGCGACCGATCCAGCCACTCGCCGTAGGGATGGGCGGCGGCATAGCCGGACTTGATGGCCTCGTCCTCCCGGACCTGGCCGGTGCGGGTGTCCAGCAGGAGCATCTTGCCGGGGCCGAGGCGGGATTTGCGGACGATCTTCTCCGGGGGCAGGTCCAGCACGCCCACCTCGGAGGCCAAGATCACCGTTCCGTCGTCGGTCAGGTAGTAGCGGATGGGCCGCAGGCCGTTGCGGTCCAGGCAGGCCCCCACCACGTCGCCGTCGGAGAAGAGAATGGCGGCGGGGCCGTCCCAAGGCTCCATCATGGTGGCGTAGTAGTGGTACATGTCCTGGATGGCACGGGGCATGTCCCGGTTCTGGCTCCACGGCTCCGGGATGGTCAGCATGACGGCCTTGGGCAGGTCCATGCCGCTGTACAGCAAAAACTCCAGGGCGTTGTCCAGCATGGCCGAGTCGGACCCGGAGGGATCCACCACCGGGAGGATCTTCTCCATGGCGTGGTCCAGCGGGGGCGAGTGCATGGTCTCCTCGCGGGCCAGCATCCGGGAGAGGTTGCCCCGGATCGTGTTGATCTCCCCGTTGTGGAGCAGCAGGCGGTTGGGGTGCGCCCGCTCCCAGCTGGGGTTGGTGTTGGTGGAGAAGCGGGAGTGGACCAGGGCGATGGCCGAGGCGAAGCGCTCGTCCTGCAGGTCCGGGTAGAACAGGCGAAGCTGGTTTACCAGGAACATGCCCTTGTAGACGATGGTCCGGCAGCTCAGGCTGGCGACATAGGTATCCGACACGGACTGCTCGAACTCCCGGCGCATGATGTACAGCCGCCGGTCAAATTCCAGGTCGCTCTCGGCGTCGGCCGGGCGGGCCAAGATCGGCTGCCAGATGCTGGGCATACAGTCCACCGCCCGCTGGCCTAAGATCTCCGGTTCCACCGGCACAGGCCGCCAGAGCAGGACGGGCAGCCCCGCCTTTTCGGCCAGAATTTCAAACAGCTTCTGCCGCCGCGCCCGCAAGATGCGGTCCTGGGGCAGGAAAAACATGCCCACGGCGTAGCTCCGGGCCTGGCCCACCGTGACCCCCAGCTCCGCCAGCACGGCGGAGAAGAAGCGGTGGGAGATCTGGACCAGAATGCCCACGCCGTCGCCGGTCTCGCCGGAGGCGTCCTTTCCGGCCCGGTGCTCCAGCTTTTCCACGATCTTCAAGGCCCGGTCCACCGTCTCGTGGGAGGGGCGGCCCTGGGTATCCACCACGGCGCCGATGCCGCAGGCGTCGTGCTCGAATCGTGGGGAGTATAAATTCGAGGTCAAATTGCAAGTTTTATTCTTCATACTTTCACATCCAAGCGGTTTTGAGGCTATGATACGGGGGAAAAACACACTTGTCAATAGGACGGGAAGTATTTGTAGAAAATTCGGAAAAACGAATATTATTCTTGATATTTGGCGTTTTATTGTTGGAAAATTTGCGAATTGATAATTTTTGAATGTCGAAAATCCGGTGCAGATGGGATAATTGCAAGGCTGGAATTTTGAATCAGAACGAATCAAAACATGCAAAAAGCCCCGGAGCATTGGCTCCGGGGCTTTCGAGGGTCTGATAAACTTGTCAGGGGATGCTTACTTGTTCAGCAGGTTCGTGAAGATCTGCGCGACCTGGGCGCGGGTGGCGGTGCCGGTGGGGTCCAGGGTGCCGTCGGCGTTGCCGTTGATGATCTTCTGGCCCACGGCCCACTGCAAGGCGGGGATGGCGTAGGCGGAGATCTTGTTCTGGTCGGGGAACCGGTTCAGGTTCTCCTCCGGGGTCACGTTCTCCAGGCCCTTGACCTGCTCGTAGCGGAACAGGATCGCGGCCATCTGCTCGCGGGTCACGGCGTTCATGGGGCCGAAGGTCGTCTCGTCATAGCCGTTGACGATCTTGTTGGCAGCGGCCCAAGCCACTGCGTCACTGTACCACTGGCCCGCGGGCACATCCGTAAACTTGGAAGCGCCGGTCACAGCGGGGGAGTTCTCCAGCCGATACAGCACGGTGACGATCATGGCGCGGTTCATCGTCCCGTTGGGGGCGAACGTCGTGGCAGAAGTGCCGGTCATGAGGCCCTGCTCATAAGCGTACTTCACGGCGTCATAGAACCAATTGCCGCTCTTCACATCCGTAAAGGGCAGGGCAACAGGCGCAGGCGTCTCCGCCTTAAAGCTGCCCGTCACGGTGACGGCAGAACCCGGCATGGTAAACACATACTTGCCGTCCTTCTCCGTCACGGCCACGTCCTTGCCGTCCTTGTCCACGACCTTCACGGCATCGACCACATAACCCTTCGAGGGAGAAGCCGTCACCGTCACCGTCGTGCCCTTGGAAGCCGTCTTCTTGTCCGCAGCCACAGCACCGTTGGTAGCGGCGTTGACGTTCACCGCGTAGGTGGTGGGGGTGGAGATAGAACCACCAGAAGAACCGGGACCACCGGAGGAGGGATGGGTGTAGGTGAAGGTGACACCAGTATTAGCATCAGCAGTCTTAGTTTCACCATTCACGGAGACATTAAAAGTACCGGTAGAAGACTTAACGGTGATGGTTCTGGAAGAACCAGACATCGTTGCAGAGAGGTTATCTTTCAGGACAGTGATAACATCGCCATTGTTGGCGGCGTTCACAGCGTCCTGGAAGGAAGTATAGTTGACGCCGTTCAGAGTAGCCTCGGCGGTCTGCTCGGTGGTGATGGTAAACGTACTGAAACCGTGGGGATTGGTGAAGGTGGCGTACAGTGTGTCAGATTCCTTAGATACAGTTGCAGTGTACTCATATCCCTTATGTTGGACATAGATAGAAGGATAGGCGTTTGCATCTGTAGTCGCAGGAGAAACAAAGCCAGTCGGCAGAGGAATTTTGATGGTGACAGGCTTGTTGATAATTAGCTTACCAGCGGGGCCAACAAGAACAGCGTTTGCATCAGTGACGTCAGCGCCTGTAAGTCTGATTGCACTATCAGTGTTAGCAGTTGTAGCAACCGTGCGATACATGGGGGTGATGTCAAGAGACAGAGTTTTCTTGTCAGCAGAGTTTGTATCAACATTCTTAATGTTGATGTTCATGTAGGTCTGGACAACGATGCGGACAGTCTGATCAGTGGTAGGAGTAATACCTTCCTTTGTAAGTGCATTTGTAGCTTCGGTCTGATTCACAGTGTTGTTGTTCGCAACAGTTTTTGCAGCAGCGGTCAGGCCATCACCGGTGACAGCATTACTGTCTAACTTGTTAGCAATTTGGGTTGCAGTTTCCCGTTGTTCTTCAGGAAGTTTGTTAATATCAACGGTAGGAGCAACGGGAGCAACAGTAGCGGGAGCATTGCTCTTATTTGCGACTTTATAGTTATAGCCAGCAAGGTCACTTTCCACTGCGGCTTTGCCAGTGGCGAGGTAAGCGGTGGGGTCGGTGGTGAAGTAGCCGCCAGAGATGGTGATGGTACCAACAGTCTTCTTAAGATTGCCATTGAAGTAACCACCAGTGATAGTGGTTTCGTGCTTATCATGGGTAGCATCAACGCTGGAACAAGCACCGCAGTTGAGAACTGCACAGACATTAGCACCGTCAAAAGTGCCACCGTTAATAGTAGCAATGTGGTGATTTTGGAATGCGGACTGAGTGTAGTTAGTAAAGGTACCATTCTTAATGGCGATTGTGCCGTTGTCATCGTTCTTTACTGTATTCAAACCGCCAGTAAGCAGACCACCATTGATGGTCAAAGAGGGGCATTCAGCATTTACGCCGTTTACATAGCCTGTACCTTGGTTGCCGGAAGTAGCATTCTGATAACCATTTTCAAGCAAGCTGGAGTAATGTCCATCTTGGAGAATCGTAACACCATCGTTGATTGTCATGGTGCCATGGTTCAAAACAGTGTAGAAAGAGTTACCACCGTTATTTTCAGCGCTGATACCGTTTTCTTTAGTACGGGTATAGTTACCACCGCTCAAAGTGCAAGTACCGTTGTTCCAAATAGCAGCTTTGGCGTGAGTTACGTTATCAACAGTGCCAGTACCGGTGACAGTTAGCTCTGCGCCCAGAGCAACGGTAATAGTGCTACCATTTTTGTTGGTCAGCGTCTTACCGTTCAACTCCAAAGCAACTTTTTTGTTGGCAGGGATAGTAACATCCTCAGTGCTATCCTTTATCAATGTGACAGTAGTAGCGTTTCCACCATCATTGGGAACGGCTTCGATGGCTTTTGCGAGAGTCGGATAAAGAATATCACCGATTTTAGCAACGGCAACTTCGTTCAGAGCCTTAACAGTGTACTCGCCATTATTTTGGATACAGGTGTAGTTTTCGGCGACATACTTTGTCACATCAGAGGAGAAGGTACCACCGAGCAGTTTGATGTAATCAGTTTCAGAGTTATACGCAGGATAAGCAGGGTTAGAGGCATCGAAATACACAGGCTGAGCTGCGGTCATATTAAAGTCTTTATCACCGACTTTGCCCTCGGCGGTACCATTGCAAGTAAAAGAGCCACCGGTAACAGTCACTTGACCAGCGCGTGCAACAATGCCGATACCATTATTGACAGTGAAATTACCGCCACTCACAGTAATAATATCTTTCCAGGGAGCGTAGATACCGCAAGCGATATACCCAGTAGTTTTTATATTACCGGTAAAAGTACCACCGAGGATATTGATTTTATTCGGATTTACGCGTACAGGATTACCCGTTGCATTACTATCGGTATTATTACCATTGCCAGCAATTACAGCATTATCAGATGCGCTGAAGTTGCCGTCTTTAATGGTGATTGTTGCACCAGTAGCGTATCCAGTAATAACTGCGCCTTCGACTGCTTTGATGTTTGCATACTCAATCGTAGTGGTGGAATCATGGCCTACACCCACACCAACATTTCCGGTGGAGATAATTTTACCAGTCTTATCGTTGGATGAATCGCAGATAGTTAAGTTGCCTAAGTTATAAACGGTTGTCCCAGTATGAGTAATCGTATTGCCATTCAAGTCCAGTGTAATGTTCTTATCCGTTGGAATTACTACTTCTCCTGAAGTGTTTTTCAGAAGAGTAATGGTTTTGCCATTTCCAGCTGCTGTAATGGCATCAGACAATGTGTTGTAAGTTGTGTTATCAATTTGAGCGACTGCTTGATTGACTGTGCCACCGCCGCTACCAGTAGATACATTGTTATTGGTGCTGTCCCCGCTGTCATCCGCTGCGAAAGCAAACGGTGCCATCGTTAGCATCATACACACGCACAAAACGACGGACAAAAATTTCCTTCTCATATCTTTTACCTCCTAAGATTCCATGAGAATTTTTACCATCTATCTATGTAAAAAATGCTGGAAGGAAGAGACCTTACGGGAAAGAAAATCGCTGTTTTATGCGCATAAAACAGCTGTAAGGCATACCTTACAGCATGAGCTTTCGGTAGCGGGAGAAGGGGGGATTTTGGGACGGGGTGGTAGCTTGACCACGCGCGGCGTACCCCTCTGGCTCCACGGGGAGAGCGTAGCACAGTGCAGGGCGTTTTGCAACACTACCTGCAAAAATAGCATATTTCGAGACAAAATTTGCACGTATTACGCAGAAAAAACTATTGGACATACCCAGTATAGCAGGCTTTTCGGAAAAGTCAAGCCACCCAATCCGTCCTTTTGCGGATTTATTGCCTCTTTTTTTTCGGCGGGGCGGGGCTTGCAGGAATCACAGCAAAATGGATTGCAGTTTCTGGTGAAATCATGTATAATGAGGGCTAATCTTTCATTTGACCGTTTCCGGCCAAAGTCGACTATTGACTTGACACCTGATTGGGCAGTATAATAGGGTGCTTTGACCGGGCCGAAACGGCCTGCCGGGCGGGGCGTTTTTTCTGTTTGACTGGCTTCTCGCCTTGCCCAGGACACAAGAAACAGAGGTTCTTGCCATGAATACGAATAAGAAGCTGAACATGACCATGCTGTGCGATTTCTATGAGCTCACCATGGGCAACGGGTACTTTAAGGCCGGGTATAAGGACCGGATCACGCACTTTGATCTGTTCTTCCGCAACGTGCCGGACAAGGGCGGCTACGCCATCGCGGCGGGGCTGGAGCAGGTGATCGAGTATATCCAGGACCTGCACTTTGACCCGGAGGACATCGAGTACCTGCGCAGCCGGAACATGTTCGACGAGGGATTTCTGGACTATCTGGCCAACTTTAAGTTCACCGGCGACATCTTCGCCGTGCCGGAGGGGACGCCCGTGTTCCCCAAGGAGCCGATCCTGACCGTCCGGGCCCCTGCGATCCAGGCCCAGCTGCTGGAGACCTACCTGCTGCTGACCATCAACCACCAGAGCCTGATCGCGACCAAGTCCAACCGCATCGTCCGGGCCGCCAGAGGCCGGACCGTGCTGGAGTTCGGCTCCCGCCGGGCCCAGGGGTCCAGCGGCGCCATCGACGGCGCCCGCGCGGCCTACATCGGCGGCTGCAAGGGCACGGCCTGCACCATCTCCGACCAGCTCTACGGCGTGCCCGCCGGGGGAACCATGGCCCACGCCTGGGTGCAGACCTTCCCCAGCCAGTACGAGGCCTTTAAGACGTACTGCGAAATTTACCCCGACAACGCGATCCTGCTGGTGGACACCTACAATACGCTCAAGAGCGGCATCCCCGACGCCATCAAGGCCTTTAACGAGGTCCTGAAGCCCAAGGGCATCACCAAATGCGGGATCAGATTGGACTCCGGCGACATGGCCTATCTCACCCGCGAGGCCCGGAAGATGCTGGACGAGGCCGGCTGGACCGAGTGTAAGATCACCGTGTCCAACTCCCTGGACGAGATCTTGATCCAGGACCTGCTGCTGCAGGGGGCGCAGATCGACTCCTTCGGCGTGGGCGAGCGGCTCATCACGGCCCGGAGCGAGCCTGTCTTCGGCGGCGTGTATAAGCTGGTGGCCTTTGAGGACGAGCAGGGGAACGTGGTGCCCAAGATCAAACTGAGCGAGAACGTGGCCAAGATCACGACCCCGCACTATAAGAAGCTCTACCGCCTCTTTGCCAACGACACCGGGAAGGCCATCGGCGACTGGATGTGTACCTACGACGAGGACGTGACCAGCAACCTGGCCGAGGACGGCAGCCTGACCATCTTTGACCCCGACGCCACCTGGAAGAAGAAGACGCTGACCAGCTTCTCCGCCCAGGAGCTGCAGAAGCCCATCTTCTTAAACGGCGAGCTGGTCTATGACATGCCCACCCTGGACGAGATCCAGCGCTATTGCCAGGCACAGATGGAGACACTGTGGGACGAGGTCAAGCGCTTTGACAACCCCCACAACTACTATGTGGACCTGTCCCAGAAGCTGTGGGACATCAAGTACGACCTGCTGACCCACCACAAGTGAGACCGGCCAGGCCCTATCCCAAGGGAGATCATCAAGAAGGAGCGTGGCGGGCGTGAAAGCAGAAGAACGCAGACAGATCATCGCCCAGACCCTGACGGCGGACAAGGCCATCAGCGCAACGGCCCTGGCGGGGAAATTCTCCGTCAGCCGCCAGATCATCGTGGGGGACATCGCCCTGCTGCGGGCGGCGGGGATGGACATCGTGGCGACGCCGCGGGGCTATAAGCTGGGGGAGTCCTCCGGCCTGCTGCGGACGGTGGCGACCATCCACACGAAGGAGCAGGTGGAGCAGGAGCTGCTGACCATCGTCGACAACGGCTGCACGGTGATCGACGTGGTCGTGGAGCACCCCCTGTACGGGCAGATCTGCGGCCAGCTGAGCCTGGCCTCCCGGTATGACGTGGCCCAATACGTGGAAAAGGCACGGGGGACGGCCCCCCTCTCCCTTTTGACCGGGGGGGTGCATCTGCACCACCTGCGCTGCCCCGACGAGGCGGCCTATCAGCGGGTCTGTGCCGCTCTGGACAAACTGGGCCTGCTGTATACCCCAGAGCAGCAAAACAGGGATTGACAAACCCGACACAAACGATTACAATAGTCCGTACACCTGTCAAGACAGGTAGTACGGACTATTTTTTCGTCCTCCAGTGAGCGGAGGGCGGGAAGGAGAGAGACATGAACGGATTTCGCGCATTCCTGAAGCGGAAGAACATCGAGTTCTCCGCCAAGCGTTACGGGGTGGATGCGCTGGGCGCCATGGCCCAGGGCCTCTTCTGTACGCTACTGGTCGGAACCATCCTGAACACGCTGGGCACCCAGTTCCACATTGGGTTCCTGTCCGCCACGGTCGTCACCGTGGGCACGGGGGAGACGGCGACGGCCTACACCATCGGCGGACTGGCCTCGGCGATGGTCGGCCCGGCCATGGCTGTGGCCATCGGGTCGGCCCTGCAAGCGCCGCCCTTGGTCCTGTTTTCCCTGGTGCCGGTGGGCTTTGCGACCAATATTCTGGGCGGAGCGGGCGGCCCTCTGGCTGTTTTGGTCATCGCCATTATTGCCGCTGAGTGCGGCAAGGCCGTCTCGAAGGAAACCAAGATCGACATTCTCGTGACGCCGATCGTGACGGTTTTGGCCGGCATCGGCGTGGCCTATCTCGTTGCACCCCCCATCGGCAAGGCTGCTTCCTGGGTGGGCAACCTCATCATGTGGGCGACCGAGCTGCAGCCCTTCTTCATGGGCATTTTGGTCTCCGTCATCGTGGGCATTGCGCTGACGCTGCCCATCTCCAGCGCAGCCATCTGTGCGGCCCTGGGCCTGACGGGTCTGGCCGGCGGCGCAGCCGTTGCCGGGTGCTGCGCCCAGATGGTCGGCTTTGCGGTGCTGTCCTTCCGGGAGAATAAGTGGGGCGGCCTGGTCTCCCAGGGCCTGGGCACCTCCATGCTCCAGATGGGCAACATCGTCCGGAACCCGAAGATCTGGATCCCCGCGACCCTGGCCTCGGCCATTACCGGCCCCATCGCGACCTGCATCTTCCGCCTGGAGATGAACGGTGCAGCCGTCTCCTCCGGCATGGGCACCTGCGGCCTGGTCGGCCCGATCGGGGTCTACACCGGCTGGGTGGATCAGATCGCCCAGGGCACGAAAGCCGGCATCACCGGCATGGATTGGCTGGGGATGGTCCTCATCTGCTTCGTGCTGCCGGGGGTGCTGAGCTGGCTCATCGGCCTGGGCTGCCGCAAGCTGGGATGGATCAAAGAGGGCGACCTGACCCTGGATACCTGAGCCTTTGGGACATCTACTTGCACAAGAAAACTTATACAAAGAAAATGTTGTGTTTCTATACAAATTTGACAAATGAGATTGGTGCAAAACCAAAAAAATTTCCGTCCTTTGGACAAAATGCTTGAAAAATCTGCCGAAAAGGTAGATACTATGGGTATGGCAAAATCGCCCATCTCCACAGAAGAGAGTTTTTGAAAACCGAAGGAGGAACCCCACCATGAAAAAGATGATCGCTCTGTGCATGGCAGCAGTGATGTCCCTGGCTCTGCTGGCCGGCTGCACTTCCGCCGACCCCAACAACCCCTATGGCCAGGAGCCCGCAGAAGGCAACCCCGGCGCCACCACCGAGGAGACCGCCGCTGTGCTGATCTACGAGCAGGCTTGATCCCATATCGACGAAACACAGAAGGCCCAGCAGTTTAGATACTGCTGGGCTTTTTGCGCTTGAAGGACCTGGGTATTTGCTCTATACTAAAATAGAATCTAGAGAAACGGACGATAGAGAAAGGGTTCGGAGGAACTGATTATGTCAAAGAGGGAAAGTGTTTTTGAGAATAAAAAACTCCTGTATGAGTGGGATTGGGAAGAAAATCAAAGAGAAGGTTTTACTCCCCAAAATATTACAATGGGCTCAATCAAACAAATTCATTGGGTATGTGCTAAAGGACATAAATGGCAAGCGAGTCCTAACAATAGAAGCAAAGGAAATGGGTGCCCAGTTTGTGCGGGACGAAAAATAGAACCGGGATATAATGATTTTGCTACAATATATCCTGAATTGGTAAAAGAATGGCATCCAACAAAAAATGAGGACCTAACTCCGCAAAGTATTGCGCCTCGTTCTAGTCGAGGAATTTGGTGGAAGTGTGCCGTCTGTCAGCATGAATGGAAAACCTCTGCCTCTAATCGGGCATCTGGAAAGGGATGTCCGATTTGTTCTAGAAAAAAACAAGGAGAGCAAAAGGTTGCGGGTTTGATTGAAAAGAATGGCTCATTGGCAGACATTTTTCCGAATTTATTGAGTGAGTGGGACTATGAGAAGAATGAGATAAAGCCAGAGAATGTTACCTGCCATTCTAATAAGAGGGTATGGTGGAGATGCTCTTCCTGCGGATATTCTTGGAATATCGAAGTATCGCATCGTACTGATCGGGGAAGTGGTTGCCCTGTTTGTGCGAATAAGGTGGTAATGCCGTGGAATTCACTTGAAGTATTGCGTCCAGATCTACTTGAGATTTGGAATAACGAGAGAAATACCTCTATTACAGCGGGGCAAGTAACACCAGGCTCCAATAAAAAAGTGTGGTGGAAATGTAAGCTGGGGCATGAGTGGATGGCAACGGTTACCTCTATTTCCAACGGAGGGAGTTGCCCTATTTGTAATGGGCGAAAGGTGCAAGCAGATTATAATAGCCTTGCTGCGCTTAACCCTCAATTAGCAAAGGAATGGCATCCAACAAAAAATAAAACACTGCAACCAACGCAAGTTACAATTGGCAATTCAACAGAAAAGGTATGGTGGCTTTGTCCGAGCGGACATGAGTATCAAGCGACAATATATAATCGGAATCATGGAACAGGCTGCCCAGCGTGCCAAAGAGAACTAAAAACCAGTTTTCCGGAACAGGCAATCTTATTCTATTTTCGGAAATGCACAAGAGCAATGAGCCGTTACTTACTAAATGGAAAGACAGAAATAGATATTTACCTTCCTGAGTTGAATGTGGGAATTGAGTATGATGGGTATCGTTACCACAGTGGGCAGGAAGCAAGGAAAAAGGAGATGAGAAAAGATAAAATTGTAAATGAAGCGGGAATAATATTGTTCCGTGTAAAAGAAATAAAAAGTGAATCTGAAATAATTCCAGACGATCGAGCGATATACTGTAAATATGATGCTAATTATAGATATATTTCAGATGTTATGCTAGAGTTAATGAAGAGAATTGCAGAGAATACAAACCGAATACTTCCTGTGGTAGATATAAATATCAATAGAGATTCCAGCATCATTTATTCACAATACATAGAAGGGAAAAAACAAAATAGCCTTGCAGAAAAGGAAACGGAATTAATAAAAGAATGGCATCCAACAAAAAATGGATACTTGAGACCCAACATGATTAGTTTTTCAAGTGCAAAGAAAGTTTGGTGGCTTGGAAAGTGCGGACATGAGTGGCAGGCTAGTGTTGATAATAGGAGACACGGAAATGGTTGTCCCATTTGTGCCGGTTTTCAGGTTTTAGAAGGCTATAATGATTTGGCAACTATTTTCCCTGAACTGGCAAAAGAGTGGTGTCTAGAACGCAATGGAGACTTATTGCCGACACAGGTTACAAGGGGTTCCAGAAAGAAAGTCTGGTGGATTTGTTCTGAAGGGCATGAATATGAATCCTCTGTTTCCAATCGAGTTTTTGGGCGAGGGTGCCCTGTGTGCGGAGTAAGAAGACGAGGGGAGTTGCGGATCAAAAATAAAATTGCGAAAGAGGGTTCTTTAGCGGAGACGAATCAAAAACTTTCCAGTGAGTGGCACCCTACGAGAAATGGTGATTTAAAACCGGAAAATGTTACTCGGGGTTCCGATCGAAAAGTTTGGTGGAAATGTGAAAGAGGACATGAATATGAAGCGACGATTTCAAATCGTTCATATGGAAAAGGGTGTCCTATATGTGCAGGTAAGAAGATTGTACAAGGGATTAACGATTTAGCAACAATGAATCCAAAATTGGCGTCAGAGTGGAGTTACCAAAGCAACCAGGAGCTAATGCCCGTGCAGGTAAGTCCCAATAGTCATAAGAAAGTGTGGTGGATATGTGATCAAGGGCATGAATGGGAAGCGCAGATAAAAAGTAGAAATATGGGGACAGGATGCCCCATTTGTGCTAAAATTAAAGGATACAAAGATAAGAAAAATAATATAAAATAAAACATCAAGAGGCTAACCTTTTGTCGGTTAGTCTCTTGATGTAAAAGAAGGATACAGTTCAGAATGTTGATCGGTTTGATTCTGTACAGGAGAATGTGATTTGATGGTTACGGAATCCACATCCGGTGAGCCAGGCCACCGCGGAGGATGGAGGCCACGCCCTGGAGGATCAGCAGGAAGCCGACCAGCCAGGTCAGGATGAGGGCGCCGGCTACGGGGTAGAGGAAGGAAATGAAACCGGCAATCATCAGCACCACGCCGGCTCCGGTGAACCAGCCCCAGCCTTTTACGCCCATGCGACGCAGGTCAAACGAGTTGACCATCCGGCTGGTGCCGGAAAACACCAGCCACATCCCCACGATGAAAGGGAGGGATACCATGGTAAACGCTGCGTTGCCCAAGATAAAGATGGAAAGCAAAATGGTCAACACGCCATCCAGCAGGAACCAGCCGGAGCCGTACATGGCATCGCGGGCGGTGGCGAAGATCACTAGGTCCACGACACCGGAGAACAGCATGGCAATGCCAAGAAGAATAGCCAGACTGCCCAAGGTGGCGGCAGGATGGGCGAAACAGGCGATGCCGGTGATGACCAACAGCACACCAACTAAGATCCAAAGAACACGAGACGTTGTTTTACGCATGGAGTGTCTCTCCTTTCGTGGGTCACATCACAGGGAAGAAAGCCGCCGCGCCGAAGCGCGGCGGGAGAGG
>OLPF01001946.1_pt1 | contig 15115 bp, 14 predicted proteins | sample 1673121 | NCBI WGS metagenome assembly OLPF01 (sample SAMEA3136756, study PRJEB25190) | human gut metagenome
CCCCCGAGCGCCGAGAGTACTGCGGTGTAGACCGTGGGAGGGCAGGGCGCCGCTGACCGGTGGACGGCACCGAGCCGTTCGCTTAACATTAAAAGGCTTTTGGTTATCCAAAAGCCTTTTTTTGTATGTAAAGCTCCCAATAATCGTATCCTATATAGTCCAGTAGTTGGCGAGCGCATGGAGGACCTTCCGTGTTTACAGCATTCTTTATCGGGAATATCGCTTCGGGTAAATCGTTGGCGACACGCTATCTTGCTTCTCGTGGTGCGTGGCGCATTGATCTGGACGATTTAGCTAAGTCGCTTTACGAGCCCGAGTCCGAGATCGTTAATGAACTTGCCTGCGTGTTTGGCATGCATATTCTCGATGAGGACGGTTGCATCATTACTTCTGAGCTCGCTCGTTCTGCATTTTTCGACTCTGAGCATACCGAACTTCTCAACCAAATCGTTCATCCCCACGTTAAGGAGAGTCTTGCGCACATGCTTGTTCCGCCTGTCTGCTGTGCGGCAAGCGGTTCATCATGTAGCTTGGCGGTTGTTGAGATTTCAGTTCCGAAGTCATTTGTTGATGTTTTTGACCTTGCGGATGAGGTCGTCGCTATTTCCGCGCCTGAGGAGCTGCGCCGCGAGCGCGCCCTTTCCCGTGGAATGCAGCTCCAAGATTTCGATGCGCGCTCGCAGGCGCAACCCTCCGAGGACGAGCTTTGCTCTCTTGCTGATTATGTTATTGAAAATGTAGACGATATGCCCGGCCTTCTTTCTGCTATTGATGCATGGGCGGAGCATCATGATATAGCCCTCAAAGAGCCTTCAGATGCTTCATTCCGTTTGCAGGTGGTTCAGGATAAGCTGGGAGCTGCTCGTGAGCGCGCTTAGAGCTTTTGGGTGGTTCCGGGTTATTCCGCTTTGCCTCGTCTTGCTTTTCGGGCTCATCTCCTTTGGATATACGAGCGCCCCCTCTTTGTTGCTTCGGCCGTTCTATCCCTTGGAGTATCAGGATTATATCAGCAAAGCGAGCGCTCAATATAGCGTCGATCCGTATCTTGTGGCTGCGGTTATCGAATGTGAATCGAATTGGAATTCCGAGGCCGAATCCTACCGTGGCGCCCAGGGTCTCATGCAGCTCATGCCCGATACGGCGAGCGATATGGTTCGCCTGGGCCTTGTTGATGGTTCGGAGTATGATCCCGAGGACCTTTCCGATGCCGAGACGAATATCATGTTCGGCTGCGCCTACCTTAGATACCTCATCGATTACTTTAATGGCTCGACCGACTATGCAATCGCTGCCTATAATGCAGGGTTGAGTAACGTTGAGGAATGGGCATCTGCTGCTACAGCGCTTCATAACGCGATTACCTTTCCCGAGACGCAGGCCTATCTCATTCGCGTTAAAAACGCCCATAAGCGCTATCAAGAGCTCTATGCTGGCACGTTTGAGGGTATGTGAGTAAAAGGAGCCGTATCGTTAAGCTTTGACCCTAATTCGGCGTCCTAAGCGCGCGTTTCATCCCACCGTGCCCTGTTTGTGCGGCAACCAGTTTGAGGAGGTCTCATGAGTTCGTTCGAGGTTGAGCGCGTCGGCGGCGAGCTGCGTCGATTTGGGGCGGCGAGCGAGCCTGCGCGCTTCGAGGTCGTGAGCCCCTTTGAGCCTTCGGGCGACCAGCCGCAAGCCATCGCCTCGCTCGTAGAGGGCGTGGAGCGCGGGGACCGATATCAAGTGCTTCTCGGTGTGACAGGTTCGGGAAAGACCTACACCATGGCGAAGACCATCGAGGCGCTCGGCAAGCCGACGCTCGTCATGGCGCCGAATAAGACGCTCGCGGCCCAGCTGGCAAGCGAGCTCAAGGAGTTCTTTCCCCATAACGCGGTCGTGTACTTCGTCTCCTACTACGACTATTACCAGCCCGAGGCCTATGTGCCGCAGAGCGATACCTATATCGAAAAGGACGCTTCGATTAACGAGGAGGTCGAGATGCTCCGGCATCAGGCGACCTCCCAGTTGCTCTCTCGCAACGACGTGATCGTGGTCGCCTCGGTGTCGTGCATCTACGGTATTGGCTCGCCTGAGGATTACGCTGGCCTTGCGCCGAATGTCGATAAGCGGGAGCCCCTCGAGCGCGACGACTTCATCCATGCGCTCATTGACATCCAATACGACCGCAACGACTTCGATCTGGCGCGAGGCACGTTCCGCGTGCGTGGCGACACCGTCGACGTGTTTCCTCCATATGCGGAGCATCCGCTTCGCTTCGAGTTCTTCGGAGACGAAGTTGAGCTCATTGCCGAGATCGACGAAGTCACCGGCGAGATTCTGCGCGAGTACGACGCTATTCCCGTGTGGCCCGCTTCGCACTACGTGACGGAGAAACCCAAGGTGGCCGCAGCGGTGAAATCGATCGAAACCGAGATGGAGCATCGTGTCGCCGAGCTCAAGGCAGCCGATAAGCTTCTTGAGGCGCAGCGCCTGGAACAGCGCACGAGCTACGACCTTGAGATGCTCGAGACCATGGGCTATTGCAACGGTATCGAGAATTACTCGCGTCATCTCGATGGCCGCAAGCCCGGCGAACCTCCATATACGCTGATCGACTACTTCCCCAAGGACATGATCTGCATCATCGACGAGAGCCATGTTACCGTGCCGCAGATTCGCGGCATGCATGAGGGCGACCGCTCGCGCAAGGTGACGCTCGTGGAGCATGGGTTCCGCCTTCCTTCGGCCCTCGATAACCGCCCGCTGCGCTTCGATGAGTTTGAGGCCCGTGTGCCACAGTTCATCTATGTGAGCGCGACACCGGGCGACTACGAGCTGCGCGTGAGCCAGAACAACGTGGAGCAGATCATTCGACCTACGGGCCTTCTGGACCCTAAGATCGATGTTCGCCAGGTGCATGGTCAGATTGACGACTTGCTTGACGAAATTCGGGTTCGCACCGCTCGCCATGAGCGCGTACTCGTGACGACGCTCACCAAGCGGATGGCGGAAGACCTTACCGACCACATGCTCGATGCAGGCATTAAGGTGAATTACATGCACTCGGATACGGCGACGATGGACCGTGTCGAGATATTGCGCGACCTTCGCCAGGGGAAGATCGATGTGCTCGTAGGCATTAACCTGCTGCGTGAGGGCCTCGACCTGCCTGAGGTATCGCTCGTGGCCATTTTGGACGCCGATAAGGAGGGGTTCCTTCGCAATCGGCGTTCCCTTATCCAGACCATCGGCCGCGCGGCTCGAAACGCCGATGGCGAAGTCATCATGTATGCCGATACCATTACCGATTCCATGCGCGAGGCGATTGACGAGACCAATCGCCGTCGCTCGATACAGATGGCGTTCAACGAGGAGCACGGAATCAAGCCCAAGACAGTTCGAAAGGCCATCAACGACATCTCGAGTTTTATCGCCGAGGCGGCGGAAAACGTTGGCAAGCGCGACCGGTCGCGCGGCGACTCGCTTGGGCATGGCGAGTTCTTCACGCCATCGGCCGATGGCGCCGGCGCCGAGGAAGCGCCCGGTGTTACGGCGTCGACGGGGCAGCGCTTGGCCGAGGAGCTCGCCGACCTACCGCGCGATGAGGTACAGCGCATCGTGGCCACCATGGAGGACGATATGCGAAGCGCCTCCGAGGCGATGGACTTCGAGGAGGCGGCACGCCTGCGCGACGCGATCGTGCACATCAAGGCGATGCTCGAGGGCGAAAGCGAGGATGCGGTCATGGAGGCGCTGCGCAAGAACGCGCGCAAAGGGTCGAAGTTCGCAAGCGGTCGCAAGCGCCAGGGCGCGCGCTCCAAGATGAAGCATTAGTTTGCGGAGTGCGTCCGGCCTGCGGAGTTTTCTTTGTATGCCCTCTCAAGCTCAGCAAGGCTGAGTTTGCTGCGGAATCGGGCGGTAACACGGCACGGGCAGGCTGACTTGTCATAATTTATGACCCCACTATTTCACGATTTTTAGCCAAAATGCGCGAAGTCGGTCTTCTATCCTTGGCTTCGGCGGTCTGTTTTCATAAGCGCACAGATAGAGGGCCATGTGTGGGGCCCTCTATCTGCGCGGTTGGCAGATAGCACCGCTACATTCCTAGACAAAAGACCGACTTAGCGCATTTTTGGCTAATTTTTGAGAAACAGGGGAGTTATTAATTGGGTCTGATGCAACTCTCCGGTGCCGAGCTTCTCGGTGCGCGATTCCGCAGAAAATCAGCTTCGCTGATTTCCGGGGATAAGCGTGTCGAGAAGCTCGGTGCCCTTACATCGCGCGGAATTTGGCTTGACGGGCCTCGACGAGGGCGTCGGACTTAAGGGATGCAAGCCCAGCGAGCTCGTGTGTGACCCGGTCGATGATGCGCTCAGCGAGCTCGCGATGGGTGCCGGAGCTCGTGATGGTGCCGTCAACGATGCCAAGCTCGGCGAGGCGAGGCGCGGTGAGCGCGAGGGCCTCTGCGGCGTCGGCGGCGCGATCGGTGGTCTTCCAGAGAATGGACGCGCAGCCCTCGGGGCTTACCACGGAATAGGCTGCATTATCGAGCATGAGCACGCGGTCGGCCACGGCGAGCGCAAGAGCGCCTCCCGAGCCCCCTTCCCCCACAACGATGCTCACGATGGGCGTCTCGAGCTCGGACATGACGACGAGGTTCGAGGCGATGGCTTCGCCCTGTCCGCGCTCTTCGGCGCCGATTCCGCAGTACGCCCCCGCAGTGTCGATGAGGCATAGGACGGGCCTTCCGAAGCGCTCGGCCTCCTTCATGAGGCGCTGGGCCTTACGGTACCCCTCGGGGTGGGCGGAGCCGAAGTTGCGCGCGACGCGCTCCTTGGTCGATCGCCCGCGCTCGGTGCCGATGACGGTGAACACCTGGTCGCCGACCCATGCGATGCCACCCACGATGGCGGGGTCATCGCTGAAGTACCGGTCTCCGTGGAGCTCGATGAATCCGTCGAAGCCGAGCTCGATAAGCTCGAGGGCGGTGGGGTGTTCCACCGAGCGGGCTGCCTGCACGATATCGTATGCGCTCGGAGCTTCATTGCCGCTACGCCGGCGCTTGCGGCCCGCCTTCTTGAGGAGCGTGTGCGGCTCATGTCGCTCGGGCAGAACGTGCGGAGCATCGGCTGCGGGAATGCGTCCGGCGTGGAGCGCGAGGAGCTCGGAGAGGGTTGCGGGGACGTTCTCGCGCTCGACGATAAGGTCGAGAAAGCCGTGCTCGAGCAGGAATTCTGAACGCTGGAAGCCGGCGGGGAGGCGCTTGTGGGTGGTCTGTTCCACGACGCGCGGCCCCGCGAAGCCGATGAGCGCACCGGGCTCGGCGAGGATGATGTCGCCCTCCATGGCGAAGCTGGCCGTCACGCCGCCCGTGGTTGGATCGGTGAGGAGCACGAGGTAGGGGAGGCCCGTCTTGGCGAAGCGCGCACGCGCTCCCGAGACCTTGGCCATTTGCATAAGCGAGGTGGTGCCCTCCTGCATGCGGGCACCACCGGAGACGGTGATGCCTACGACCGGCAGGCGAAGCTCGGCAGCTCGCTCAAAGGTGCGGCAGATCTTCTCGCCCACGACCGAGCCCATCGAGCCCATCATGAAGTCGCCATCCATGATGAAGATGGCGCAGGGTTCGCCGCCGATCGTGGCGCGCCCGCAGAGCACGGCATCTTTATCGCCCGTTGAACGCTGGGCGCGCTCTAGCTTCTCGGTATAACCGGGAAATGCGAGGATGTCCGTTGCCTCAAGCTCGGCATCCCACTCTTCGAAGCTGCCGGCATCGACGGTGGCCTCGAGGCGCTTTCTCGCGCCAAGGCGCATGTGGTGGCCGCAGCGCGGGCAGACATCATGCGATGCCTCAAGCTGTTCGAGGTCGATGATGCGCCGGCAACCAGGGCATTTGACATAGGCACGGCGCTCGGGGAGCTCGATGGGGATGTCCGTCACGGGGCCCTCGAGCTTGTTGATGCCCTTCTGCTTAGTCTTCATAGAGGTGCTCCATCAGGTTCGTGTGATAGATGCCGGAGAGGAAGTCAGGGTTCGAGAGGATATCGAGCTGGAGCTCGGTGTTAGCGTCGACGCCGTCGATGATGAGTTCGGTGAGCGCTGAGCGCATCTTGCGGATGGCCTCTTCACGAGTGCCGGCGCGCACGATGAGCTTGCCGAGCATCGAATCGTAGTACGGTGGCACGACGGCGCCGGGATAGAGAGACGAGTCGAATCGCACCCATGGGCCGTTGGGCACATGCATGGAGTGGATGGTGCCGCAGGAGGGACGGTAGTCGGGCGCGGGGCCCTCCGCGTTGATGCGGCATTCGATGGCATGGGAGCGCTTTGCGGGCATGATCTCGTCTTGCGCATAGGGGAACTCGACGCCCGCGGCCACGCGAAGCTGCCACTTGACCAGGTCGATATCGGTTACAAACTCGGTGACGGGGTGCTCGACCTGCAGGCGCGTATTCATCTCCATGAAGTAGAAATTGCCGTCGTCTGCGTATAGGTACTCGATCGTGCCCGCCCCTTCGTAGCCGACTGCGCGCGCCAAATTGCGCGCTGCCTCGTACATGCGCTCGCGAATGTCGTCGCGGCCCTCGAGGCACGGCGCGGGGCTTTCCTCCAGGAGCTTCTGGTTTCGGCGCTGCACCGAGCATTCACGCTCGCCGAGCGTGACCACGTTGCCATGGGCATCGGCGAGCATCTGCACCTCGACATGGTGCGCGGGGGCGACGAACTTCTCCATATAGCATTCCCCGTCGCCGAAGGCAGCCTCGGCTTCGGCGTGGGCTTCGGTAAAAGCTTTGCCGGCGTCTTGTGCGCATTCGACCTTGCGGATGCCGCGTCCACCGCCGCCCGCGCGCGCCTTGATGAGAACCGGGCAGCCGATGCGCTCGGCTTCCCGTTCGGCTTCTTCGGCGCTCTTGAGCAGGTCGCAGCCGGGGACGATGGGCACGCCGGCCTCCTTGGCGCAGCGGCGCGCAGCATCCTTGTCGCCCATGCGCTCGATTACTTCGGGCGACGGTCCCACGAACACCACACCGCATTCGCGGCAGCGGCGCGCGAACCCTGCGTTCTCGGAAAGGAAACCGTAACCGGGATGGATGGCGGTTGCTCCGCTTGCAACGGCAACGGTTAGGATGGCATCTTCGTTAAGATAGCTATCTTGCGGACGCGGTCCGCCGATGCAATATGCCTCGTCGGCGAGCTGTACATGGAGCGCGTTCGCGTCGGCCGTGGAGTAGACGGCTACGGTTTGGACGCCCATCTCCTTGCACGCGCGGATGACGCGCACCGCGATCTCGCCGCGGTTGGCGATGAGGATCTTCTTGAACATCGATGCCTCCAAAATTGGCAGTTATTTCAACTATGAACGATTGCGCGGATAATAATTTGCCTGGCGATCGGCGCTCAAGCACAAAACCGCAGGAAAGCACTTCGTGCGGAGGGGCTAAGAGGCTTAATTGAGACGTTTGGGGCGTGGCATGGCGGTCCCAATCGTTCATAGTTGAAATAACTGCCACAAAAATGTGGATTTTCGAAAAAAAGTGCGTTGAGGGCAGACGGGATGAGCGGATGCCTGGCGGCGAAGGTTGCTCCAGGCGCCATCCCGCCCGCCCTCAGCGTATTCGGGCGCTATTCTGCGGGCATGAGGGCGAAAGACATCTCGGCCGTCACGCAGAGCACATCGCCGACGCGCGCCTCGCCGCTCGCAAAGTAGAAGGGGCCCCGGTGCCGCGTGATTTGGCACGTGAGCTCCACGGTGTCCCCAGGGCGCACGGGGTGCTTGAAGCGAACCTTGTCGAGGCTCGTGTAGAACGGCGTCACATTTTCCTGTCCGGAAAGGCCATCACCCATGAGCACGCAGCAGTTCTGGGCGAGCATCTCGCAGAGGATCACGCCGGGAACGACAGGGTTGCCGGGGAAATGGCCCTGAACGAAAAACTCGTCGCCCGTGATGGTGATTCGTCCGTGAGCGACGCCGTCGATAACCTCGGCTTCATCAAGCAAGAGCATCGGCTCGCGATGGGGGAGAATCTTCTTGAGGTCGTCGCGCTTCATCTACGCCTCACCGCCTGGGACAATCTTCATGATGCAAGAGCCGAATTCCACGAGGTCTCCGTCCTGAACGCAGATCTCGGCGATGGTGCCGTCAGCTTCTGCAACGACCTCGTTCATGAGCTTCATGGCCTCGATGATGCAGAGTGTGTCGCCAACGTGGACCGTGGAGCCCACGCTGACAAACGGGTCGGCGCCGGGTGAGGGGGCTGCATAGAATACACCGACCATCGGGGCCTCGACGGAGATGGTGTTAGAGGCGGTAGGGGCCGGTGCGGTTTCGGCAGCAGGTGCCGGCACCTCGGTAGGCGCGGTGACCGCTGGGGCAGCGGGGGCAGCCGCGGGGGTCACCGCTGCGGTCATGGGCGCGGCGACCGGGACAGCTATGGCTTCGGGCGCCGGGGCGGTCATGCGCTCCAGCTCGACCACGCGTCCGTCTTCCTCTGAGAGGCGCACGCGCGTAAGGCCATGGTCCTCCATGAGCGCGGCGACCTCGTTGAGCTTCTTTGAATCGATGTGCATGGTTAGTCCTCGTATGCTTTGAACGCCAGAGCCGCGTTGTGCCCGCCGAACCCGAGGTTCGTGGAGAGCGCCCAGCGCACCTGTGCCGAAACGGCCTGGTTAGGGGTGTAATCGAGGTCGCACTCGGGGTCGGCCTCGGCGTAGTGGATCGTGGGAGGGATGATTCCCTCGGTGAGCGCGCCGACGCAGGCGATGGCCTCGACGGCCCCCGTCGCGCCGAGCATGTGCCCGGTCATGGATTTGGTGGAGGAGATATGCGCCGCACGGGCCGCCTCCTCGCCGAGCGCAAGCTTGAAGCCACGCGTCTCGGACGCATCGTTCAGCTTGGTGGAAGTACCGTGGGCGTTGATGTAAAGACCCTCGGCGGCGTCGAGCCCGGTGCCCTCCATAGCCTCGACGATGGCGCGCGTGATGCCGCGCGACTCGGGGTCGGGGCTCGTGATGTGGTATCCGTCGCAGGTGTTGCCGTAGCCCACGACCTCGGCCAGGATCTTGGCTCCGCGAGCACGGGCATGCTCGAGTTCCTCAAGCACGACGATGCCTGCACCCTCGCCCATCACGAAGCCGTCGCGGCCTGCGTCGAACGGACGGCACGCCGTCTCGGGGTCGGGGTTCTTGGTCAGCGCTTTAGCATTCGTGAAACCGGCCACGGCTTCGGGCACGAGCGCTCCCTCGGAGCCACCGGCAACGATGGCGTCGGCGTAGCCGTGCTTGATGGCGCGGAACGCCTCGCCGATCGTGTGTGCCGAGGTGGCACAGGCGGTCACCACGGGCAGGGTGGGGCCATAGAGCTTCTGCCGGATGGCGATTTCGCCGGCTGCCATGTTCGCGATCATCATGGGAATCATGAAGGGCGAGACGCGGCGTGCGCCGCGGGCGCGCATGACGTCGACATTGTCGGTGTAGGACTTCATGCCTCCGATGCCCGAACCAACGTAGACGCCCACACGGTCGCGATCGCAGGAGCCCTCGGCGTCAAGACCGGCTTGCGCGATGGCTTCGTCGGCGGCGACGAGTGCGTACTGGACGAAGAGATCCATGTGGCGCGTGTTGCATCCGAGTCGCTCGGCGCAATCGAGGTCCTTGACCTCTCCGGCTACCTTGACCTTGAAGTCGGTCGTGTCGAATCGCGTGATGGCGCCGATGCCGTTCTTTCCAGCGATGAAGGCGTCCCAGGTCTCGGTGGCGCTGTTGCCGACGGGCGTGACCGCGCCCATGCCGGTGACGACCACTCTGTGTTCCATGTTCAAACTCCTCTTAGGCGTGCGTGGGACAAAGCGTCAGACTCGTTCGCCGCAAGCTCGTTTCGCCTGCTTCCGGGCGGTTGGGCGAGACGGGGCAAGCGAGCCTGACACCTTGCCCCGTCTGTTGGCGCGCTACATCGCCATGCCGCCGTCGCAGCGGATGACCTCACCGGTGATGTAGGCTGCGGCATCGCTCGCCAGGAAGCCCACGAGCGCGGCGATCTCTTCGGGGCTCGCGAGCCTGCCGAGTGGAATCTGCTGCTCGTATGCCGTGCGGGCAGCCTCGGGAAGGGCGGCGGTCATATCGGTCTCAACGAATCCGGGCGCAACAGCGTTGACCGTGACGTTTCGACCGGCGAGCTCGCGGGCGACGGATTTGGTGAGGCCGATGAGGCCTGCTTTGGAGGCGGCGTAGTTTACCTGGCCCGCATTGCCCATGAGCCCCACAACGGAGCTCATGTTGATGATGCGGCCGCCGCGCTGGCGCATGAACTGCCGCGTGAGGGCGCGCACCAGGTGATAGGCGCCTTTGAGATTGACGTCGATAACGCGCTCGAAGTCGTTCTCCTTCATGCGGGCCAAGAGCGTGTCGCGCGTGACGCCGGCGTTGTTGACGAGCGCCCACACGCCGCCGAAGTCGGCGATGACCTGCTTGACGGTGGCATCGACCTCCTCGGCGGAGGCGACATCGCAGCGATAGGCACGGGCGGCCTGCCCGAGTTCCTCCACGGCGGCGACGGTGGCCTGGGCGGCTTCCTCATTGCCGGCGTAGACCACAGCGATGTCCATGCCGGCGCGGGCGAGCTCGAGGCAGATGGCGCGACCGATGCCGCGCGAGCCACCCGTCACGAGCGCTACGCGGCGCGCGCCGGCGGATGCGGTGGTTTCGGTGGCAGCCATCTTACGCCTCCTTCGCGTCGGTCATGCCGAGTGCCTCGAGTACGGCGTCGAGTTGCTCGGGCGTCTCGCAGGTAAGCGCAGTCGCGCCTTTGAGGGTGCGCTTCACGAGGCCGGTGAGCGTTTTGCCCGGGCCCACCTCGATGAAGGTGTCGATGCCGCGGCTCTCGAGCTCGTGCAGGGTGCGGACCCATTGCACGGGGTGAGACACCTGCTCGGCAAGGAGCGCGGCGCGCGCCGTAGCATCCTCGGCGGTGTTGCCTGCGGGGTAGGCCTCGGCGGTGCGGTTTGCGATGACGGATGCCTGCGGTGCAGCCGGGGCATGGCCCTCGGCGAGGTAGGCGGCCAGGTTCTCGGACGCTTCGGCCATATACGGGCTGTGGAACGCTCCAGAGACGGCGACGGGCATCGAGCGGCCCTTGGCGTCGCGCACAAGGGCGTCGAGCTTCTCGAGTGCTGCTGGCGCTCCGGCAACCACGGTCTGCTGCGGGCTGTTGTAGTTCACGGGCCATGCTTCGCCCGCCTGCTGGGCGAGTTCCTCCACCGTCTCTGCATCGAGCTTCAGTATGGCCCGCATGGCACCGGGGTGCGCCTCGGCGGCAGCGGCCATGAGCTCAGCGCGGTGGCATACGAGCGCGAAGCCTTCGGCGTCGGTATAGGAGCCGGCGAAGGTGAGCGCAGCCACCTCGCCGAGCGAGAAGCCGGCAACGGCGGCCGGCGCCACGCCATGCGCTTCGAGCGCGCGGGCGCAGGCGAGGTCGGCGGCGAAGACGCACGGCTGGGTGTTCGCCGTGTCGTTGAGCTCCTCCTGGGTGCCCTCAAAGCACTGGGCGCTCGTGCCGGGGCGCGCTGCGTCCGCCGTCTCGAAGACGGCGCGGACGGCGGGCTCGCGCTCGGCAAGCTCCATGCACATGCCGGGGTGCTGTGCGCCCTGGCCCGCGAACAGGAATGCTACCTGACCCATGCGGGGGCCTCCTTCAGGAGCTTCTCGGCGCCGTTCACAAGGTCGTCCACGATCTCGGCAGCGCTCTGGCGCTCGTGCACCATGCCGGCGATCTGGCCGCACATGAACGAGCCCTCCTCGTAGTTGCCGTCCTTGGCGGCCTTGCGCAGCGCGCCCGCCCCCATCTGCTCAAGCTCTTCAACGGGGGCCCCTTCGTTCTCCTTCTTGGCGAAGGTGGTGGTGAAGGGGGTCTTGAGGCAGCGGACGGCGTGCCCGGTACGACGGCCGGTCACGATGGTCGAGATGTCCTTGGCCTTGAGCACGCGCTCCTTGTACTCCTCGGAGACGGTGCACTCGTTGGCCACGAGGAAGCGCGTGCCCACCTGGACGCCCTGGGCGCCCAGCATGAGGGCCGCCGCCATACCGCGTCCGTCGCCGATTCCGCCGGCAGCGATGACGGGGATCTTCACGGCGTCAACGACCTGCGGGACGAGCGCCATCGTCGAGGCATCGCCCACGTGGCCGCCGGACTCGCCGCCCTCGGCCACGACGGCCGAGGCTCCGGCGCGCTCGACCATGCGGGCCAGGCCCACCGAGGCGCAGACCGGTACGACCTTGATCCCTGCGGCCACCCAAGCCTTCATGTACTTGGTGGGGTTGCCGGCGCCGGTGACCACGACGGGCACCTGCTCGTCGATGACCACTTGGGCAACTTCGTCGGCAAACGGGCTCATGAGCATCACGTTCACGCCGAAGGGCTTATTGGTCTTGGCGCGAAGCTCGTGGATCTCGTTGCGGAGCCATTCGGCGTTCGCGTTCATGGCAGCGATGATTCCCAGGCCGCCCGCCTCGGAGACGGCAGAGGCAAGGCTCGCGTCGGCGATCCAGGCCATACCGCCTTGGAAGACGGGCTTTTCGATGCCCAGAAGGTCGCAGATGGGGGTGTGGAGCATGTTAGTTCTCCATGAGGGACTCGACGAGCTCGACGAACTCGCCCACGGTCTCCGGGTTGGAGTCGGTCTCGATCTCGATGTCGAACTCGTCTTCGCAGGCGATGACGGCCTCGACGGTGGCGAGGGAATCGAGGCCCGCGTCGGCGAGCTTGGTCTCGGGGGTGAGCTCCATGTCGGCGGTGCCGCCGTTGTCGCGGATGATGTCGCAGATGCGCTCGAAGGTGGTGGACTCAGCCATGGTGTACTCCTTTACGGTTGGTATCTTCCCGGCGCCCGTTGCGCCGTGGACAACAAGGGTGGTGGAAACGAGACAGTTGTACCGGGTCAATCCGTCTCATCCGTCTCATAGAACGCGGTCAGCTCCAGCGCATAAGGCATGAGCCGGTGTCGAGCCCGGCGCCAAAGCCCACGAGGGCGATGAGCTCGCCCTGCTTGAGCTCGCCGTTGCGGGCGAGGGTGTCGATGGTATAGGGGATGCAGGCGCTCGAGATGTTTCCCGTGTGCGCGAGCGTGCGCGCAACCTTGGTATCGTCGAGCCCGAGCCGCGCGCTCGCTGCCGCGAGGATGCGCTCGTTGGCCTGGTGAAAGATGAAGTGGTCGATTGCAGAGACCTCGATGCCCGCCTGTTCGCAGAGGCCGTTCACGGCGTCGCAGATGGTGGTGACGCCGAATTTGAACACCTGCTGCCCCTTCATGGTGAGGGAGCAGGCCTGGGTCGTTGAACCGGCCGAGCGCGCGTCGTTCCCGTCGCGGGTCTCGTCGAACGGAGAGGTCCCTGCGATGCCGGGTACGGCGAGGGCGGTGAGGTTCGGCTTGCATGCCAGGTTGATCGCGAGCGGGCTCTCGCCGCCCGCCTCCACGACGCACGCCGCCGCACCGTCGCCAAAGAGCACGCAGGTAGCGCGATCGGACCAATCGAGGATGCGTGACATCTTCTCGGCCGAGACGATAAGGGCGCGCTGGCTGCGCCCGCGAGCAAAGAAGCCGTCTGCGATATCGAGCGCGAAGACGAAGCCGGCGCATGCGGCAGACACGTCGAAGGCGGGGCAGTCCACGCCGAGGCCCTCGGCGATGGCGCAGGCTTCGGCGGGCATGAGATGATCGCCGGAGGTCGTCGAGCACACGATGAGGTCGATGTCGGCGGCGGTGATCCCGGCCGCATCGAGCGCACGCCGGCATGCGGCGATCGCAAGCCCGTCAAGGGTCTCCGTGGTGCAGATGCGACGCTCGCGGATGCCTGTACGGGCGGCAATCCATTCGTCTGAGGTGTCGAGAAAGCTCGAAAGCTCATCGTTGGTGACGGATCGCTGCGGCAGCGCCGAGCCCGTTCCGGTGATGTGGAAGGCCATGATCCTCCATGCTCGCGGTGCAATTCGAAGCAAGCGATGTCACGCCTGCTTATTGACGAAATGTTAATTAACGTCAACCGTTATAATGCTAGCGAAGAATCGCCTCGCACGGGGGCGCTCAGGGCGAAATTTGCGCTTTGCGGCGCTCTATTCCACGGGATGTTCACGTTTGACATATGGTCAACGTACGCGCTCTAGCAGGTCATTTGCAGGTGCTCGATGGCGTGATGCCGGGGCTGTTGCCTAGCGTGCGGAGGCTTTCTGGCTAAGCTCCGCCAGCACGGCGTCGGCACAGCGGAGCCCGTCGGTCGCAGCGCTCATGATGCCGCCGGCGTAGCCCGCGCCCTCGCCGCAAGGGTAGAGCCCGGGCGCGTCGAGTGCTGCGCAGCTGCGGTCGCGCGCTACGGTTACGGGCGAGCTCGAGCGCGATTCGACGCCCGTGAGCACGGCGTCTGCCACGTTGAACCCCTTGAGCTTGCGGTCGAGCGCCGGGATGCCCAGGCGCAGCGTCTCGATGACGTGTGCGGGCAGCGTGCTGTCGAGCTCGGTCCATGTGACTCCGAGCGGGTAGGTGGGGGCGACCGCGCAGGGCCCTTCGCTTGGACGGCGCTTCAGGAAATCTCCGACGAGCTGCGCAGGGGCACGGAAGCTGCCCCCGCCGAGCTCGTAGGCGCGCTGCTCGCAGGCGCGTTGGAGCGCCACGGCGGCAAGCGGGTCGGCGCCGGGAAGGTCCTGCGGGGGGATGTTTACCAGAAGGGCCGAGTTGGCGTTCTTTCCGTCGCGGGCGTAGAGACTCGCGCCGTTCGTAACCACGCCCCCCGGTTCCGATGCTGCGGCAACAACCTGGCCACCGGGGCACATGCAAAACGAGAACAGGCTCCGCCCGTTGGGCAGATGGGCGACGAGCTTGTAGGGTGCGGCCCCGAGTGCGCGGTGGCCGGCCGCCGGCCCGTACTGCGCGCGGTCGATTGCGCTCTGCAGGTGCTCGATGCGCACGCCCATAGCGAACGTCTTGCGCTGGACGGCGAAGCCGCGGTGCAGGAGAAGCTCGAACACGTCACGGGCGGAGTGCCCGCAGGCGAGGATGAGCTGGTTGCACGGTATGCGCTCGCTGCGGGCGCTCTCCTGGCGCGAGGCCGCCCTATCTGCCTCGGGGCGCTTACGCGAGAGGGGGCCAAGGCC
>OLPF01001949.1_pt1 | contig 15069 bp, 10 predicted proteins | sample 1673121 | NCBI WGS metagenome assembly OLPF01 (sample SAMEA3136756, study PRJEB25190) | human gut metagenome
TGTGAATCCATATGTGGTGCAGATGGACAAATTTGCGGAGTCTCTGCAGCATCTATCAAAAACATTTTTAAATATGGAACATTATAAAGGAACATTGTCCAAAGAAGAAATTGATGAAATGTTTGACAAAGTAACGGGGAATGTCTGTGCCGGTTGTGAGCGAAAAGAAGTGTGTCTCGGCGAGAGGCGGGAGAAAACATATCAGATGATGTATGAAATCATGTGTGCAGCAGAAGAGTATGGTGCAGAACTGAATATGGAATTGAAAAAAAGACTGAAAAGGCAATGCATGCTTGCGCCGCGTTTCCTAAGGGAAAGTCTGGAAGTGTTTGAAAATGCCAAACAGATATTGATGTGGAATCACAGGATGCTGCAGACAAGAGAAGGATATGCCACACAGCTTACAAGCTTTGCAAAGATGATACAGTATACAACCAGAGAACTGGATGCGGGGATCTTTCAGGATGAATATCTGGAAAAACGTATAAAAACAGCCTTAAAAAAAGAGAATGTAAAGATGTTATCGATTGTATTTTATATGACCCAGCAGGGAAAATATGAGGTACATCTGACGGTAAAAGCGGTTAAGGGACGGGTAATCCTTGCAAAAGATATCGCATTTCTGGTGGGAAAATGTATAGGAAGAACCATGATCCCAAGACAGGGAGAACGACTTGTGATAGGAGGGGAATATGGAACCATTGCATGTGTGGAAGGTGCGAAATTCCAGACGCTTCAGGGGATTGCCCGGATCGGAAAAGGACTGGAGCAGATATCGGGGGATACTTTTCTTATGAAAGATCTGCCGGGAGGCCGCAAAGGAATCGCGCTTTCTGATGGAATGGGATCGGGAGAAGAAGCATTCCGGGACAGTACGATGGTGGTAGAAATGTTAGAAGAACTGTTAGAGGCAGGATTCCCGGTAGAGACGGCGGTGCAGATGATGAATACGGCGCTGGTGATCGGAAGGGAAGAAGTGAAATTCTGCACACTGGATGTATGTCTGTTTGATCTGTATCGTGGAAGCTGTGAATTTGTAAAGGCGGGCGCGGCCGCAACATTTATCAAAAAGAAGGATAAAGTTGAAAAAATTGTATCAACAACACTTCCGATCGGGGTTATACAGAATATTGAGATTGACCGGGAAGTGTGTGATCTGGAATCCGGGGATTATGTGGTCATGGTGACGGACGGAGTTCTGGATGCACTTCCGGCAAAAGAACAGGAAGAACAGATGATAGATATTATTCAAAACACGAATATTGTAAATCCGACAGAGTTTGCAAGAAGCATTCTAAGTGAGGTGTTGAAATATTCGGGAGAAATGCCACTGGATGATATGACGATCCTTGTGATCGGCCTGTGGGGCGTGAGCTGACTTTCCGATAAGTTGACTTTCTATAAGAAATTATATATATTTATCATGATATCGAAACAAATAAAAGAGTTATATATTTCGAAAAAATATGAAAACAAATCAGATAAAAAGGAAGACCGGAATGTATGAACGGGTGAGGGCATATGTGAAAAAATACCATATGCTGCAGGAAAAAGATCATGTAATTGCAGGCGTATCGGGAGGTGCAGACTCCGTATGCCTTCTTTTCATGCTTGTAAAACTTCAAAAGGAAATGCGGTTTGGGTTGACGGTAGTGCATATTCATCACGGACTTCGCGGAGAAAGTGCGGATGCAGATGAGAATTACGTCAGAGCCCTTTGTGAGAAGCTGGATGTTGAACTTCTGGCTTTTCATGAAGATGTCGGAAGATATGCGAAAGAACAGAAGCTGACGCTCGAAGAGGCAGGAAGGAATGTCAGAAGACATATATTCGAAGAAGTCTGTCACAGGAAAAACGGAACGAGGATTGCGCTGGCGCATCATCAGAATGACAATGCGGAGACACTTCTGTGGAATTTAAGCCGTGGATGTGGTCTTAAAGGGATCGGCGGGATCAGTCCGGTTGACGGAAAGTATATCCGGCCGCTTCTGGGGGTAAGAAGACAGGAAATCGAAGAATATTTAAAAGAAAATAATATAGACTATTGTACCGATGAGACGAATCTGGAAGACCATTATACAAGGAATCGTCTTAGAAATCATGTGATCCCATACCTGGAACGAGAGATTAATCCAAGAGCTGTTTCACATATGGCAGATACGATGGAGCAAATGCGGACAGTGTGGGCATTTATGGAAGAGGAAGTGGAAAAATGCAGAAAATACTGCGTAAAACCCAAACAAGATAAAGCAGATGGAGTAGTGATCCTGGAAGAGGGTTTCCGAAGTGTAAATGAGACTGTCCGGACGTTTCTGATCCATGAACTGTTGTGCGAAACGGCAGGACGCAAAAAAGATATTGAACAGATCCACGTAAAACTGGTGGAAGAACTGATGGAACATCAGACCGGACGAAAGATTATGCTGCCTTATGAGATGACCGGGGAAAGGTGTTACGAAGGAATCTGGCTTCATAAAGTGAAGGATAAAGAAAAATCCGGAGAAAATTCTAAGCCGCCGGTACAGATGCGCATACTGGAACGAACACCACAAACCAGTGTATTTCCTAAAAAAACCTACACGAAATGGTTTGACTATGATATAATTAAGAGCACTGTAAAAATAAGACATAAGCAGCCTGGAGACTATATTACGATTGACAAAAACGGCAGTACACAGAGCCTGAAAAAGTATTTTGTCAATGTGAAAGTCCCGAGAGAAGACAGGGAGAAGATCTGGCTGGCAGCAGACGGCAGCCACATCCTGTGGATTATCGGATACAGACAGAACCAGGTATATCAGGTTACAGATAAAACCAGAAGAATTCTGGAAATAGAATTTAACGGAGGAGAAGAAGATGGCAGAGAAAGTAAAAGTATTAGTTCCTGAAGAGGATGTTGCAAAGAGAATCAAAGAGCTTGGCGAACAGATCAGCAAAGATTATGCCGGAAAGCAGGTACATCTGATCTGTGTATTGAAGGGTGGCGTATTCTTCATGTGCGAACTGGCGAAGAGAATCACCGTTCCGGTATCAATGGACTTTATGAGTGTCAGCAGCTACGGTGACGGAACGAAGTCAAGCGGTGTTGTTAAGATCGCAAAAGACTTAGATGAGACACTGGAAGGAAAAAATGTACTGATCGTGGAGGATATTATTGACTCCGGAAGAACATTATATTATCTGATGGACATCTTATCTAAGAGAAATCCAAAGAGCATGAAGCTCTGTACGCTTCTGGATAAACCGGAAAGAAGAGTAAAAGATGTAAAAGTAGATTATGTCGGATTCAATATCCCGGACGAATTCGTTGTGGGATATGGACTGGATTACGCCCAGAGATACAGAAATCTTCCATTCATCGGAGTGGTAGAGGGCGTGGAATAAGGCGCGGCATAAGAAAGGAGCCTGAAAATTGAATAATAAGAAAGCGAGAGGGCTGAATGGTGTTGTATTCCTCGTGTTTGTCGTATTTTTGTTCGCAGCACTGTGGTTTACCAATCAGTTCGATCAACGAGAGAAAGAAATTTCCTGGAAGAAATTCCAACAGCTGGTTCAGAACGACAAGATCGAGTCTGTAGAAGTGAATCAGAACAAGAGCGTTCCGACGGGGCGCGTGGAGATTACGCTGAAGAGAGATGACAGTTCCGATAATGTCAGATATCTGTATGTCTCCGATGTAAATGAGATCCAGGATTACCTGAAAGAGCAGAATGTGGATTATACCATGCCGGATATTCCACAGGACAACTGGGCAGCAACTACATTTCTGCCGGTTATCCTTACACTGGTCGGAGTGTTCCTGATCTTTGGTCTGATGAACCGTCAGGGCGGCGGGGCCAATTCGAAAGCAATGAATTTCGGAAAGAGCCGTGCAAAACTGAGCACAGACCGTGACAAGAAAGTGACATTTGCCCAGGTGGCAGGTCTGGAAGAAGAAAAAGAGGAACTGGAGGAGATCGTTGATTTCCTGAAGTCTCCGAAGAAATATATCCAGGTGGGAGCAAGAATCCCGAAAGGTGTACTGTTAGTAGGCCCTCCGGGAACCGGTAAGACGCTGCTTGCCAAAGCAGTTGCCGGAGAAGCAGGAGTTCCGTTCTTTACGATCTCCGGTTCAGACTTTGTGGAAATGTTCGTTGGTGTCGGAGCTTCCCGTGTCAGAGACTTGTTCGAGGAAGCGAAGAAGAATGCACCGTGTATCATTTTCATCGATGAGATCGATGCAGTTGCAAGACGCCGTGGAACCGGAATGGGCGGCGGACACGATGAGCGTGAGCAGACACTGAACCAGTTGCTGGTAGAGATGGACGGATTCGGCGTCAATGAAGGCATCATTGTGATGGCGGCTACAAACCGTGTGGATATTCTTGACCCTGCAATCTTACGTCCGGGACGATTCGACCGTAAGGTTATGGTCGGAAGACCGGATATTAAGGGCCGTGAAGAGATCCTCAAGGTACATGCGAAGGGGAAACCGTTAAGCGAAGAGATCGATCTGCAGCAGATCGCGCAGACAACGGCAGGATTTACCGGAGCTGATCTTGAAAATCTCTTGAACGAAGCAGCAATTCTGGCTGCAAAGGATAACAGAGTATTCTTAAAACAGGAAGACATAAAAAAAGCATTTGTCAAAGTTGGAATCGGTGCGGAGAAGAAGAGCCGCGTTATTTCCGAAAAAGAGAAGAGAATCACAGCATTCCACGAAGCAGGGCATGCGATCTTGTTCCATGTGCTTCCAGATGTGGGACCTGTATACAGTGTTTCAATCATCCCGACGGGAAGTGCGGGCGGATATACGATGCCGCTTCCGGAAAAGGATGAGATGTTTAATACAAAAGGAAAGATGCTTCAGGATATTACGGTAGCACTTGGCGGACGTGTAGCCGAAGAAGAAGTATTTGATGATATTACAACCGGTGCATCTCAGGATATCAAGCAGGCAACGGGCCTGGCCAAATCCATGGTTACGAAGTTCGGTATGTCAGAGGCAGTCGGACTTATTAACTATGATGATGACAACAATGAGGTGTTCATCGGACGTGATCTGGCGCACACAGCAAGAGGCTACGGAGAGGGCGTGGCGACTGTGATCGACCAGGAAGTAAAGAGAATTATTGATGAATGTTATGACAGAGCAAGACATATCATTAGAAAATATGATGATGTTCTGCATGCATGCGCAGATCTTCTGTTGGAAAAAGAAAAGATTTCCAGGGAAGAATTTGAAGCGCTGTTCCCGGAAGATGTATCAGAAGACTAGAAGAAAGCGTGCTCCTTTCCGAGAGCAAAAAATGAGAGAGGTGTTAGTTATATGAATAAGACGGCTTTATTTTGTGATGGAACAGAAGGATATGTGTATCCCCCTGAACCGAAAGAAAGCGAACTGGTGACATTCCGGTTCCGTACGGCGAAGGATGATGTAGACAGAGTAGGGCTTGTGACATCGGCTGACACATATGTAATGGAAAAAGAATGCACACAGGGAGAGTTTGATTATTATACGTTCGAGACACGTCTGGGGGAAGAGCCGTTCAGATATTGTTTCGAAGTGCAGTCTGGGACAGAAAAATATTATTATGGACGATGTGGAATCTCTCGCGAGATCCTGGAGTATTATAACTTTGTTGTAGTACCCGGATTTTCCACACCGGACTGGGCAAAGGGAGCGGTTATGTATCAGATATTTACAGACCGCTTTTATAACGGAGATAAGTCAAATGATGTAGAGACGAATGAGTATTACTACATTGGGGATTATTCGCAGAGAGTAACGAACTGGGACAAATATCCGGCGAACATGGGTGTAAGAGAGTTCTACGGAGGAGACTTGCAGGGAGTCATGGATAAGCTTGATTATCTGCAGGATCTGGGCGTAGAAGTCGTATATTTTAATCCGTTATTTGTGTCACCGTCCAACCACAAATACGATATCCAGGATTATGATTATATCGATCCGCATTATGGAAAGATCGTAGATGACGGAGGCGAGGTGCTTCCGAATGGTGTGACGGACAACAGTCAGGCAACGAAGTATAAAAAACGCACGACAGGTCTTAAGAACCTGGAAGCAAGTAATGAGTTGTTCATTAAACTGGTGGAGGAATTACATCGCCGTGGAATGAAAGTGATTCTGGACGGCGTGTTCAACCACTGTGGTTCATTCAATAAATGGATGGACCGTGAGAGAATTTACGAAGGTGAAGAGGATTATGAACCGGGTGCTTATGTATCGGCAGACAGTCCGTACAGAAGCTACTTCCGTTTCTTCAAAGAAGGACCGGAGAATTGGCCGTATAATGGCAATTACGATGGCTGGTGGGGACATGATACTCTGCCGAAACTGAATTACGAAGATTCTGTAAAACTGGAAAATTATATCTTATATATCGGACGGAAATGGGTATCGCCGCCGTATAATGTAGATGGATGGCGTCTGGATGTGGCAGCAGACCTGGGACGCAGCAATGAATACAATCACGAGTTCTGGCAGAAATTCCGAAGAGCCGTGAAAGATGCAAATCCGAATGCACTGATCCTTGCCGAACATTACGGCGATCCGAGTGACTGGCTTAAGGGGGATGAGTGGGATACCGTTATGAACTATGATGCGTTCATGGAGCCGGTTACATGGTTCCTGACCGGAATGGAAAAGCATAGTGATGAGGCGAGAGAAGAGCTCCTTGGTAACATCGATAACTTTATCGGTTCGATGGCACATCACATGTCGAACATGCTGACTCCGTCACTTCAGGTGGCGATGAATGAGCTTTCCAACCATGATCATTCCAGATTCTTAACGAGAACGAATCACATGGTTGGCCGTGTGGAACATCTGGGACCGGAAGCTGCGAACGAGTATGTGAATAAAGCGGTTATGCGTGAAGCGGTTGTTATGCAGATGACCTGGGTCGGAGCTCCGACGGTATATTATGGTGATGAGGCTGGTGTCTGTGGATTTACAGATCCGGATAACAGAAGAACCTATCCGTGGGGACATGAAGATCAGGAACTGATCGCATTCCACAAAGAAGCGATCCGCATCCACAAAGAGCATCCGGCACTTAAGACCGGTTCGTTGAAGATCCTTGGCGGAGAGGAAAATATCCTGTCTTATGCGAGATTTAAAGGGCATGACCGGATCATTGTTGTGATCAATAACCGCAGCGAACGTGCAGAAGTAAAAGTTCCTGTATGGGAAGCAGAGATTCCGATAAAATGCCGCATGAAACGTCTGCTATATTCTTACAAAGAAGGATATACAACAGAGTACGAAGAGTATCTGGTAGAAGACGGAGAAGTGGTTGCGAACATGGGACCACATTCGGCACTTGTACTGGGAATGAGAAATGAAGAGGATCATGACTGGCTGTATATTTTGTAGAATGGGTATGGACCGGCTAATAGTGAATTTTGTAAAGAAGATACAAACAGACTAATAGTGAAATAAAGAAAATAAAAAGATTACCGGAAAATGTAGTGCGTTTTCCGGTAATCTTTTTTTACGTTTTTATACAAACATAATAATGTAAGATCTGGTTTCGATAATGCAAAATTATATTATTTTGTAAGAACTTCTACACCATCTTCTTTAATAAGAACCATATATTCAATCTGAGCAGAAAGACCGTCGTCATCCGTATAAACGGTCCATCCGTTGTCTTCATCTACATAGAATTCCGGAGAACCCTGATTGATCATCGGCTCGATCGTGAACATCATACCAGGAACCAGAACCATCTCACTGCCCTTCGGAGTAACATAACTTACGAATGGCTCTTCGTGGAATTCCAGACCGATTCCATGGCCGCCGATCTCCTCTACGACAGAATATCCATTTTCCTGTGCATGTGAATTGATCGCATAAGCAATGTCTCCAAGATGTCCCCAAGGTTTTGCTGCTTTAAGTCCAAGCTCTACGCATTCTTTTGTAACACGGACAATACGTTCGGCTTCCGGTGATACGTCACCGATCGTGAACATACGGGATGCATCAGAGAAATATCCGTTTAAAATCGTAGACACATCTACGTTGATGATATCTCCATCGATTAGAATCTCATTTTCACTTGGGATACCGTGGCAGATGACGTTGTTGATGGAAGTACATACGCTCTTCGGGAATCCCTCATAATTCAGAGGCGCCGGGATTCCTCCGTGCTCTGTTGTGAAATCATATACAAGTTTGTCAATTTCGGCAGTGCTCATTCCTGCATGAATATGAGCTGCTACATGGTCGAGAACTGCGGTGTTCAGTTCTGCACTTTTTTTGATCATTTCAATCTGTTCCGGTGTCTTCAGTAATGAACGGTCAGGAACGATCTGGCCTTTGGACGCAAGTGTCCACAATTTTATATCTAACTTATCCACAATACTACCTGCTTTCTACACAAATTTTCCACATGTATTATAGCACGTTTTGGAAAAAGAGACAGGGGAATTTTTGTCAATAGGATTGCCGCAAATGAAAAATCCTCTGTCCCTTATTGTCTCCACCATAAAAATAAGTTATAATTTTACTGGTATTGTATACAGAATGTGGATAAACTATTATGGCTCATAGTAATATACACAGGCAACATAGAAAGGAGCAGACATATGTTAAGAATAGGAATGCTCACAAGCGGCGGCGACTGCCAGGCACTGAATGCAGCGATGAGAGGCGTCGTAAAGGGGATTTTTTCAAAACGAGATGATGTAGAGATTTATGGATTTCAAGATGGATATAAAGGTTTGATCTATTCGAACTTTAAGATGCTTACGTCAAAAGACTTTTCGGGGATTCTGACACTTGGTGGAACGATTCTGGGAACATCCAGACAACCGTTCAAGTTAATGAGAGTACCGGATAAGGACGGAATTGACAAAGTAGAGGCAATGAAACACACTTACCACAAGCTGAATCTGGACTGCCTGGTAATCCTTGGGGGAAATGGAACACACAAATCAGCCAATATGCTGAGAGAAGAAGGACTTAATGTGGTAACACTTCCGAAGACGATTGATAACGATCTCTGGGGAACGGACATGACATTCGGATTCCAGAGTGCGGTAGACATTGCAACAGATACAATTGACAGGATCCATACAACAGCAACGTCTCACAGCCGTGTATTTATCGTGGAAGTAATGGGGCACAAAGTAGGATGGGTAACACTTCATGCAGGAATTGCCGGCGGTGCCGATATTATTCTGCTTCCGGAGATGCCATATGACATCAATTCAGTAGTTGAAGCAATTGAAAAACGCGGCAAAGCAGGAAAGAGATTCACAATTATTGCTGTTGCAGAAGGTGCGATTTCAAAAGAAGATGCAGCGCTTTCAAAGAAGGAATTAAAAGAGAAAAAAGCAAAGAAGAAATACCCTTCTGTTGCATATGAACTTGCTGAGAAGATTCAGGAAAAAACAGATAAAGAAGTAAGAATTACTGTGCCTGGACATACACAGCGAGGCGGCTCTCCGTGTGCATATGACCGTGTGCTTGCAACAAGACTTGGTGCAGAAGCTGCGAGAGCAATTCTGGAAGGTGATTTTGGATGTATGGTAGGAACAAAGAATCAGGAGATTATCCGTGTACCATTGTCAGAAGTTGCCGGAAAATTAAAATATGTAGATCCAAAGGCATCGATCATTAAAGAAGCAAAAACCATCGGTATCAGCTTCGGTGATGAATAAGATACACAGGTTAAGCAGGATCTGCATTTAGACAAGGAGTGTAAAGAATGTCATATACGGCATTATACCGTAAATTCCGTCCGGATGAATTCGAAGATGTAAAAGGACAGGATGCGATCGTCCGGACGCTTAAGAACCAGATCAATGCAGACCGTATCGGACATGCATATCTGTTCTGCGGGACAAGAGGAACCGGTAAGACGACGGTTGCAAAAATATTTGCGAAAGCAGTCAACTGCGAACATCCGGTAGACGGAAGTCCGTGCGGGGAGTGCGCAATGTGCAAGTCGATCGCAGCGGGTACATCGATGAACGTGATCGAGATCGATGCGGCATCGAATAATGGTGTGGATAATATCCGAGAGATCCGTGAAGAAGTCACATACCGTCCGACAGAAGGAAAATATAAAGTATATATCATCGACGAGGTGCATATGCTGTCGATCGGTGCGTTCAATGCATTATTAAAAACATTGGAAGAACCGCCGGAATATGTTATATTTATTCTTGCGACAACGGAGGCACACAAGATCCCGATTACGATCTTAAGCCGTTGTCAGCGATATGATTTTAAGAGAATTTCCATTGAAACGATCGCAGCAAGACTGCGGGAACTGATTGATAAAGAAGGATGGGACGTAGAAGATAAGGCGGTCCGTTATATTGCGAAGATGGCGGACGGTTCCATGCGAGATTCATTAAGTCTTCTGGATCAGTGTGCCGCGTTCTATATGAATGAGACACTGACATATGATCATGTACTGGAAGTGCTGGGAGCGGTGGATACGGAAGTGTTCAGCCGGCTTTTAAGACAGCTGCTTGCGATGGATGTGCATCAGGTGATCGAAACGGTCGATGAGCTGGTGATGCAGGGAAGAGAACTGTCCCAGCTTGCGGCAGATTTCACATGGTATCTGCGAAATCTCCTTCTGGTGAAGAGTTCGGATAATATGGAAGATGTACTGGATGTGTCGTCTGAAAATCTTGCACTTTTAAAAGAAGAAGCACAGATGATCGACAGCGATACGCTGATCCGTTACATCCGAATTTTCTCAGATCTGACGAACCAGTTAAAATATGCGACCCAGAAGAGGGTACTTCTGGAAGTGACACTGATCAAATTGTGTCGTCCGGCGATGGATCAGAACAAAGATGCATTACTGGACCGCATCCGTGCGATCGAGAAGCAGCTCGAAGAGGGGGCGTGGGAAGCACCGGTCAGAGAACGCATCGTATATGCATCGGATGCAAAAGAGGCGGGAGAACCGAAGCCAAAGCCGGAACTTCCGCAGGCATTGAACGAAGATGTGAAAGCGGTGGCAAAAGATTTCCGGATGATCATCAATGAGGCTTCCCCGATGCTCAGAACCTATCTGAAAAAAGCAAGACTGAGTGCAGGAGAAGGCAACAGGCTTCTGATCGTACTGCCGGATGAACTGAGCGCAAGTGCGGTGGCAACACCGGAACATAAAGAAGAGATCCAGTCACTGATCGAGCAGAAGATTGGCAAAAAAGTAGAGATAGACGTCCGCCAGATGGAGGCGGGACGCAGATTCGAAGATCATTTTGTGGATCTGGAGAATCTGATTAATATGGAAATTACTGTAGAAGACGAATAGGAGGATATTATCATGGCAAAAAGAGGTGGATTCCCAGGCGGCGGAATGCCGGGAAATATGGCAAATCTGATGAAACAGGCACAGAAGATGCAGCGTCAGATGGAAGAACAGGCAAAGGAAATGGAGACAAAAGAATTCAGTGCAACTGCAGGCGGCGGTGCTGTTGAAGTTACTGTTTCCGGAAGCAAGAAGATCTTAAAAGTAAAACTGGATGAAGAAGTTGTAGATCCGGATGATGTAGAGATGCTGGAAGATCTGCTTGTGGCAGCAGTCAACGAAGCATTGGAGAAAGTAGACGCAGAGACAACTTCTGCAATGTCTAAGTTCACCGGCGGCATGGGCGGCGGAATGCCGGGATTATTCTAGGAGAAATTTAAGGAGAAGGTTCCGGGAGAATTATTCTTACAGGGAGTTAAAAACTATGGATTATTACAGTAATCAGATGAGCAAACTGATCGAGGAACTGTCATGTCTTCCGGGAATCGGAGCAAAATCTGCGGCAAGACTTGCATTTCATCTGATCCATATGCCGGTTGATGATGTAAAGAGACTGGCTTCTACAATGGTGGAAGCCAGAGAGAACATAAAATATTGCAAAGAATGTTATACACTGACGGATCAGGAACTGTGTCCGATCTGCAGCAACAGTAATCGTGATCACCAGACGATCATGGTAGTGGAGAATACGAGAGACCTTGCGGCATACGAAAAGACCGGAAAATATAACGGTGTATACCACGTGCTTCACGGAGCAATCTCTCCGATGCTTGGTATCGGTCCGGAAGATATTAAACTGAAGGAACTGATCGAACGTCTGCAGGGAGATGTGAAAGAAGTGATTATTGCCACGAACTCAAGCCTGGAAGGTGAGACGACAGCAATGTATATCAGTAAGCTGATCAAACCGACGGGAATTAAGGTGAGCAGGATTGCAAGTGGTGTTCCGGTTGGAGGAGATCTGGAGTATATCGATGAAGTGACACTTCTACGGGCACTTGAAGGAAGGACAGAGCTGTAGCCCTGTCCCCTTTTTTACTTATCATGCGTTTGAAAAAGCTGCCAGTTGCCAAAGCAATCGTAATGAGCTGTCAGGTTCAGCAGAGTTTTGACGGTCAGCATTGGAGGTGAGATAAATGAAGAAAAAGGTTACATCAACGGATATTGCACATGCTGCCGGGGTATCACAGTCCACAGTTTCCATGATCCTGAACAAAAAGTACGATGTATCATTTGCAAAAGATACTGTGGAAAGAGTGGAAAATGCGGCAAAAGAACTGGGATATGTCCCGCCGAAGCGGAAAACGAGAAAAGGAACAAAACGGGAGAAGCTTCTTGTTGTATTCTGCCCAAACCTGACGAATCCGTATTATGTTATGCTGCTTCAGGGGATTGAGGCACATGCGAAAGAAAAAGGTTTCGGCCTTTTTGTATGCAATACGCAGAGAGATCTCAGAATGGAAGAGCGCTATCTGAAAATGATGTGGCAGTTAAGACCGCTTGGAATTATCTATACCTGTAATCCGAGCCATTGCTTTATGGAACTTGTGGGAGAAATTGCAGAACAGATACCGGTTGCGATCGTCAATAACCAGAATGAAAAGATGAATGTAGATGCGGTGGAACTTGACAATTCCAAGCTTGGAAGAGTCATGGCGAAACATCTGCTGGAACTGGGACACAGGAAAGTTGCATATATAGCACCGCCGCTTACGGCAAGGCAGAAGCAGCGTTCGAAGCGGGTAGAGGGCTTCCTGAAAGAATATGAGAAAGTCGGATTGCGTGACCAGGTGATCATAAAAGCGGCAAAAGAAGAAATCGATCTGGATGTGGCGCATATTGATTCGGAGTACAAGATCGGGTATGAGCTGACGAAAGAATTGTTGAAGGAAACGACGGATGTGACAGCAATCGTCGGACTGAATGATATGATCGCATTTGGAATCATGGATGCACTTCATGAAGCAAAGATAAAGGTGCCGACCGATGTGTCCGTGATGGGGTGTGACAACACCTTGTTTGCAAGAATGCATAACATGAATCTGACGACCATCGAACATTTTGTGACTTTCAAAGGAAGAGATGCATGTGATATAATAATGAAGAAGATAGCCACACATCATTCGACGAATACAGGTGCGGTTCCGATCAGTACATATCATGTGGAGTATGAGCCGCAATTAATCGTCCGGGGGACGACAACGTATGCGAAAAATGCCCGAAAAAAGAAAAATTAATTCTTTTGCGAAAATTATTATTAATAAATTCGAGATTTTACAAAACAAAAATGCATGTTAAATTTAAATAATCCCATAAAATGCGTAAAAATCGTTAATGAAATGAAAAAATTAAAAAAATATCGTTAACATTTCTACAAAAAATATGCGAAATTCAATTAATAATTTTATAATATTAACAGAAAAAATTACTAATAAAAAATCAAAGCTATTGACCAGAGCTCCTTAAATAGAGTATAATTCAACCAAACGATAACAAGGGAATGGTGAACAGATTTCACCGGTTTTAAGGAGGAAGAATAACATGAAATTTTTCATTGACACAGCGAACGTAGAAGATATTAAGAAAGCAAATGACATGGGAGTTATCTGTGGAGTAACAACAAACCCATCTCTGATCGCAAAAGAAGGTAAAGTATTTGAAGAAGTTATTGCTGAGATCGCTTCTATCGTAGACGGACCAATCAGTGGAGAAGTAAAGGCAACAACAACAGATGCTGAAGGCATGATCGCTGAAGGAAGAGAGATCGCTAAGATCCATCCTAACATGGTAGTTAAGATCCCTATGACAGTAGAAGGATTAAAAGCTTGTAAAGTACTTTCTTCAGAGGGAATTAAGACAAATGTTACATTAATCTTCTCTGCTAACCAGGCACTTCTGGCTGCAAGAGCAGGAGCAACATATGTATCTCCATTCCTTGGACGTCTGGATGACATTTCTGTAAGAGGAACTGACCTGATCACAGAGATCGCTCAGATCTTCGAAGTTGCAGGAATCGACACAGAGATCATTGCAGCAAGTGTACGTCACCCAATGCATGTAACAGACTGCGCATTAGCAGGAGCTGATATTGCAACTGTACCATACAAAGTTATCGAGCAGATGACAAAACATCCATTAACAGACGCAGGAATCGCGAAATTCCAGGCTGACTACAAAGCTGTATTTGGAGAATAGAGAGCATTTTCATATTAGGAGGAACACCATGAACAAATTAGAATTAATGAAGATGGCGAACGAAGTTCGTAAAGGTGCCATCACAGCAGTTCACAGTGCCAAATCCGGACATCCGGGCGGATCACTGTCAGCAGCTGACATTTATACATATCTTTATTTTGAAGAGATGAATGTAGATCCAAAAGATCCTAAGAAAGCAGATCGTGATCGTTTTGTGCTGTCCAAAGGACATACAGCACCAGGTTACTATGCGACACTTGCCAACAAAGGCTTTTTCCCGGTTGAAGATCTGACTACACTTCGTAAAGTGGGATCTTACCTGCAGGGACATCCGGATATGAAACACATTCCGGGAGTTGATATGTCAAGTGGTTCTCTTGGACAGGGGATTTCAGCAGCAGTTGGTATGGCAATTTCTGCAAAATTAAATGATGCATCTTACAGAGTATATACTCTGCTTGGAGATGGTGAGATCCAGGAAGGACAGGTATGGGAAGCTGCTATGTTAGCAGGTCACAGAAAACTGGACAACCTTGTAGTAATTGTAGATAACAATAACCTTCAGATCGACGGAACTGTAGAAGAAGTA
>OLPF01001950.1_pt1 | contig 15065 bp, 7 predicted proteins | sample 1673121 | NCBI WGS metagenome assembly OLPF01 (sample SAMEA3136756, study PRJEB25190) | human gut metagenome
AAAGAAACCACAACATCACCAATCTGTATCATAATCATTCTATTAAAAAAAGACGCGGATTATCCGGATTGCACAGACTCAACTTTAAGAGCATCCGTGGAATCCGTATAATCCGCGTCTAAATATTGTTACGGCCTTGACGCCTTACTTAATCAAATCCTTACCAGTCATTTCGGCCGGCTGTTCCATACCCAAGATATGCAGGATAGAAGGAGCTACGTCGGCCAATACACCGTTCTCGACCTTGGCGTCCTTGTTTGCAGTAACGTAAACGAAAGGAACGGGATTCAGAGAGTGGGCAGTATTCGGAGTACCATCCTCATTCAGAGCATGGTCGGCATTACCGTGGTCGGCGATGATGATTACTTCATAATCGTTTGCCTTGGCAGCTTCAACAGTATCTTTCACACATTCGTCGATGGCTTTCACTGCCTTCTCAATAGCTTCGTAGATACCGGTATGTCCCACCATATCACCATTGGCGTAGTTCACCACGATGAAATCGAACTTTTGGGTCTTGATGGCCTCAACCAACTTATCCTTTACCTCGTAAGCGCTCATTTCGGGCTTCAAGTCGTAAGTGGCAACTTTCGGAGAAGGAACCAGAATACGCTCTTCTGCATCATACGGAGTCTCGCGGCCACCGTTGAAGAAGAATGTCACGTGTGCATATTTCTCTGTCTCAGCAATGTGCAGCTGTTTTTTCCCGTTGGCAGCGAGGTATTCGCCCAAGGTATTCTGTACGTTCTCCTTATCAAAAAGGATATGCACACCCTTGAAGCTGGCATCGTACGGAGTCATGCAGTAGAACTGCAGGCCCGGAATGGTCTGCATGCCTTGTTCGGGCATATCTTGCTGGGTGAGGACAACGGTCAATTCCTTGGCACGGTCATTGCGGTAGTTGAAGAAGATTACAACATCACCTTCCTTGATGGTACCGTCGAAGCCACCGTTCACAATCGGCTTGATGAATTCATCCGTAACGCCTTCGTCGTAGGACTCCTGCATAGCCTGGACCATATCCGTAGCAACCTTGCCTTCACCGTTTACCAACAAATCGTAGGCAACCTTCACACGTTCCCAACGTTTGTCACGGTCCATAGCATAATAACGACCGATGATTGAAGCAATCTTTCCTGCTGACTTTTCACAGTGCGCAGATAGTTCTTCGATAAAACCTTTACCGCTCTTCGGATCAGTATCACGACCGTCCATAAAGCAGTGGATGAATGTATTGTCGATATTATATTCTTTAGCGATGTCGCAAAGTTTGAAGAGATGAACGAGTGAACTATGTACGCCACCGTTAGAAGTCAGCCCCATAAAGTGAACATTCTTTCCATTTTCTTTTGCATAAGAAAAAGCAGCGACAATCTCAGGATTCTTCAGAATACTATTATCAGCGCAAGCACGGTTGATTTTTACTAAATCCTGATAAACCACACGTCCGGCACCGATATTCAAGTGACCGACTTCCGAGTTACCCATTTGTCCGTCGGGCAAACCTACGTTTTCACCGCTTGCCTGAAGCTGGGAATGAGGGTAAGTATTCATCAGATAATCCCAATAAGGAGTGGGAGTGTTGAAGATTACGTCGTCTTTCTTTTGGTCGCCTAATCCCCAACCGTCGAGGATCATTAAAAGGGCTTTCTTACTCATAATATTTCAATATTTAAATTATCACTCTGATTTTCCGGCTGCAAAGGTACAAAAAAGATGATTACCTGAACGTTTAATCTATGTTAAGTTGCAGAGTAAAAGAATACAAGGCTATGGATATTTTCCTTACTTTGTAAGGATAGTATTAAACACGTTCATCAAAAAACTATTATTATGAAAGCAACCTTATTCTGCATTTTACTTGTATTATCGGGCATACTAAGTGCACAAACAATCGACAATCCTCCTTTCAAAGCCCGTTCGGGAAGTATCTCCAACATTACCCGCATAGAACGTACTCCAGAAAGTACACGAGTATACATACATGCTATTTTTCGTCCGCACTGGTGGATTAAAGAAAAAGGAACAAGTTACCTGGAAGATGCAACCACCGGAAAGAAATATAAGTTTAAAGGTGCAGAAGGTATCGAAATCAATAAAGAAGTATATATGCCTGATTCCGGTGAAAAAGACTACGTGCTTATTTTCGAACCCCTGCCTGAAGAAACTCAAACGATCCACCTTCTCAGCCCGACTAATTATGAAGGGAATACATACGATATTTCCTTGATTCCGCAGAAAGGAAAGAATACTCCTCCACTAGCTGCCGTCAAGGGTAACTGGTTCAAGACAGACGGCTCCGGTCAGTGGGAATACGGAATTTACGATTCAATCACGATCATGAATAATCGGATATACACCAATGAAAGTATCCGCAAGAAAGGGAAACGAATTGAGATGACCGTTAAAGACAAACAAAATGGGACTATCCGTACATTGTTGATAACCCCGCAAAAGAGTGGCAACTGTATTATAAAAACAGACCAAACAAATGAATTATCGTATACCCGCCAAAAGGCTGCCATAAGCACAATAGAGCCGGACAATGGTTTTCAACAGTTCTTCCGTAAAGATACCGCCTGTCTGCAAGGATATATCGATGGCTACGACCCGCGTTTGGGATTCGAGACAGGACTTGTTTATCTATCAAATGAACTCACCCGTGAAGATTATCCTACTGTTGTGCAAATAGATAAAGACGGAAGTTTTACATGCAAGTTCGTTATTCATCATCCGGTAGAGCAATCATTAACCCTCAACAATGACTGGATTCCATTCTATATTGAGCCTGGACAAACTCTCACCATGTACATTGACTGGGAAGCAATCATGGCTCGAAGCCGTGCACGCGATCATTATTTTCCGATTAACAATATAGCATATATGGGACCGACAGCTCCCTTCTCCTATATACTATCCGATTTTAGCAAGTCTATTCCTTATCGGTACGAAGATTTATCCAAATCACAAAAGACACTTACTCCCAACCAATACAAGGAACACATGAGACCTATCATCGCACAATGGAGACATATTGCCGATTCCGTATGCCGGGTCTACCACCCCTCCCTGAAGGCAGTTTGCCTGATTAAAAACAAAGTAAAACTGCAAACAGGAAATGCATTCTTCGATTTTGCAATGAGCAGGGATTATTATGCCAAACAAGATACGGCCAATCAAGCCTTGAAAGTAAAGGAAGATGATTCGTATTACGATTTCCTAAAAGAGATGCCACTTGACGATAAAACAATTCTCGCAGATGAGAAAGCGGACATCTTCACCAATCGCTTTGAATTTATGGCTCCCCTCCGAAAAGCTTATTCGGACGAAGTCGAAGGATCGGTGGAGATTCCTTTTACTTACCCAGAAAAGCCTCTCTTGACATTCCTGAAAGAAAAAGGAGTGAAACTTAATGCTGAACAAGAAGCGATAAGGCAAAAACAGGAAAAACTTGCCGGACAAGAAATAAAAATAACGCTTGCAGAACTTCAAGAAGATGACAGGAAGACCAGTGCTCTATTTAAACAAGAAGAAAAACTGGTAAAAGAATACATGGACTATATCAATAAACAGAAACCTTCTCAAAAAGAAAAGTCACAGCAAGAAGAAGATAGGGCCAGCATAACAATGGAACAGAAATATGAAGAGAAGAAAAATGCCATTATCGCCCGGCTATGCAATACTCCCAATCCTCTGCTCTGGCAAATAGCCAAAGTACGCCGTCTCACTTATGACCTACAAAATATAAAAACAAAAACAATTGCTCGTGAATATATAGACAGCCTCAAGCAAGAATTTACCGCCCCCTTCTTAGTTGCCGAAACTGAACAATTGTTTGAAAATGCTTATCCTTCGGAAGATGCTAAATCATACCAACTCCCGGAAGGCAAAGCAACCGACATTTTCCGCAATATCATCAAGAATCATCCGGGCAAAGTACTATTTGTTGACTTTTGGGCCACTAGCTGCGGGCCTTGCCGTAGCGGAATAGAAGCAACAGCAGACTTGCGCAAGAAGTACAAAGATCATCCGGAGTTCCAGTTTATTTATATCACCGGAGAAAGAGAATCTCCGGCAGGAGCTTACAAACAATATGTCGAAAAGCATCTGAAAGGAGAAGCAAGTTATTATGTCACCGGAACGGAATATAATTACCTCCGCCAACTTTTCCATTTCAACGGCATTCCTCATTACGAACTCGTAGAGAAAGACGGCAGTATCTCCAATGAAAAATTAAGTAGTTACAGTATCGGACAATATTTGAAGAAACGTTTCGGTACTTCCGAACCTTCGGAAACAGAGCAGCACGCAGAGTAAGTACGGACTGCAAACAGTAGAAATTCGAAAAAAACGGTGCAAAAGAATGGAAGCCAGCTTGATTTTCCGTACCTTTGCACCGCTTTTACATTAAAATCATAGAAATATGGACGATTCAAACCCGCGAACGTGCACAACTAGTATTAATTAAAGCGAACAGAGTCATTGAAATCTGATGTCTCTGCTCGTGCTAAACAAACGAAAGGAGACAATAAGATGAGAACGTATCTTTATTGTGAGGCCGGCTTTGTGGAAAAAGCACAATGGCTTCCTAATAGCTGGGTAAACGTAGTATGCCCGAACAATGATGACTTTGAATTTCTGACTAAAACACTCAACGTACCCGAATCATTTCTTGATGACATAGCCGACACGGATGAACGTCCGCGTACGGATACGGAAGGTAACTGGCTGTTAACGATCCTGCGTATCCCTGTGCAAAACAAGCAGAACGGAAGCCTGCCTTTCGCCACTGTACCTATCGGCATAATCACAAACAACGAGATTATAGTATCCGTATGTTACCATAACACCGATTTACTACCGGATTTCATCGAACATACCCGTAGGAAAGGTATTGTAGTCCGTAATAAACTCGATCTGATTCTCCGGTTGATTTACTCTTCCGCCGTATGGTTCCTGAAATATCTGAAACAAATCAATATAGATATCAGTGCAGCAGAGAAGGAGTTGGAACGCAGCATCCGTAATGAAGACCTGCTCCGTCTGATGAGATTGCAGAAAACCTTGGTTTACTTCAACACCTCCATTCGTGGCAATGAAGTGATGATAGGTAAACTTAAGACTATTTTCCAAGATACGGATTTTCTGGATAAAGAGTTAGTGGAAGACGTTATCATCGAATTGAAACAAGCACTCAATACGGTGAACATTTACAGCGACATTCTCACTGGGACAATGGACGCCTTCGCCTCCATTATCTCAAACAATGTGAACACTATCATGAAACGTATGACCAGCTTGTCTATCGTCTTAATGCTCCCTACATTGATTGCCAGTTTTTATGGCATGAACGTAGATATTCATCTGGAAGAAGTGCCCTTTGCTTTTTCTTTGATTGTACTCTTCTCTATCGGATTGTCCACGCTGGCGTTTGTGATATTCAGAAAGATCAAATGGTTCTAACATACAAAAGCCTGTCATCTACTATTGAGTAAATGACAGGCCGTAATTTAATAATACGTTTTTTCTTCTATAGAGAATTAATTAAAAGAGAATGTTTAGAGAGAGAAATTATTTTTTATCCTTGTTTACTTTTTCTTCCACCCAACGGAATAGAAACTCCAACAAATCCATTAACAGTGTTAGAGTTCTTTCCTAAGAACATATAGTCGGTTCCGAGGAACAACGGCCCTAATTTCAGACCAAGACCGAAAGATTTTCCTGCTGACTGAATGGCAGAATAGCTAAGTGCAACGTTAAACCAGCTTTTCGGACGATAATTTGCAGAGAATGTCAACTCTGTAAGAGCGTCAGGTTGTACAAAACGAGTGGTAGACAATACACCAACAGCTAATTTGTTATTGAAGAAACCGTATTCTGCACCCAACACCAATGTAGAAGCCAGACGGGACTTACGAGATTCTTTTGCATCACCTACTTCGAGTTGCAACATATCATAGTCGAGTACATCACCGTTAGTTACACGATCCATATACCCTTGAGTATCATCCTGCAACTGCTTTACTGCATTCATCACAGATGTTTCAGGATTAGCGGGATCGACCATTGCTGCATAAGTACTTCCTTTAATATCAATAGGATCCGGATTGGCTGACGCAATCTTCGTACTTGATTTTGACCAAGAGATAAAACCTAAGTCAAGAATAGATGCAGATACAGTCAGATTATCCAATATTTTATAAGAAGCACCCAAATCAATACCAAAACCGTAACCAGCGATACCCAATTTGCCACTATCAAATTCGAAGTCTGTTACATAATCCTTACCCTCTTCTTCTTGTAATTCCAAACCTTTGAAAGAACTCTTCAATTCTGCACCAACATTCAAATTTGCATGGTAATTATCAAATTTTGCTTTCAATTCAGTAGCTTGTTTAATAGCTTCTTGTTGGCTTAAGCCACTCCAATAATTTTCATCTGACCACTTTGCAATCTCTGCATCACTGGGCAGATTAGCACTCATTGCCACATTTTTGAGTTTTAACTCCATATTACCGATACCCAACAAAGCTTTCACTCTGGCACCGACTGTCAAACGACTGTTAATCTGACGTGAGAGTCCTAAACCAATTTCAGTATAAGCATTGATATTCAATTGCTGACCACTGATATCATAGTTACTGTTTCTCCAGTTTTCTTCAACAGTCTCCATCTCATTCAGGAAAGTAAACATAGATTTAGTCAAGTTCGCACCAATATCGGTACGAAGACCAATGTTGAACGACCAGAAGTTCTTTCCTTTGTACCAACCGGCAGAAAGGATTTCCGTACTAAAGTTCACATTCAACTTATTGTTATCTTTCAGCCGGTTCATGAAATCCGGTTTCGTATAGAAATCATCTCCGTCATCAATAATATCAATAATATCCTGATATCCTAATGAAGTAGACCCCACGGTTGCATTAACTGCACCAACCACCGGAAGATTGAAGTAACCTTTAGTCGGTGTCAAAGCCGGATTCAGCTGTTGACGATAATGCGTACCTTCCATAAAATAAGAAGTACGCAAGAACTGTGCATTTGCAGGAAGTGCACAAACTAACATAATGAAAAATACCCCAATGAGCTTAGTAGAGCTTAGTAGCTTGTTCGTTGCCATGATTTTAAACTTTTTAATTCTTATTATTGTTTGCAAATATATAGCATTTCAATAACAATTAAAAGCACGGAGCAACACTTTTTTAGCCTAAACAGAACAATTCAAGCACTAAACAGGCTAAAATCGTGCTTATACTGCAAAAAAATGTAGAAAATATAATTTAAGAAAGGAACAACGGGAATTAAAAGTCCAAAGAAAGTTGTTCACCTCCCAACAAATTGAACGTCATCCGATGATAAGGAGTTGTTCCATGTTCGGCAATGGCGGCACGGTGTTTTTTGGTAGGATACCCTTTATTACGGTTCCAGTCATAATAGGGATACTCTTCGTGGAGACGGTTCATATAATCATCACGATACGTTTTGGCCAGAATAGATGCAGCAGCTATCGAAAGGTATTTTCCGTCGCCTTTGATTACCGTGGTATGCGGGATACCGGGATATTTATTGAACCGGTTTCCGTCAATGAGCAAGTGTTCGGGACGGGTGGACAGTTGATCGACAGCACGATGCATGGCCAGGAAAGAAGCACGCAGGATATTTATCTCATCTATCTCTTCGGGTGAAACGATACCCACCGCCCATGCTATCGCTTCACGTTCTATTACCTCACGCAGAGCATAACGTTGTTTCTCCGTCAGTTGCTTGGAGTCATTCAGTAACTCATTCTTAAAATCTTTCGGAAGAATGACGGCAGCAGCATAGACAGAACCCGCCAAACAGCCGCGGCCTGCCTCATCGCACCCTGCTTCTATCAGATTCTCATTTAAATAAGGTAATAGCATCTTTATCGTTTTTATCTCTGCAAAGGTAAATGAAATAAAAAAGGAGACCTAGATTCCGGTCTCCATTTTCTTATCTTTTTAACACAAAATCCTTAGAACAGACTCCAGGCAACCGTAAGTCCTGCCATTACAATGGCTACCATGCTCATAAGCTTTATCAATATATTCAAGCTCGGACCGGAGGTATCTTTAAACGGGTCGCCCACCGTATCGCCCACCACCGTTGCCTTATGAACCTCACTTCCTTTTCCTCCGAAATTGCCTTCTTCCACATATTTCTTTGCATTATCCCAGGCACCACCGGCATTTGCCATAAAGATAGCGAGCACGAAACCGCTGCTCAAACCACCGATCAACAAACCAAGCACACCGGGAACACCGAAGACAAGTCCCGTAAAGATCGGGGCAATGATAGCAATCAATGAAGGAAGCACCATTTCGCGCTGTGCCCCCTTCGTAGAGATTTCCACACAACGTTCGTAGTCCGGTTCGGCTTCTCCCGTCAGGATACCTTTTATTTCACGGAACTGGCGGCGCACTTCGTCCACCATGTGTCCCGCCGCACGTCCCACGGCATTCATGGTCAGCCCGCAGAACAGGAAAGCCATCATAGAGCCGAGGAACATCCCCGAAAGTACCTTCGGATTCATCAGGTTCACTTCATAATAGTTCATGAAGTCAATGAAAGTAGCATTTGCCACACTGATTGTATTTCCGTCCGAGAAAGTCAGATCCATATTGCCGAGACGAGTCAGTCCGATACGTATTTCTTCAATATAAGAAGCGAGCAAAGCCAATCCCGTCAAGGCAGCAGAACCAATCGCAAAACCTTTTCCGGTTGCGGCAGTCGTGTTTCCGAGAGAATCGAGCGCATCGGTACGTTTGCGAACTTCTTCACCCAAGCCGGACATTTCCGCGTTTCCGCCTGCGTTATCCGCAATCGGGCCGTAAGCGTCCGTTGCCAAAGTGATTCCCAGCGTAGAAAGCATACCGACGGCAGCAATGCCGATTCCGTACAACCCCATACCGATATTGGCAAAATCGCCGGCAGCAGCCAGTAGATAAGAAGCAATGATACCCACCACAACTGCAATAACGGGGATAGCCGTAGAAAGCATTCCCAGACCGATGCCGGAAATGATGACCGTAGCAGGTCCCGTCTTCCCGCTTTCACTCAACTTCTGAGTAGGACGATAGGATTGGGAAGTATAATATTCAGTAGAACGGCCTATCACAATGCCGACAAGCAGGCCGACGACCACCGCACAGGAGATCCAAACCCAGTTCTGCAACTGCAAAAGCCACAGGATAAAGAAAGTAGCAACGACGATAAGTACAGAACTGAGGTTTGTACCGAACGCCAGCGAACCAAGCAGATCTTTCATTTTCGCATTCTCTTTGGTACGGACGGCGAAGATACCTATAATAGAAAGGATAATCCCGACAGCCGCGATCAACATCGGAGCAATAACCGCTTTGAACTGCATAGCCGTGTCCGAAGAATGAATAAAGGCAGCAGCACCAAGCGCGGCAGTTGCCAGGATCGAACCGCAATAAGATTCGTACAAGTCGGCTCCCATGCCGGCCACGTCACCCACGTTGTCACCTACGTTATCGGCAATAGTGGCAGGGTTGCGCGGGTCGTCTTCGGGGATTCCGGCCTCTACCTTACCTACAAGGTCGGCCCCCACATCGGCAGCTTTCGTATAGATACCACCGCCGACACGGGCGAAGAGTGCCTGAGTGGAAGCCCCCATACCGAAAGTAAGCATGGTGGTAGTGATTACACAGAGTTTATGAGTCGGTGTCAGTGCGTCAGCAGGAATCACTTCGTTCAGCAACAAATACCAGAAAGAAATGTCGAGCAGGCCGAGACCGACTACGACAAGTCCCATTACCGCACCGCTCCGAAAGGCAATCCTCAATCCGGCATTCAGCGAACCGCGTGCCGCATTGGCTGTACGGGCTGATGCATAAGTTGCCGTTTTCATCCCCAGAAAACCGGAAAGGCCGGAAAAGAAACCACCCGTCAGGAAAGCGATAGGCACCCAAGCATTCTGAACGTGGAAACCGTAGGCCATGATTGAAAACAAAATGACCAGCCCCAGAAACACCCAGCCTACAATCTTGTATTGCTGTTTCAGGTAAGACATAGCGCCTTTGCGCACAGCAGCGGCAATTTTTATCATTTGGGGAGTACCTTCACTCTCCTTCATCATTTGCTTATGGAAGTAATAAGCAAAGCAGAGGGCTAACACGGAAGCGACCGGAACCAGCCAGAAAAGAATGCTATCCATAGGATTAATTTTTAAAGGGTTTACGGAGGCTAAAAGTATGAAAATCAAACGAAAAAAGCAAGTAAGTAAGATTATTTTTTGAACAGTAGATGTACTCACTTTAATTGCCATGTCATTCCTCTCTTTCCGGCAAGCAGCTTGTCGGAGGGTTTGTTAAGTGGGACTTTATGGGAAGAGAAGCCGGTATAGTTCGATTGGAATACCGGTATAGTTAGGTTGGAGCACCGCTTTAGTTAGTCTGCCACGGCCGTGGAGAGTTCTTTCCACAGGCGTGACGAGATATTACCACGGGTGTGACGAATACTCTCCACGGCCGTGGCAAATTAACAATATCGGTATTCCGACAGAACAATACCTACCGGATAACAGATGTATAGCGGGTGTATAAGCTATGTTTAACGGTGACTTATTTACCGTAGAATTTAGCATCAGCATCAAAATCTGGCCCGTACATCATAAATTATCATTATCTTTGAGCGTTTTTATGCCTGTAAACTAACTAATACCCAATAATTATTACTCAAAACAACATGAAGAAACTATTTCTACTACTAATGGCTTTGTTTACCTTGGCACAAGTGAAAGCCCAGGAAAAGAGTGTTATCCAAATCTCAACGGACAACACAGACCTAATCCTTCAAGTAGCCCCTAACGGCCGACTTTATCAGGCTTATCTGGGTGACAAACTACTAAATGAGCAAGATATCAAGCACTTTTCGCCTTATGTAAAAGGTGGCAGTGACGGCAGTGTTTCTACACGCGGCTGGGAAGTCTATCCGGGTTCCGGTGCCGAAGACTATTTCGAACCGGCTGTGGCTATCACTCACAGCGACGGAAATCCAAGTACGATTCTCCGCTATGTATCTTCCGAGCAGAAGGCCGTGACAGGGGGAACAGAGACAATTATCAACCTCAAAGACGACCAATATCCGGTAGAGGTAACTCTGCACTACATCGCTTATCCGAAAGAAAACGTCATCAAGACATGGAGCGAAATCAAGCACAACGAGAAGAAACCCGTCACCCTGTGGCGCTATGCTTCCACAATGCTTTATTTCTCCGACTCCAAGTATTTCCTAACCGAATTCAGCAGCGACTGGGCCAAAGAAGCTCAAATGAGCAGCCAGCAGTTACAGTTCGGAAAGAAAGTAATCGACACCAAGTTGGGCAGCCGTGCCGCCATGCATACACATCCGTTCTTCGAACTGGGATTCGGACAATCGGCACAGGAAACACAAGGCCGCGTGATGCTGGGTACGATCGGCTGGACCGGTAACTTCCAGTTTACATTCGAAGTAGACAACGTTGGTAACCTGCGCGTAATCCCTGCCATCAACCCTTATGCATCTGATTATGAATTGAAAGCGAACGAAGTATTCACGACTCCCGAATTTATGTTCACTTTCAGCAATAACGGAACGGGCGAGGCCAGCCGCAACCTTCACGCCTGGGCTCGCAACTATCAGCTGAAAGACGGACAAGGTGACCGCCTCTCCCTACTGAACAACTGGGAAAACACTTACTTCAAATTCGACGAACAACTCCTTTCCGAACTAATGAAAGAGGCCAAACATCTTGGGGTAGATATGTTCCTGCTCGATGACGGCTGGTTTGGCAACAAGCATCCGCGCAACAGCGACAATGCCGGACTAGGCGATTGGGAAGCAATGAAATCCAAACTGCCCGGCGGTATCCCTGCTCTTGTGAAATCCGCTAAAGAAGCCGGAGTGAAGTTCGGCATCTGGATTGAGCCGGAAATGGTCAACCCGAAAAGCGAACTCTTTGAAAAGCACCCCGACTGGGCTATCACCCTGCCGAACCGCAAGACTTATTACTATCGTAACCAACTGGTTCTCGATCTCAGCAACCCGAAAGTGCAGGACTTTGTGTTCGGCGTAGTCGACAACATCCTGACTGAGAATCCGGAAGTTGCCTATTTCAAGTGGGACTGCAACTCACCGATCACCAACGTCTATTCTCCCTACCTGAAAAACAAACAGGGACAACTTTATATCAACCATGTACGCGGCATATACAATGTACTCAAACGTGTGAAAGAGAAATATCCCAATACACCGATGATGCTCTGCTCCGGTGGCGGCGCACGTTGCGACTACGAGGCCCTGAAATATTTCACAGAATTCTGGTGCAGTGACAATACCGACCCGATAGAACGTCTGTTTATCCAATGGGGATTCTCACAAATCTTCCCTTCCAAAGCGATGTCTGCACACGTGACTAGCTGGAACAAGAAGACAAGCGTGAAATTCCGTACCGATGTAGCCAGTATGTGTAAACTGGGCTTCGACCTCGGACTGAAAGAGTTGAATGCGGACGAACTGACTTACTGCCAGAATGCAGTTGCCAACTGGACACGTCTGAAGAAAGTGATTCTGGACGGCGACCAATACAGACTGGTCTCTCCTTATGACGGCAACCACATGTCCGTGATGTACACCGCACCGGATAAGAACAAGGCTGTGCTTTATACTTATGACATTCATCCGCGCTATGCTGAGAAACTGCTTCCGGTGAAACTTCAGGGATTGGATCCGAGTAAGAGGTATAAGGTGAAAGAAATCAACCTGATGCCGAATAAGAAGTCGAATCTGGGCGCTAACGAGAAAACTTATTCCGGCGACTATCTGATGAAAATAGGTATCAACGCCTTCACTACCAATCAGGCTTTCAGCCGTGTGATTGAGCTGACTGCGGAATAAGAGACAACTTCCCATTTCGCAGGCAACCTGTCCTTCTCAAGAGGTCAATCAGGTTGTCTGCGAAAAATTTCTTTTAAAAAGTGAGGAGTAAAACCGACTTCTCCCATTATGGTAATGTCACTGCTTGATAAATAGGGCCAACAATATAAGCAGTAATATTAATTTTAATCCAAAGAACATTACCATGAAAAACTCCGGATATTGTTTAAGCCTCATCTGCCTCTTTATATCGTTGTGTCTATACGGATGTAAAGATAACGCGGAAGAAAGTATAACGGAAATCTTTGAAATCGCGACAGAGGATCTGATACAGAACTTCAGTAAAGATGCAGCAAACGTCAGCATCTCTATCACCACAAACTTAAACGTAGATAATTGGGAAGCGAAGGTTACTGATAAATGGCTCAGAGCCACACAATTCAAAAACAGTCTGAAAATATCAGTAGACGCCAATATCGGTTCGAACAGACGTACCGCCAACGTTAAAGTATCCTCTGCAACTAAACATTATACCATTACAGTCACCCAATATTCCGCCAGTGACATTGTAATCGAAGAAGATATACAGGTAAAACCCTACGCCGGTAAGGCGAGCGAAGAGGAAACGGACCCGGACCGGAGCATCGAGCATTCCTTTGATGATAAATTTATTGCCGACGGCGGAGTACCTTACCACAGTAAATGGGGACAATCGGCCGATTTCCCGGTTATCCTGGAATACTATTTCGAGGGTAATACGGATATTGATTATTTCATCTATCACACTAATTCAGGAAACGGCACATTCGGGAAATTTGACGTATATACGCAGACGAAAGAAAACACGGAATACGTGCATCAGGGAAGCTATGACTTCAATATGCGCAACTCTCCCTCCATTGCCTCACTCAAAACTCCGGTAAAAGCCACCAAAGTAAAGTTTGAGGTTCATAGCGGGAAAAACGGATATGTCAGTTGTGATGAAATGCAGTTCTTCAAAAAGAACAAGAAAAACACTCTCGAAGAACAGTTGCTGACTGTCTTTACAGATATTACCTGTTCCGAAATAAAACCTGATGTCACGCAAGAGCAGATAGAAGCATTACCCGAATTCTTCATACAAACGGCATCGGCTTTAAAAGACGATAGTTATAATAAATGGGAAAAGGAATTCCGGATACGGGAATATTGTCCTTACAGCTCCGCCGACGAATGGGCGGATAAGCTGATGACGAGGAAATACGGAGATCTCGACAATCCTACAGGAATCTATGTGAACGAAGGAGATGAGGTAGTCGTACTGGTAGGAAACACTCACGGGCAAAGTATTTCAATCCAGAATATCGGGGAAGAAACAAGCAAAGGTTATGCACAAACTTCTGTCAACGGTGATATCTATCCCCTGAAGGAAGGAGTCAACAAACTGACAGCCAAGCAAACAGGTATGTTGTTTGTAATGTACAATACGAACATACAAAACCCCGATGCACAACCGATTAAAATCCATATCCCGTTAGGCGGAGGTAAAGTATGCGGATTCTTTTCCTTAAAAGAGCATCAGACCAATGAGAAATACAAGGAGTTAATAGACAAAGCCGACTATAAATATTTCTGTGTCATCGGCAACGCCATCATCCTCTATTTTCATCATAAGCAACTGAAAGCAGCAGTGCCGTATGATATCCTGTCGTCTATCGAACTTTGGGACAATATGATCCAATGGCAACAAGAATTGATGGGCATTGAAGACGTACACCCCAAACAAATGAATAATCATATTTTTGCCATATCTCCCGAAGGCGGATATATGTGGGCTTCGGAAGGCAGGATAGGATTTGTATATACCGTTCTGGGGGATATCCTGCGCAAATCTTATCTTATGGCCTCCAGAAATTCCTGGGGACCGGCACACGAGATCGGTCATGTACATCAAGGTGCCATTAACTGGGCCAGCACAACAGAGTCCTCCAACAATTTATTCTCCAATTACACGATTTATAAGTTCGGTCAGAACTGCTCCCGAGGGACAGAACTGGCTGTACCGGAATATGCGGCTAACGTCAAGAAAGCCACATTGGTATTCAGAAGATGTGTAGAAAATAAAGCCTGGTGCGACTTTGGAACCGACTATCAGGGAGAGGACCCGGAAATGCATGCACGCATGA
>OLPF01001961.1_pt1 | contig 14988 bp, 7 predicted proteins | sample 1673121 | NCBI WGS metagenome assembly OLPF01 (sample SAMEA3136756, study PRJEB25190) | human gut metagenome
GCCGGTGATACAGACACCTCCGCAGCCCAAGCCACAGATACCTGTGACCCCGGTCGTGCAGCAGCCTGTTGCAGTCCAGCCGGTGCAGATACCGCTCCAGCCGCCGGTTCAGACGATCCCGATGGTGCAGACCGGTGAAAAAATGGATTTCGGCAATACAACGATCCTCAACGGCGGCGGCCGGGTCGGGGAGACCACGGTGCTCAACAATGCCTCCCAGCAGTCCCGGCGCATTGCACCATACCTGATCCGCAGCAGAAACCACGAGGAGATCGCCGTCAATAAGCCCCAGTTCCGCATCGGGAAGGAGCGGAGCTATGTGGACTACTTCATTGGGGACAATCCGGCCATCAGCAGAAGCCACGTCACCATCATCACCCGTGAGAATACATACTTCATCGTGGATACCAATTCCACCAATCACACCTACGTGGACGGCAAAATGATCCAGCCCAACACGGAGGTGCCGATCCAGCAGGGAACCAAGATCCGTCTCGGCAACGAGGACTTTGAATTTAAGCTTCGCTGAGATGCGCTATTTTTGCCAAGAGAGGATGTATAGCAATGAATTTCATCATCTCCGCAGCCACAGATATCGGGACCACCAAGGCTACCAATCAGGATAGCTTTAACGCCCGTGTGGTGACGACGCCGCTGGGCCGGATGGCCTTTGCCGTGGTCTGCGACGGAATGGGTGGTCTGGACAAGGGCGAGGTAGCCAGTGCATCCGTGGTCAATGCATTCTGCAAGTGGGCGGAGCAGCGGCTTCCTGATCTGTGCGAAAGCGGCTTGACCGATTCGGCCGTCCGGGCGGACTGGGTGGGCATCGCCACCGAGTACAACGAGAAGATCAAGCTGTACGGAAAGCGGTGCGGCCTTGCCAGTGGCCTTGGCACCACGGTGACGGCACTGCTCCTGACGGAGCAGCGGTACTATATCATCAACGTCGGTGATACCCGTGCCTACGAGATAGGCGACCATGTGGTCCTTTTGACCAAGGACCAGACCGTGGTGGCCAGAGAGGTGGAGCTGGGGAACCTGACGCAGGTCGAGGCGGAGACCGATCCCCGGCGCAGTGTGCTGCTGCAATGCGTGGGTGCATCCGACGAGGTCTATCCGGATATGTTTTTTGGCGATACGGCGCTGAATGCCACCTATATGCTGTGCAGCGACGGCTTCCGCCATGAGATCACGGAGGGGGAGATATATGCCTATCTGAACCCGACGGTGATGACCGACGCCGATGGGATGCAGCGCAATATGGAGGCGCTGATCGAGCTGAACAAGCAGCGCCGGGAGCGTGACAACATTTCGGTGGTGACCATCAGAACATTTTGAAATATGGAGGGAACGGGATGCTGGAGATAGGATCCCTCGTTGACGGAAAATATAAGATCCTCAACAAGGTCGGACAAGGCGGCATGAGTGTCGTATATATGGCCATCAATGAGAAGGCGAACAAGACCTGGGCAGTGAAGGAGGTCCGCAAGGACGGTGTACTGAATTTTGAATCCGTGAAGCAGGGTCTGGTGGCGGAGACGAATATCCTCAAGAAGCTGAGCCACCCGAATCTGCCGAGTATCATCGACGTGATTGATACGGAGGATTCGTTCATCATCATCATGGACTACGTGCAGGGCAACTCCCTGAACAAGGCACTGGAGGAGTACGGCGCCCAGCCGCAGGAGTACGTCATTGAGTGGGCCAAGCAGTTGTGCGATGTGTTGGGGTATCTCCACTCCCGGCAGCCGCCCATCATTTACCGGGACATGAAGCCCGCCAATATCATGCTCAAGCCGGATGGCAACGTGACCCTCATCGACTTCGGCACGGCCAGAGAGTTCAAGGAGAAGAATCTTGCGGATACCACCTGTCTCGGCACTGTGGGCTATGCGGCCCCGGAGCAGTTCGGTGGCATGGGTCAGACGGATGCCCGCACGGATATCTACTGTCTGGGTGCTACGCTGTACCATTTGGTCACCGGCTGCAACCCCAGCGAACCGCCCTATGAGATGAAGCCCATCCGGGAGATCAACCCCAGTCTCTCCGGCGGTTTGGAGCGCATTATCCTGAAGTGTACCCAGCGCAACCCGGAGGACCGCTACCAGTCAGCGGCGGAGCTGATGTATGCGCTGGACCACTACAAGGAGATCGACGAGAACTACAAGAAGAAGCAGAAGCGCAAGCTGGCAAAATTCATTGTCCCGACGGCCCTTGCAGTGGTATTCGCCGTGGCGGGCTTTGCACTGAGCCGTGTGGCGGCCCAACAGGCCACGGATACCTATCGGGATATCCTGTATGAGGCGTCCAAGACGGCGGATTACGGGGAGAAGGTGGCACTCTATGGCGAGGCCATCGCCGTTCCCGATAAGGCCGGGGAAAAGGATGCCTATCTGGCGCTGATCCAGACCTACAAGGATAACGACTCCCGGTTCTCCGTGGAGGAGGCCAATCAGCTGACCAAGTACATCAAGAGCAACAAAGCGGCGCTGCAGGCGGATCCCGCCAACTATACGGAGATCTGCTTCGAGACCGGAAAGCTCTACTGGTATTATTACGATTACGGCGACGGGACTGACAATCAGGTCACACGGGCCAAGAGCGCCGTGGAGTGGTTCCAGGACGTGCTGGACAACGCCCCGGAGGGCTATGCAAACCTGAATATGGCGAGGGTCTATGTGAACATCGGCTCGTTCTACCGGGATATCACCACCGATATCACCGAGGCCAGCGATAAGGGGAAGTATAAGCCCTTCTTTGACAACATTCGTGAGCTGCTGGATACGGTGGCCGCCGATGAAAATGAGAGCGAGATCGTGCGGCTGGAGCTGCTGGAGCTCTCCCGCAGTGCGCTCCAGCAGTATGCCACCAAGTTTAAGGGCGACGGCATCAGCCAGGCGGATATGATGCAGATGTACGATCAGGTGGAGCGAACGGTGACAGGCATCTCTGCCACTGCCGACACCACGGAGCATAAGAAGGAGGCCACCGTTTCGCTGCTGGCGGATACGAAAAAGGCCATTGAGACGGCATATGCCACGAAGGGAGGGGAGCAGGCATGACGGTTGAAACGCTGCAAATGCTCTCGACGGTGGCCTATGTGTTGGCGGGTATTTTCCTACTGGCGGCCATTGCGATTTTCTTCCTGCTGGATATCCGCAGCGTCATCGGTGACGTAACAGGAGCTACGGCCCGCAAGGCCATCCGGGATATCCGGGCCCAGAACGAGGCCAGCGGCAATAAGGCATATAAGCCCAGCCCCGTAAATGCTGCCCGTGGCAAGCTCACGGCGAAGATATCGCCCTCCGGCAGACTGGAGCCACAAATGGCGGGAATGGGCGGCTCTCCGGGTACGGAGAAGCTCTCCACCATGGAGCTGACAGCGGCGGCAGAGGCTACCACCGTGCTCACCGAGACTGCGGCGGAGACGACGGTTCTGCAGCAGCCGGAGGAGGTGGGCGCCACAACGGTCCTGTCGGAAGCGGAGCGAGAGCCTGCCGCCCCGAAGCCGGAGGAGAAGCGCACATTCCACACGGATGTGGAGATGGGCTTTAGCGCCAGCTCTGAGATCATCGAGTAGTTTTTATCATCCGTCTAGCGGATGACAAAATAAGACACCAAGAAACACCTCAACAGTAAGGAGCAGTGAGAGATGAACGAAGTTAGAATGAAAAAACGCATTCTGTCTGCCGTCCTTGCCTTCCTCATGGCCGTCAGCCTTGTGCCGGTCTCTGCGTTTGCAAGCACGGCGACCTATGCGGATGCCTTTACCGTCTGCGTGACAGGCGGCGACGAGGATGCCAAGCTGGACGGCGCATCGGTGGATTATACCATCGAGGTGGATGGCACGAAAGGTGCCAAGAACACCGTGACCACTACCGACGGCGAGGCGGTCATTCAGGAGATGGCCGACTATGCACAGGATATCGCAGACGGCAAGGCGGTCACATTGGCCTATACCGTATCGGCGGAGGGCTATGACACCGTTTCCGACCGCGCCGCTGTCACGGATGTGACCGGCAATGTGGATGTGAAGCTGACGGTCAAGACCCCTGATACCGTGAATGTGACGGTCACCAAGACCGGCAACGGATTAGTCCGGATCAACGATCAGGAGACGGAGACGTCCACCGTGGAGAAGGGCGGCGATGTGAAGCTGGAGCTGATCCCGGCCAAGGGCGCCTATATTCAGGAGCTTACGGTGAAGGGTGAGCCCCGGACAGTGAAGAAGGGCGAGACGTTTCAGGAGACGCTGACCGCCGACGAGGATATCACCGTCAGCGTGACCTTCGCACAGGAGTACACCGTCACTGTCACCGCCGACAAGGGCGGCGAGGTGCTGCTGGACGGCGAAGCGGTCACGGAAAAGACCTACAAAGAGGGGACTGAGGTCGAGCTGTCTGTTGCGGCGGACGATGACTATCAGATCGAATCCATCGCCATCGACGGTACGCAGGAGAATATTGCAGATACTGCCAGCTTTACAAAGAAGCTGACGGTGGATAAGGACACGACGATCGCCGTGAAGTTCATAAGAGTGTACACCGTTACCGTCACCTACGACAGCCAGCTCGGAACGGTGGAAACCGACCCCGCAGCGCAGGGCGGCGAGGTGGAAGCAGTCCTCGTGAAGCAGGGCAGCACCCTGACGATAAAGGCCACTCCCAAGGAAAACTACCGTGTCAGCGAGGTGGAGATCGACGGCAAAGCGGAAAGATTTGATGACAATCGATATGTAAAGGATACTCCCTTCACGCGGGATATCAAGAACATTACTGCGCCCCACACCATCAAGATCACCTTTGCTTACACGCTGCAGACCATCACGGTGATCTCCGGCAAGCAAGGCACGGTGGAGGTGGAGGGTTCGGGGAAGGTGAGCTATAACGACAGCGTCGACCTCACCATCACGCCGAAGGACGGCTATATCATCGACACCATCACGGTAGACGAAGCCGATGTGAAGGCCGACGTGAGAAGAACGGCGGAGAAGTCGTATAAGCTGCTTCTGACGGAAGTCCAACGGGATACGAAGGTGACCGTCACCTTTACGGAGTGCCCCCAGATCGGCACCAATGACCTCACTGCGCTGGAGGGCATCACTTGGAACTCCGGCGATGCCATCCGCCGGGATGGCGCCACCTTCGTCTTTGCAAAGGCTGCAGCGGTCCAGTTTTCTGCTGCCGCCGATGAGACTGGCAGCGAGACCGGGATCAAGGGCATCCAGCTGATTTTTGCCGACGGAACGACCTCCGGCGGCTACGATGCGAAGACCGCCTCCTTTACGCAGCCGGCGGCCATTCAGGAAACCAAGACCATTCAGGCCATCCGGGTATTCTACGGCGAAACGGAGATCCGTGTGGCGCAGCTGGCGAATCCTGAGGAGAAGCTGGAGGGCCTGAAGATCGTCGTGGATACGACGGACCCCACGCTGAAGCTGGCGCTCGAGGAGGCCAACGCCAACGGCTACTACAACAAGAGCTTCACCGCCACGGTGAAGAGCATCATCGACCGGGATGACTACTCCGGTATTCAATCCGTGGAGTACTGGGTGGTAAAGGACCGCACCGAGACGGAGCAGGGGACCGTGACCCAGCGGGAGATGCTCTATACCTACACGGAGGGCGGCGATATCCTGCAGGAGCTGGGCGATTGCACCTTCACCGTGGATGCCGGGAAGAACAACAGCGACAACGTTGTGATCTATGTGCAGGTCACTGACCGGGCCGGCAATGTGTCCAAGCCGGAGAAGGCGGCAGTGAAGATCAACTCTACGTCTCCTACCATCGAGATCAAGTTCGGAGAGGAAGGAGAGGAAGGAGAGGAAAAACCTGTCAATGTGGTGGAGGAGAACGGCACTGAGCGGGGCTACTACGATGCTGTCCGCACCGCCACTGTGACCATCACCGACAGAGCCAGCACACGGGATCTCGATGCGGTCAAGCTCGATATCAAGGACACGGCGGGCAAAGACGTGCGCAGCAAGGTCCAGATTACCGATTGGAGTAATGCTGTTGACCCGGAGACGAATCTTGTTGACCCGGATAAAGTTTCCTGTAAAGTGACCTTCTCTGAGGATGCCAATTACATCTGGTCCATCTCCTACACCAACAAGGCCGGTCTGTCCGCCCTTGCTGACAAGGACCAGAAGAAGAGCGTAAACGCCGTGACCTACGGCGAGACCCCCTACTGCTTCACCGTGGATAAGAATGCCCCCACCGGCACCATCACCGCCAACACCTATGTGGTGGGAGGAAAGGACCCCACTTCTTCCCCTACATGGGAAGCGCTCATCGACAGCAAGAACCTGGCCTTTGGCGTTTGGGCCAATGATAAGATCGTCATTACCCATAACGAATGGGACGAGACCTCTCCCATCAAGAGCAAGGAATACTTTGTCCAGAAATTCCGGACTGATGAGACTGATGACACCAAGAAGGCACCGCTGACGGCTAAGGAGCTGGCGCAGCAGAAGTGGACCGATATAGGCGAAAACACGGAATTTACACCCAACCAGCAGCTTGTGGTCTATCTGAAGATCACGGACATGGCCGGCAATGTCACCTACCTCAGCACCAACGGTCTGGTGGTGGACAACGAGAGACCTCACGAGGAGTTTACGGCTCCGGAAATCGTAAGGGTGTCCGGTCTGACCAACAACAAGATTTATAACGGCGATGTGTCAGTGGAGGTGTCGGCAAACGATCCCGTGGTAAACGGCGTGTATTCCGGCCTGAAGCAGGTGACCTATACGGTCTATAACGGGGAAGATGTGACCCAGCATAACAAACTCTATAGCTGGAACGGCAAAGAAGCCCCCTGCCAGTCCAAGGAGAAAATGGGCTTTACTGTGGATGCAAAGAAGAACAACAGCAACGATGTCCACATCCTGCTGACCGCCGAGGACAACGCAGGCAATGTCACGTCCATGGAGTATTCCATCAAGATCGATATCACAAAGCCTATCATTAATATCGAATATGACAAGAATGCGGCGGACAGCGGCACCTTCTTCCGGGAGAGCCGCCGGGCTACCATCACGGTGAAAGAGCGCAACTTCGACGACAGCCTGGTGAACATCACCCTCCGGGCCACCAATGATGGCGCAGATATTGCGCTGCCCACGGTCAGCGGCTGGACCTCCAGCGGCGACCTCCATACGGCCACCATCGAATACACCGCCGAGGGGGACTACACCTTCGCCATCGCCTGCACCGATCAGGCCGGCAACCCCAACGAGCCGGTGCACTATGCCGACGGTACCGTCGCTCCGACGGCCTTCACCATCGATAAGACCCGCCCCACCATCAGCGTCACCTATGACAACAACTCCGCCCTGAACGGAAACTACTACAACGCAAACCGCACGGCCACCGTTGTTGTCACGGAGCACAACTTCGACGCCAGCCGGGTGAACATCACCCTCCGGGCCACCGACGACGGCGCAGACATCGCCCTGCCCACGGTCAGCGGCTGGACCTCCAGCGGTGACCGCCATACAGCCACCATCGCCTATCAGCGTGACGGCCTGTATACCTTCGACATCGACGTGACGGATAAGGCGGGCAACACCTCCGCCGACTTCACGGAGCAGACCTTCTATGTGGATACCACGGCTCCCACGCTGGAGATCACCGGCGTAGCCGACCGCTCCGCCAACAACGGCGACATCATCCCGGTAGTGTCCTATTCCGATACCAACTACGATGATGCACAGGTGAACATCACCCTCACCGGCGCCATGCGCAAGGGCGTTGCGCTGGACGGCTCCTATGCCGACCAGCACAACGGCAAGGTCTTTACCTTCAAGAATTTCGCCAAGGAGAAGGAAGTAGACGATATCTACACGCTGGCGGCCACCCTGACGGATAAGGCGGGCAACACCACGGAAAAGACCATTTTGTTCTCCGCCAACCGCTTCGGCTCCACCTATGCCCTCAGCGCCGCCACGGAGCAGCTCAACGGCTCCTACGTCCAGACGCCGCAGGATGTGGTGGTGACGGAGACCAACCCCGACGCCCTCCAGAACATCCGCATCACCCTCTTCAAGAACAATCAGACCATCATCCTGCAGGAGGGTACGGACTACCGCATCGAGGTGCGGGGCGGCAATGGTCAGTGGTATGAGTACATCTACACCGTGCTGGCCAAGAACTTTGCCGATGACGGCGTCTATCGCCTGACATTCTACTCCGAGGATGCTGCGGGCAACATAGCGGAAAACACGCTGGACACCAAGAAGCAGGAGATCGGCTTCGGCGTGGATAAGACCAAGCCCAACATGGTCGTGACCAATCTGGAGAGCGATACCACCTATCCTCTGGAGAACCTCACGGTGAGCCTGTCCGCCGGAGATAACCTGCTGCTTCAGTCCGTGGTGGTGTATCTGGACGATTACAGCAAGGCCTACAAGACGTGGACAGCAGAGGAGGTCGCCGCCATCGTGGCGGACCAGGGCGAGTTCACCTTCGATATTCCGGGCGATTCCACCGGAGCGCATCAGGTGAAGATCGTCTGCACCGACGCCGCCGGCAACGAGCAGACGGAGGAGATCACCAACTTCTACGTCACCACGAATCTGTTCGTGCGCTACTACAACAATAAGCCGCTGTTCTTCGGCTCCATCGCCGCTGTGGTAGTGATCGCCGGTGTGGTGATCGCTCTAGCCGCCGGCAAGAAAAAGAAGAACGACAAAGAGAAGTAAGACCTGACCCGGCATAAGCCGGCATCAAAGCCTCCGGCCCCGGCCGGAGGCTTTGATGGTTTCGGATGATAAGGAGGAAGGAAAATGCCAGAGAATTTGATCGAGCAATTTGAGGACACGCTGCACCGCTGCGAAAGCGGAGCACTGCGGGACGCTACCCGTCAGGCCATGGAGGGAACCAAGGTCTACCGTGAGGATTTCAGGGCCCAACAGCCGCTCATGCCCCGGTATGAGCGGCGCATCACGGTGGAGAATACCACCACCTTTGCGGCGGCTGCCCGCTTCGGGAATCAATACGGCGTGGCTGTGCTGAACTTTGCCAATCCGGAGGTCCCCGGCGGTGGCGTGAAAAACGGTGCCACGGCGCAGGAGGAGTGCCTCTGCCGCTGCAGCAATCTCTATCCGTGTCTGGCCAATACACCCGGCGTATATGACGACTTCTATCAGTATCACTATGAGCACGGCCGGTATCTCTACTCCGACCGCCTGATCTACACCAAGGGTGTGACCGTATTCAAAAACGAGGATCTGAGCCTGAAGGAGCGGAACCAGTGGTTTCGTGTGGATGTGATCACCTGCGCTGCGCCCATCCTATTCATGCTGCCGCATACGAATTCCGCCGTGCTGGGGGATCTGTTCCGTTCCCGTATCCGCAACATCTTCAATGCCGCCATAGATAACGACATTCGGGTGCTGATCTTAGGTGCCTTCGGCTGCGGAGCCTTCAAGAATCCGCCGGAGATCGTGGCGCAGGCCTTTCGGGATGTTCTGCTGGAGGAGCACTACGATACCTGCTTCACAGATATCGTCTTTGCCATCAAAAGCAGCAACGGCAACGATCCCTTTAAGCCGTGTCCGAACCTGATGGCCTTCCAGCTCGCCTTTGGCGGTCTCTCTACCGAGGCTGCCAAGCTCCGCTTTTCCGGCCCCATGTGGCTGGTGGACGATGCGCCTACCCCGGAGAAAATACGGCAGGAGGAACTTTCCCAGTGGAAAACGACAAACCTCTATCGAGGCAAACAATTTTCCGTCCTGGGAGACTCTGTCAGCACACTGGAAAGCTATAATCCGCCGGATCACAGCGTCTTCTACAAAGGCGACGTCTGCAGCCGGACGGGGGTCTATACCATGGCGGATACATGGTGGGGGCAGGTCATCGACTTCTTCGGCGGCGAGCTGCTGGTCAATGACTCCTGGTCCGGCAGTCGGGTGACAAAGCTGCCGGGGCAGCATGAGCTGTTCCCCTCCGGGTGCAGCGACCAGCGGACCAGCCATCTGCATATGCGGGGTGTCCGGCCGGATGTGATTTTGGTTTATCTCGGCACCAATGACTGGGCGAACGCCGTCCGGCCCATGGAGGACGGCGGAGTGACCGACGAGTGGTATTCCGTGTTCGAGACGGCCTACCGGCGGATGCTGCAAAAGCTGCGGGCCAATTATCCGGATGCCGAGCTCTGGTGCTGCACACTCTGCTCCACTTATATGAGTACCGATCCGGCTTTTGTGTTTCCGGAGAGCGTAGGCGGTATTTCCATCGAGGTATATAACGATATCATCCGCCGCACGACAGTGCTGGAGGGCGGCAGGCTCATCGATCTGTATGCCTATCACCTGCCCTATGATGCCATCGACGGCTCTCATCCCACCAGGACCGGCATGGAGCGGCTCGCAAAGCTTGTCTTGCGTGAGATGCTGGGCAAAGAGGCCGATGCAATTCTCGATTGCAGGGATGGACAGCATGAATACATGGCTCTTGAAGAAGGTACCGATGAAACCAGATACGTATGCAGATGCTGCGGAAAGTTGCTGACCGTAAAAAACTGGAAGCTGTTGACGCAGAAGGAGCGCCGACCCATACCGGATGACTCGGAATATGTGATGCTGCCGCCGGATACCACGGTGGTCCTATATTCCGATGTACTCCCCCTTACGATCCCAAGCACTGGCGAAAAGCTGCAGATCAAAAAGCCGATGGTAACGGTAGGCAGAGCGCCTGACAGTGACGTCCGCCTGAGCGCACGGACCGTGGCACGGAGGCAGGCGGCCTTTTTCTATGAGCAGGAAATTTGGTTTGTGCGAGACAATTTTTCTACCAATGGTACGTGGATAAACGGACGTAAGCTCATACCGGGAAAGAAGTATCAACTTGCGGCCTATGATGAGATCGGTTTTGCAAGGACTGAGAAGGTCATATTTGACCTGCGGAATGAGTCGTACACACCTCCCCGGCAGGAAACGCCGCCGAGCCCAATAGGCGATTTTGCAGGGGAAAAGCGGATAGGGGAGTATGAGGTCATCCGGACACTTGCCCCGTTGAGCGTAAAGGACGTTTATTTGGCGAAAAGCTCCCGTACGGATAGGCTTGTGGTGCTGAAGCCTTGCCGAAAGGATGATCGTCCCGCCCAAAAGGCCATCCGTGAGCTGCTCCTGAAGGAAGCTGACCTCCTCCGGCAGCTGGATCACCCGGCCATTCCAAAGCTGGTAGAGGTTCTGGAGGATGAGGAGACTCTCTGCGTGGTCCGGGAATATTTTGATGGCGAGACACTTGAGAGCGTCATGGCCAGAGAAGGGACTCAGGATCTGATCCAGGTGGTGGATTGGGCATGGCAGCTATGCGATGTGCTGCGCTATCTACATGAGAGAAATTATGTCTACCGTGACATGAAGCCGGGAAATATCCTGCTGCGGCCCGATGGTCGTCTTGCACTGATCGATTTCGGCACGATGCGTGTCTATAAACCCGGCAAAGCGGGGGATACCGTCTGTCTGGGTACACGGGGCTATGCCGCCCCGGAGCAGTTCGGCGGTATGGGACAGACCGATGCCCGGACAGATATCTACGGTCTGGGGGCCACGCTCTATTATTTGGTGACCGGCTGTAACCCCGGTGTGCCGCCCTATGAGATAGGCTGCATCCATGCAATGTATATCGGCGGCTTCCCGCATCAGTTGGGTGACTTGATCCAAAAGTGTGTGCAGCCCGACCCGGTGAGGCGCTTCCAATCCTGCCGGGAGCTGATGGAGGCACTGGAGGATGCCTCCTTCGCCGTTACCGCCAATCAGGAGAAGTTGGCTCAGTGGAAGCGGATCCTGCGCCGGGAGGAGCAGAGCTGAAGCTCCCGCTCCCTGTAAAGTAAATCCCTGTTCCTTATCCCCCTCCGGCCCCGGCCGGAGGGGGCCTTTTTTCCCCGTCAACCCCGCCGATTCGTGAAAATGTCAGACACGCCCCTACGTTTTTATTGCAATTCTCCGAAAATAATTATATAATGTGAAATACCTATTGGTATGCGAATGGGAAAGGTCTGCAATATGGAAAAGATCCTGTCTGTATTGGAAAATATCAAAGGATACCTGCCTCTGATCCGCCTGGCGGACCTGCTGGACGTGGCCATCGTGGCGTATCTGGTATATAAGCTACTGTCGCTGGTGAAGAGTACACGGGCCGCCAACATCCTGAAGGGTGTGGCCATCTTTCTGGCGGCGCTGTGGCTGTCCTCGAAGCTGAACCTGCGGGTGGTGAATTACATCCTCAGCCACATGGTGGAGTGGGGCGTGCTGGCACTGATCATCGTGTTCCAGCCGGAGATCCGCCGGATTTTGGAGCAGCTGGGCAGCAAGAACATCCGCCTGCTGCGGACGCTGGCGCCGGAGAAGGAGCTGCCGGAGCTGGAGCGGGCCATCGACCAGACGGTGCTGGCCTGCACGGAGATGTCCCGCACCCGCACGGGCGTGCTCATCGTGTTCGAGCGGAAGATCTTGCTGGACGACGTGGTGCGCTCCGGTACCACGCTGGATGCCTCCGTCTCCAGCGAGCTGCTGAAGAACATCTTTTTCGTCAAGGCGCCCATGCACGACGGCGCCGTCATCATCCGCAACGGGCGGATCCTGGGGGCGGGCTGTATGCTGCCCCTGTCTAAGAATGTGAACCTCAGTCGGGAATTGGGGATGCGCCACCGGGCGGGCATCGGCATGAGCGAGAATTCCGATGCCGTGGTGGTCATCGTCTCGGAGGAGACGGGCTCCATCTCTGTGGCCATCGGTGGGATGCTGAAGCGCCATCTGCAGGCGGAGACCCTGTCCCAGCTGCTGCACAACGAGCTGATGCCCCAGCAGGAGGAACCGGATAGGGCCCGCTTCCCGCTGCGGGAACTGCTTCGGACCCGGAGAAAGGGGGAGCAGAACGATGAAGAAGAATGATGCCAGCCGTAAGGCGCTGCGGATCATCGGTTCCATCCTGGTGGCGATCGCTCTGTGGATCTATGTGGATACCGTCACCTCGCCGGAGGTGACGCTGAAGGTGAAAAATGTGCCGGTGGAATTCTCCGGCGAGGATACCACACTGGCAGATCGTGGCCTGATGCTGCTGTCGGGCTATGATACCACCGTGGATCTGGTCATCAAGGGTCCCCGGAACGAGCTGCGTAAGCTGGACCGCAGCAAGATCCGGATCGTGGCCAATACCAGCAATATCAAGGAGGCCGGCAGCCAGACCCTGACTTACGAGGTGGTGTTCCCGGACAACATCCGCAGGGGGAAGCTGACGGTGGATTCCGCCAGCATTTACAGCATCACCGTTACCGTGGGCGAGTTGGACAGCAAGGAAGTACCCATTCAGTGCGAAATTGTGGGCAGCGTGGCTGACGGCTACATGGCCGGGGAGCTGACGCTGGATCCGGAGGTGCTGCTGCTGCGCGGCCAGCGGGACGACCTGCTGAATGTCAGCTACGCCAAGGTGCGGCTGGATATCACCGGAGCTGACAAGACGGTGGTGCAGGCGCTGGAATTTGAGCTGTACGACCACAACGATGTGAAGATCGAGAACAGCACCATCCGCAGCAGTGAAAAGCTCATCGGCGCCACCATGCCGGTGTCGACGGTGAAGGAGGTGCCTCTGCGGGTGAACTTTGTGGAGGCCGTGGGGGCCACCATGGAGACGGTGGACTACACCATCTCTCCCGCCACGGTGAAGCTGGTGGGCGAGAAGGCCCGGCTGGATGAGATCGACAGCATCGTGCTGGATACCCTGTATGTGCAGGATCTGGAGGATTCCCAGAGCCTGACCTATACCATCCCCGTGCCGGAGGATGTGACCATTGCCGACGGCGTGGACACCGCCACCGTGACGGTGGTGGTCCGTGGCGTCACGGAGCGGACGCTGACCGTTTCCCGGTTCACCTTTGAGAATGTGCCGGAGGGCATGACCGCCACGGCAGAGACGGAGTCGCTGAACGTGCGGCTGCGGGGCCTGACAGCGGAGGTGAACGCCCTGACGGCGGAGAACGTCCACATCGTGGCAGACCTGTCCGGACTCACCGGCGCAGGGGTCCATACGGTGCCGGTGACCATCCGCATCGAGGGCTACGAGAATATCGGCATCAAGGGCTCGTATCAGATGGTGGTGGATCTGAAGGTGGCTTCGGACACCCCGACAGAGCCATAGACATAGCAAAGAGGTGTATAAGCTACCATGACACAGATCGCAACGGTTGAAAAGATATTGCCCGGCGGCTTCGTGGAGATATCCGTCCCCCGAAAGTCTGCCTGCGGCCACGACTGTGAGGAATGCGCCGGCTGCGGCATGACCGGCGCCGCCATCCACGCACGGGCCAAGGACCCTGTGGGGGTCCGGCCGGGGCAGAAGGTGGTGGTGGAGAGCGCCACCCGGAAGATATTGGGTGTAGTGGCGCTGGTATATCTGCTGCCGGTGGTGGGCTTCCTGCTGGGCTACTTCCTGTCGGAGGGACTGGCGGAGGGCGTCCGCTACGCCATCGCCATCGGCGCAGCGGCGCTGGCCTTCCTGCCCAGCGTGGCCTATGACCGCCACGCCAAAAAGACGGAGGCCCTGACCTACACGGTGGTGCGGGAGTTCTGATGTTCGGCTATGTGCGTCCTGCGGCGGATCGGCTGACTCAGGAGCAGACAGACCTGTTCCGCAGCGCCTACTGCGGCCTGTGCCGCACGCTGGGACGGCGGTACGGCCTGCCGGCCCGGATGATCTTGAACTACGATCTGGCCTTTCTGGCCATTCTGCTGGCCGGCGGCAGCGGCTTTTCCTGCGCTCGCCATCGCTGCCCGGTGCATCCCATCCGGGGCTGCCCCTGCGGGGAAGAAAACCCGGCGCTGGATGCGGCGGCGGACCTCAGCGTCATCCTGACCTGGTGGCAGCTGCGTGACGGCGTGACGGATCACGGCTTCTTCGGGGGCCTGAAATACCGACTGGCCGCCCTGCTTCTCCGCCGCAGCTACCGCAAGGCCGCCCGCCTGCGGCCGGATTTTGACCGGCT
>OLPF01001963.1_pt1 | contig 14985 bp, 9 predicted proteins | sample 1673121 | NCBI WGS metagenome assembly OLPF01 (sample SAMEA3136756, study PRJEB25190) | human gut metagenome
ATAAATGAATTGGGGCTTTCCATCCTAAGGACGGTGAGCGGAAATCCTGGCATAAAAGCCGATAGAATACACGAAATCCTCTCTTCTGAGGACAAGGCAATCACACTCAACATGGTGAGAAACTCCATAAAGAGAGAACTTAGGAACTACATCGAATTGAGAGGTTCCAGGAAAACCGGAGGCTATTACCTAAAAGAAATCCCTCACAAGCCTGGCGAATAACATGGAAAGCAAGAGGCACCAAAAGCTCCTTGAGCATTACAAAGCCGTTCTAGGTGAAGAGCCTGCTTTCAGCCTGAAGTTGAAGAAGAATGTCCTGCCAAATGACATGAAGCCGATAACGACATTAGTCTTCAAGCCGACGGACGAATTGCCTTTTTGGAAGCTATGCACCATTGGCGCAAGCAACTATCTGATGCCTGAGCGCGACATCGGATGAGGTAGCAAGGCCAACCCCAAAAACGAGTACATGATGCTCATATCCCTGGAAGTGGAAGTCGATGAGTCGAAGGCCGAATGGCTTTTCCTCAACTTCCTTCTTTGGTCCACCGCGGAATACGCCTTTAACAAAAAGGAGGCAATCACGGTCTCCGATACGATAGACATGGAAATCAAAGGGAAATACTGCGGAACGATATTGCTTTTGCCTGAAGCCTTCAAGACTCCGAAGATTGTGAAATGCTATTACTCAAAGCACAAATACATCAGCGTCTTCCAGGTCATGCCGGTAACAAGGGAGTTGCTATCCAAAAAGCTCAAAACAATGGAATCTATTGGCTCATGGAGTATTTCTATACGCACGACGATGACTACAAGCTCGTGTCATCTAAGCCGTATGCCACGCTGTGAAGCGGTGGCATGAATGGATGTCGATTAAATAATGCTGAATCCCGAAAGATAAGCCACTCTTTTGAGTGAGATGTAAGAGATTGTGTTTTGATCATCAAAAAGCGATTTATATAATTGAAAAAAATGGACTTTCATGGTAAGATTTGGACATTGGATGGCATAAATGGCACGAAAGTCCAAAAATGAGGTGATAAAATGAATTCCGACGATATTAAAAAGATAGCTTTGCAGTACCTCAGAGAATGCAAGCTCGAATCCGACTGCATCGAGTACAAAAAATCCCATCTCCAGAGAGATAGCATCTTGAAGACGATGTGCGCTTTCTCGAACAACCTCATGAACAGGAATCTGTCCATGATCTTGGTGGGCGTAGAAGAGCACAAAGAGCCAGAATCGAAAGGCACGCCGATAAGGCCGATTCTCGGATATGACGAGAGCCAGATCGAGACCGTGGAGAATTCCTTGAAATCCCTGATTGGATTCATAAAGCCTAAAGTAAATTACACGATGACGCACGCTGAAATAGACGGCCGCTTCTTCGTCATTTTCGCATTCTCGAACAACAACATCGGTCCATACGAGGTCCTTGAGAAGGCTGAAAAGGACAAAACCATCAATCTCAAAAGAGGCAGGTACGTTCGCGTTGAAAGAGACTCTCGGCTCGCTTCCATCAAAGAGGAATTCGAGCTTCTTAAGAAGTTCTCAGACTACCATTTCACGGAAGAATATTCTAACGTTGCCACCATCGATGACCTCGACGTTGACTATATAAGGGAATACCTCAACGCATCCACCGACCGGGAAAACACCAAGAACCTGTCCAAACAGGATATGGCGGAGCATATGGGGCTTGTTGATGTTGAAACGGGCATGGTGAAGAATTTCGCTTTGCTCATGTTCTCCAGAAGTCCGGAAAAATTCATCCCTTATTCCTACGTCGAGCTGATTCACAAAAGCGCCTCGGGCGAATCGGTGATGTCATCCAAGGAGTTCAGAGGGCCTATTTGGAAGCAACTCAGGAACGCCATGGACGAGATCAATAATGCCTATTTGAAATCCCTGACTCTCCGCGTGAAAGACGACCTCAAAAGCGAGACCATATACAATTACCCGTATTCCGCGGTCGAAGAACTTTTGACGAATGCCATCGTGCATAAGAACTACGAAAACCCTAGAAGCGTCCAAGTATATGTCTATGATGACTCCATTGTGATAACCAACTACAACAAGCCGATTCCACCAATAACAATACAAGACCTAAACACGAAAGATTCCTTCCCAAACAGGATGTATGAGAATCCCTCTATCCGTGAGATGTTCAGATCTCTCGATCTTATCGAGTCTTTCGGCTCTGGGGTCGGCAAAGCGAAACGCGCCATGGTTGAGAACGGAAGCGATGGCATCCATTATCAGGAATACGACGAGAACATCGACATCACATCCGTCATGATACCGATAAGCACGAAGTACCTTCAATATTCCTATAGGGCAATGGATTTGGCTACGAAAGACCAAAATTTGGACTTTGAAGGCCAAAAAACTACCTCGAAAGACCAAAATTTGGACTTTGGTGGCGAGAGGATAAAGATTAATAGCGTGGACGCGATAGGCATCATCAACAGATCAACGTATTCCAATTCCATCAGGAAAACGCTGACCGCCATCTTTGATCGTTTTTTCAACGAAGAGTTCAGCCGGGCGGACATCGTGTCTTACCTCAACGCCTCGAAGTCGGCTAGCACTAATTACATCAGCTACCTCCAAAATCTAAATGTGGTGGAGCAGGTGAAAGGCAAAGGCAAAGGCAAATACAGGTTCAGATAATCAGCTCAAAACGAGCAAATCGAATGTATTTGATTGCGTATCCGATACGACTTACCTCGTATTCACCATCCAGTAGACATATGAAAAATCACACGTCAGTGGACATGTCTATTCCGTAGCCCACCTTGGTTCCGTAAACATGTATTTCAAGTGGGAACGATACATGTTGAGACTATAGTTGCACTGACGAGGAAAAGTGCCTGAAAATTGGCACATTTTAAATAACGGAGAGGCGATGACCCTCTCTTTTTCCCTGCCGAAAAGCGGTTAAAAGGGCCAAAACGAGATATCGACCACTCAAAAATTCAGTCAAGCTAGTTTGGAGGAATATTTCAGGTTATCCTTGGAAACATCCAAAGATCTTTGGAGATATGATTGAATCGATTTTCTCTGCCGGAAGCGAAAATCGGCCATTGGGATATAAAATGCTGCTAAAATGTCTTGCAATCCGCAGGATTTCCTTAGTGGTTCTAGAGAACAAACGTATCAATAGCTTTATTTTTTTGATTAGGCAGCAGCCTCTGATTTAAAAAATACCTGTGTGGGCAATCTGTTTTATTCCCAACTTCCAATAATATTTGGCTGAGAATAAAGTTGGGGACAATGGTTTTTGCTGCGCTGTTGGGAATTCTTGAATCCACAAATAATGATTTATGCCACGCTTTTGGCATAAATGATGGCATAAATTCCGTATAATTTATCTAGAGATGATTCATATGCTTGCACAACTTATCGCAGAGTGTTCTGATTATGATTTTAAGAGAGAGGTTGAAATATCAAAGCCTAAAAGCTGGCTTAAGTCCGTCTCGGTCTTCGCAAATGGGGTGGGCGGTTCTTTGTATTTTGGCGTAAATGACAACGGAGTGGCTATCGGCCTCCAGGACGTGAAGGCTTCTTGCGACAAGATATCCGAATTGGTGAACCAGAGAATCGAGCCAAAGCCGATATACAGAATCATCCCATTTTTGGAAGATGGATTGAATCTAATCGAGCTTCGGGTGTCGCCGTCACAATCGACGCCGTACTATTACAGATCTGACGGAGTGAGGATTGCGTACATACGCTCCGGGAACGAATCCATCGAGGCGCCTAATTACATATTGAATGAGCTGATATTGAAAGGAACCGGAAGGACGTTCGATTCCATAGTCACTGGACATCGAATTGAAGATTTTTCCTTTGCCGTCCTTAAGGCGAAATTTCTGGAGAGGACGGGCACCGTGTTCTCGGATGATGATTTCGTCTCTTTTATGTTGGCAACGAAGGACGGTTATTTGACGAATGCGGGATTGCTGCTGTCCGACAATCCTCCGTTTATCAGCTGTCGCTTGTTCGCCACGAAATGGAACGGGCTCGACAAAGTGAACGAGGATGAGGTTGATGACGATAAGGAATTCGGCGGATCGATCCTGCGGCAATTGGATGACGCCATTTTATATAATGTTAGAAGTTGTGACGACTATGGTACGACAAAACATCAATCATGGATATTATCCAACTTGACCGCTTCACGCTTATATCCCTAGCTTATCGAGGAAATCATAAAAATCGGATTTTGAAATACCCTGTGTTTTTACCAAGCTATACATCTTTCTAAAATGGCTGGGTATATTTTGCATTGCTGCAACGGAGTCTATCAATATAGCGATGTTGTTACCGACACTTTGGTAAGTTATCGATAAGATATTGTTTAATAATAAAACAAACCATAATTGAAAAGAATGGACCATGTGTTATAGAATAAACTCAGTTCAAGGGAGAAAGGTATGCCAACAAAAGCAAGCCGAAAAACAATCGAAACTGCTATTTTCATGTTTTTCATTGTGCTTGCGGGATTTCTCCAATACTACGATATCAATCTTCCCCCTTTTTATGCACGGACCTTTTCCTATCTGGCCAATACCATCTTTCTCATCCTGATCTTCATCTGGGGAAAATCAATCCGACAAAGGATCATACAAAAAGGAATCAGAAGAAAACTAGTCATCATCGCCGCCCTGCTTTTCTTCTGGCTTTTTATTCGTTTCATCAAATATAACGTCTTTTCAAGAAAAGATACAATCTCCAGGTATTTATGGTACATGTATTATATCCCTCAGTGTCTTGTTCCTCCTATCTCTCTTATCGCCATGATGGAACTGACAAGAAAGAAAAAAGAAAACTTGTCCAAACTGATCTATCTCATCTTGATTACGGCCTTTGTTCTTATCCTTCTTATCCTGACAAACGATTTTCATCAGTTGGCCTTTGCTTTCAAAGCGACAGAGGAAAATTCCGTTGTGGAATATACCCATCGAATCATCTTTTATCTAGCGATTGCATGGATCATCATCATGACTTTCCTTTCACTTGTCACTTTGATTCTAAAGTGCAGTATTTCCGTCTGCAAAAGAAAAATCTGGATTCCGCTCCTTGTCTTTCTAATCACTACAATAGCCTGCACACTATGTTTCATCTTTGCTACACAGTCCTATAAGATACCGGAATTATTGTCTTTTTCTTTTATTCTTCTGATTGAAACATGCATCCGAATCGGTTTGATTCCTTCCAATGATAACTATCTCACTTATTCGAAGATATCTTCGATGCCTTTTGTCATCACGGACAAAAAACTGAATCCTGTCACCAATCACCTTGATGACATAGATATCACAAAAGCACAATATGAAGAGAGCATGACAAAAGGCTCCCTTCTCCTCAGTAAGAATATCCGTTTATCGAATCAGAACATATCAGGCGGTCATATCTTTTATATCGAAGACCTTTCTTCTATTATTGAAATGGTCCATGAATTATCAAGCAAGAATGAATTGCTGTCAGAAGAAAAAGAACTCATCGCCTATGAAAACGAACTCAAAGAACAGAAAGCAAAGATAGAGAAGAAAAACCAGCTTTATGACAATATCTTCGCTATTGTCAAAGAAGACCTGAATCAGTTAAAAGAGCTGCTTGAAAAAGCAGATAAAGAATCTGAGAACTGCTTGAAGAATATGAAGAAAGCATGCGTCTATCTCACTTATATCAAGAGAAGAAGCAATTTGGAAATCCTTCATAATCAACATGAGCTCATCAACATTCAGGAGATTGTCTTATCCATCAATGAATCCCTCGTCTATCTTAACGAATGTGGTATCTTGGCTTCCCTTATCAATAATGGAAAAGGAGAATATAACGGAGATCTATGCATTCTCCTTTATGAATTCTTTGAATACTATCTCAAAACAACTTTTGATTCACTTCATGAATTGATATTGCGAATTGACTCTTTTGAAAATGAACTATCCCTTCGCATCATCTCTGATGTTTCTCTTGTATCGCCATATGGATTTGAAAAAGAAAAGATGAAACAATATCGCCTGACGCTGACTTCTTTTAAAGAAGATGATCTTTTCTATACCGTTCTCACTTTTCCGATTAAGGGAGGAGAAACAAAATGAATTACATTTCTTCACCCTATGCTATCCAAATGCTTCTTCCTATCCTCTACTTTTCTCTCATTATCTTTTCTCTATGCAACATCTTTTTAAGCCATCGACATAAACAAAAAATCCTTTTCATCCTGACAGAAAGCGTCATCGTCTTCTTCTATAGCATTCTCCTTATCGGATGTCTTACCTGTTTGGATGAGAAAGACATTTTAAAACTAGGATGCTTATCCTCTTTTGCCGCTTCAATTCCCATTTCAGTCGACTTCACATTATGGTCTTTATTTACCCTTTTGAATTTGTTCATCATTATCCTCCTCATTCAGAGCAGAAAGAATACATTATCAAAGATGAGCATCAAAGAAGCCTTTGATGATCTTCCTTCCGGAATCTGCTTTTATGAAGAAAGCGGCGTCACAAGACTGGTCAACCGCAAGATGAATGACCTATCCATCAAAATCACGGGAGAGTGCCTGTTGAACGGAAAGAAGTTCATCAGCATTCTCGCCGATAAAAATATAAGAGGAATGAGCGATGCAAATCAGAAGGACGAAGAATATATAATTCCTCTTGATAATCAGGTCTACTCTTTCAAACAAATCGAACATCAGCTATCCGATAAATGCCTTTATGAGATAATTGCAAGTGATATCACAAGAAATCATCAGCTCTCCATGGAACTGAGCGAAAAAAACAAAGAGCTCTCTACTTTCAATAAAAGAATGAAACAATACGGAGAAACCATCGAGGAAATGACCATCGAGAAAGAGACCTTGGTTGCTAAGATGAACATCCATGACAAATTAGGCAATCTATTGATTCTTTCGCGTCAGTCCTTCAGCAAAAATATAACGAAAGAAGAAAAAGAAAAGCTGCTGACTGCTTGGAAGAATACGATCATCGCCTTTGAAAGTATGAAAGAAAATGAAAGCAATGACAGCTATGACGAACTGTTCAAAGCAGCTCAGGCTATCGGTATCCAAATCCATTTCAGCGGAAATAGACCAGAGAGCAGAAAAGCAAAAAAGCTCACGATAAAAGCAGTCATCGAATGCATGACAAACACCATCAAACACGCTAAAGGAAATCAAGTCTATGTTTCTTTCAAAGAACGGCAAAGATTCTTAGATATTCAGATCACCAACAATGGAGAACAGCCTAAAGAAGAAATCAAAGAAGCGGGCGGATTATCCTCACTTCGTTCTCTCATCGAAAGAGAGGGCGGAAGTATGAAGATCAATAGTTCGCCACGTTTTGAAATGAATATCACCATAGAGAAAGGAGATTCCACCCATGACAGATGAAAAATACAAAGTGCTTGTCGTTGAAGACCAGGCCATGCCAAGACAGTTATTCGAACACTTCATTGAAACTTCTTCCCATTTCACTTTGGCAGGAAGCATCGCTTCCGCCGCTTTCACAGAAGTCTACTGCCTATCAAGACCGATCAATCTCATCCTGATGGATGTCATCACAGAAGGCGGAGAGAATGGGCTTGATGAAGCCGAGAAGATCAAAAAGAAATTTCCAAAGATCAAGATCATCATCGTCACCTCGATGCCTGAATGCTCCTACATCGAAAGAGCAAAAAAGATCGGCATCGAAGGTTTCTGGTATAAAGAGACAAACGAACAGCCCATCATCGAACTGATGGAAAAAGTCATGAGCGGCGAGATCATTTACCCTACCGCTTCACACATTGTAAAGATTGGATTGACAGACAGTTCCAAATTTACGAAAAAAGAGTTGGAAGTCCTGCGCTATGTGACAGGAGGTTTTTCAAATATCGAAATATCAGAAAGATTGAATGTTTCACCCGGCGTCATCAAAAACCATATCGCCGATATGCTTCAGAAGACCGGCTTCCGTTCCCGCACACAACTCGCTGTCAAAGCCAGAGAATCCGGCATTGTCATCCTGAACAAAGATGATGAAATTCTCTGATTTCAGCACTAAAGATCTCCTAAAATATTGATTTTATAGATATTTTTGTCAAAAAAACACGGTCAGGGGTGCCAAATGGCACTTTTGCCGTGTTTTTCTTATTGTTAAAATGGTCTTAATGCGACATACGCAAAAAAGGAGAATACATATGAAACGCAAAAAGCTTATGACAACACTGCTGTTATCTCTCATGGCAACCTCCTTATTCACTTCCTGTGGAGAAAAGGAACATAATTTCTCCGCAAAATGGGAAAGCGATGAAAACTATCATTGGCATGTATGTCAGACGGATGGTCATACAGATACCACTGAAAAAGAAAAACATGTCCAGAACAACGGATCGGTGATTAAGGAACCGACAAGTACAGAAAACGGTCTGATGAAGTACGTCTGCATTACTTGTTTAAGAGAAACGACGGATATCATCGAAAAACTGAATGAGCAGACAAAATACACTATCACTTTCGATAGTAAAGGAGGCAGTGCAGTTAACAATATTACTGCAGAAGCCGGTTCTGCAATCAATGCCCCTGACAATCCGACAAAGGCGGGGTATGAGTTTGTCGGCTGGTATGAAAGCAATGATTTCGGTGCCACTTTGAATGATACACCTTTTACTTTTTCTTATATGCCAGCCAGAGTCTTTACCCTCTATGCAAAATGGGGATTGGAAAGCATTAAGGGAAAAACATTCAATCATACAGATTCAATCGTTACATTTTCATGCACAGATGAAGAAAAAGAAGAGTTCCTAAAGGGGGAAGAATTAACCGAAGAAGAGTTGGTTGCCATGAATAAGGCAGCGACTATCAAATTTGTCTTCGACGAAACGAAAGATATTGCAAAAACGTGTTTCGGCCTCAGTTATGAAGGAGGTTCCGAATATTACGAAAAAGATATCTATTATAAAATTTCCAATCAATCTATCTTGTTCTATGATACTGAAGAAGATATGAAAAAAGGAATTACTGCAACGAAACATGGTTTCTTCAAATCATTTGCAGGAACTATCAGCAAAGATAAAAAGACAATGGTTTTCTCCGGAGAAAATGGCTTTTTGAAAATCGATCACATTCTGACTCTTGTCGGAGAAATCTAAAGACGATAAGACTTCGAACATGATTTTCCCAGAATATCAAGGAGGTAAATGTACTATTGGGAAAACAGAAATAAATAGTATAAAGAAATATGAAAAAGAAAAAAATATCCGCTTTAATTGCTGTCTTTGCTTTATTGACAGCAGGCCCGTTGACCGGATGTGGAAAGAAAGAAAGCACCACACCTGGAACAACACAGAAGACAGAGCAGCCTGTACACAATCACACCTTCTCAACGGCATGGGACAAAAATGAAACAAAGCATTGGAATACTTGTACTGATTCCTCTTGCAACGAGAAGATAAATCTTGCGAACCACACCTTTGTCTGGACGGAAAAGACAAAAGCCGACATTCATAAAGACAAAGTCGAAAAAGGTGTTTGCTCTGTCTGCCAATACGAGACAGAAAGAACAATTGAGGGTACTGGTTTCCATGAATGGGGAACGGAATGGAAGAGTGATATCTCCGGTCATTGGCATGAAACAACTTGTACAGGCCATGATTCAATGAAGAAGGATTTTGCAGAGCATCAGGGAACCTGGGCAGTCAAGACACCTGCCGCTTATCAGCAAGATAGAGTCGATGAAAGAACATGTGAAATATGTAACTTCCACGAAGTCAAAACAGTGCCTGATACCGCTCTTACTCTGAAGCCGAGAACAATCACGGTCACCAAATCTGAATTTATTTATAATACAAGACCTTATGAATTGAATGATTACATCGTAAGCGAAGATAAAGCCGGATTGAAAGTCGAATACAGAAAAAAAGGAGCAGAAGCCTATAAGGCCGTCGCACCGAGTACTGTTGGCGTTTATGAATACAAAATCACCTTACCTGAAACAACAGAATATGAGGCCGGGGAAAAGACAGGTGAAATGAAGATTGCTCAATACGAGGTCAAATTGGATGTCACCTACTTTGAAAAGACATTAGGCGAGAATCTTGTCGATGATAAGATTCAACTCATAGAACAAGAGGTCAAGTTTGATGATGACACAACAAGAAAAGTTCATATCGTTGCCGATAAATCATATGATTTAGCCGGTATCAACGAGATTCCAACTTCTGCATTATCAATCGATGATGATAACTACGCTCTCAATGCTCAGGATATTGAAAACGTCACATTGAAAAACTATGACACTGCTGACTTTTATTGCGGTATCCGTGATATATTCACTTTCTCGGGAAGAGAAGATATCATGATTACAACAAAAATCGCTCGTGGCACGCTCAATAAAGGCGATTCACTTTATATCCATGAAAATGGTAAGTCTATCACAGTTACTGGTATTGAGAAAGAAAGAGTAAAAGTAGAAAAAGCAACAGTAGGAGAAGAGGTTTCATTATTAGTTACTGGTGTTAAAAAAGAAGAAGTCGGAAGAGGTTATACAATTAGTAAGAAAGATACTCTGAAAGAGTATGATCTCCTGTATGGAAAACTCTACATTTTCACAAAAGATGAAGGCGGAAGACGCACACCTTTGATAGATAGCAAAAATGAAACATATTTCCCCAATATCAGATTTGAAGATACCAATTCAGAAAAAACAGCAAGAATGTTCTACCCTAGCGGAACAGATATGGTTGCTGGCGGAGAAACAGTTGAAAACGTCAAGTTCTATTTACCGACTTCTACTCCTGCTTTCGTCGGTCGTACCTTTACTCTCATAGAAAGCGGAAAAACGATTGCAAAAGTCGAAGTGACTGGTGTCCATAAACACGATGCCAACTATAGTCGTAACGGCACATGCTATGAGTGTAACCATTCTTCTGGATATTCTTTGAAGTTAGATAATTATGTTGCAGAAAAAGAATGCAAATTCATCGCAGACGAAACAAGACTATTCACTATCAGGCTTGATGCTACAGCCAGCGATGATGTGACCTACATAATCACAATTTCTGATACCACGAATTTCTCAATGGTTGTCAGAAATGTCGTTGGCAACACCGTAATTGCGTTATCTCCTAGCGGTAAACTCGTGATCAAGAAAAATAAATTTGAACTCATCGGTATCCATGTCACTGCAAAAAAATATGGAACTTGTAAAGTAAGAGTCGCTCAAGTATTTTCAATGTCCGCATAAGCTGACTCTTCGTAAATGAACAGGTGGAGGTGGCCTCCACCTGTTTTCGATTCCTTTTGGACTAAAAGCAAACGACATCGGATATTTTTGACAAGCAGGACAGACTCACATTCTTGGTGTTGTCATTCTATACTGAAATGATGAAACAGTCTGTATCATTCTTTTTCCTTATAACTTCTTTTGCCAATCATTAGCAACAAAAACTTATCAAAAAGTGCAAGTACACTTATGCCAACTGATTCGCATGACTATCCGGTTGGAAGAATGTTAGAACTACAAGAAGGATCAAATATTGTCACTGAAGATTTGAGTATTATAATTTAAAATAATTATAGAAAGGAGCCTAGCATTATGTTAGAAGTGAAAAATTTAACAAAGCAATATAAAAAAAGTGATTCTGTAGCTTTAAATTCCTTTTCTTATTCTTTCAATGAAACAGGTCTATATTTGATTACCGGAAGAAGTGGGTCCGGTAAAACAACTCTACTCAATATATTATCCGGGCTAGATTCACAAACATCTGGTGATTTATTATTTAAAGGAACTAAAATAAATAAATCAAATTATGACAATTATAGAAATAAAAATGTCGGAATAGTTTTTCAGGATTTAAATCTCATCAACGAATTATCTATTAAAGATAATCTATCTTTAGCTTTTGATTTAGCTAAATCACATTATGATAAATCAGTAGTTGAGGAGATATTAAAAAAAGTAAATCTTCCCGATAAATCAGAATCATTGGATAAATTGTTATCTAGACATCCAAACGAATTATCTGGAGGTCAAAAGCAAAGAATAGCAATAGCTAGAACACTAATTAAAGATCCAGATATATTATGTTTGGATGAGCCAACCTCTTCATTAGATAAATCTAACGCAACAGATTTAGCTAAATTGCTCGGTGAATTATCAAAAGAGAAATTGATAATCGTTTCAACTCATGATTTAGATTTCTTTTCCAAATACGCTATTTCTACAATCGAATTAGAAGCAGGTAATATTTACAAAATAACAAATAATGAAGGTTTAAATAACACCGATTCAGCTATCTCTAAAGATAAAAGCAATAAAGAGACTAAAGATAAAAAACATGGGTTATTATCAATAAAAAATAGTTTTAAGTTGAGTCTACAATCTATTGCAAAATCAAAGATTAGATTATTCACATCTTTATTCATAACAATTATTTCAACCGTTGCAATGACATTGTTCTTATCCATAATTAATGCCGATCAAAATAAAATCTTTTTAAATAAGCAATATCAAACAACATCAAGAATGGCTTTTTTAGAAACAAGATTTCAAGGGTATTCTCCAGATGGTAATTTCGTAGATACTTCTATAACTCCTAATACAGAGCAGAAAGAAAAATTAAATTCAAATACTAAAAATGTATTCCAAATGACAAGCATGAAAGGTGGTTATTTACAAGCATTTGGATGGGATTCATCTATGTTGGACAGTTTAACTAAATATGTACTTAAAGACTCATCTTCACAAAGTCAAACAGCAATAGAATTAGATCCTGATATCGATCTTTCTTATATAGGATTTGAAAAAGCTACTGAGAATAGTAGACTTCCTCAGAATTATAATGAAATTGCCCTGCCCGATACATTAGCTTACGGCTTAATCAAATATGCGCATATCTATACATTTGATTATGGAGATGGGAAAAATACATTTGAGGGATCAAAGAATTATGATGAATTAATAGGCAAGACCCTATGTGGATATAAGATTACTGGTGTATTTAAAATTGATGACTTGCCATCTATCCTATTAAATACAAGCACTAATCTCAATAAGGACTGCAACGAGTTATTAAAAGGAAGCTCAATTTGTTGCTATCCTTATCTAAAAGCTGGATATCAAGAAGAAGTTTACAAAGAGCCTAACCCCTCTTATACATATATCTATCGTTTATCAGGTGACATCAATAAGGATTTAAGATTTATCCAATCATTAAATGTCAAAGATGAAAATGGCCTTAATTACTATGCCGTTATAAAGAACAACTATTATTCATACGATACTTTGACTAATTTCAGATATGGAACCACAGGAAATGTAATTACTATAATCATATGCGCTTTATTAACTATAGCTATTCTAATGATTATAAATTTGTGCTTCGCCAACACTAAAAAGAATGAAATTAGAGCTGGAATATTAAGGTCTATGGGATGTACAAAATTAGGAATTATCCAACTGACTATAACTGATTCCTTATTGATTTCCTCGATTATATTTTTATTTGATTTAATCGCATTAGGAATAATATTTCCAATTTTGAATAATTGGATTATGCTCAACTATTTCACTTTCAATATATTCAATATCGGATTATTACTGGCAGTGATAATCGGAATATGACTTATAACCTCATTGATCACTTGTATCAAAGCGTTGAAGAGCAAGCCGATTAAGATTATTAAAAATTTATAAAGACAAAAATAAAAACTCAGCCAAAATTGTAGTGCTGAGCTTTTATTTTCTTTAAATATACAACTTATAATTAACTATTGAAGTTTAAGGTATTCATCACCTTGTTTCCATTAGAATCAGTGATTGATAAGAGACAAGCTGTAAAATAATTTTTGTCATTCCAATTACAGACAGCAACTTCCATAGTGTAGGTCTTAGTATCATCTACATAAGGATTTATCCATTTATACTGGCCTGCAGCATTAGTGCAATAAAGACGCATTTCACTATCGCCATCCTTTAAATAGGCATTTGAATAATTTTTGGTTGAAACGAATTTCAAACCGGCAGTAATAACATATACCTCGGCAGTATGATAATTATCAGCAACAGGTAAAGCTATCAAATCAGCTAAGGTCTTGCCTTTAATAAACGAGGCTGTTGAATAATCCACATTTCCAAACTCATTTTTAACTATTTGACAACCAGTCATGCAAGACTCAAAATAGGAAGGAGTACCTTTACGGGAGCTAGCAAACAAATCTCTCTTTCCTTTGATATAAACTGTTTGACCTATTTGAAGTCCATTGAGTTCATCCCTTGAATTCATAACTACTGCTAAGCTTCCGGTCTCATCTATCAAGTAGAATCCGTCCTTGTTTACTAAAGAAGGTCCTATGACACCTTTGACTAATAATTCAGTACCTTTACTAGCATCAATTGCAGCTTTAACATTAACTGCTGAACTCACATCAACTGGCTTAACAATCTTTATATCCATAGTCTTAGAAAAGTCTGTTTGACCATCCAAATGACCAGTGACAGTAATGGTTGCTGTTCCTTCAGTTCCACTATTAATATGGAATATAACCTTACCATCCTCAGTTTTAAAATAAGCTAAATCATTATTGTTAGAAGAATAAGACAAAGTAGCTGTTCCAAAGTTCAATAAATCAGATGTTACTGAAGTGAGCATTTCTTTCTCAGGGTCTGCACTATAGACTGTATCAAATTGCTCTAATCCATAATATTCGACAGCAAACTTAGGAGCTTCTGCTTTATCGAATTGATAATTATTGTTATCTTCAATCTTGATAGGGAGGAATCTAAATAAAACTCCAGTAGAAGTTGATTTTGCATTTAAGGCTGTGTAATAGACAGAACATATCTTTCCATCATATTGATCCATCCAAGCAAAATCTTTACCATCACATGAAGTATAAACATAGCTTCCTGTCTTGCCATCTAAATCATCGATGTAATAATTAACTAAAGGTTTCCCAATCCGATTAACTTTCCAACCCCAGCCGTGACAAAAGAT
>OLPF01001964.1_pt1 | contig 14983 bp, 11 predicted proteins | sample 1673121 | NCBI WGS metagenome assembly OLPF01 (sample SAMEA3136756, study PRJEB25190) | human gut metagenome
TAATCTTACTAAGATTTTATCATCATTATGATAGAGATTTGAAACTCGATAATTACCCTGAAAATATTTTAATTCCTCTTTTTCAATTTCCACCTCAACTACCTTATTTGCAATTTCATTTACGAGATTTTTGCAGGTATCATGCGACACGAGTTTTCCTTGATTTAGAAGTATAATCTCCTTAGCAATAAACTCAATATCGGACACTACATGGGTAGAAATGAGTACAATTTTGTCTTCTGCAATTTCACTTATAAAATTGCGGATACGGATTCTCTCCTTTGGATCAAGTCCGGCGGTAGGTTCATCAAGCAAAAGAATCTCAGGGTTGCCGAGCATAGCCTGTGCAAGGAGGACACGCTGTTTCATACCTCCCGAAAATTCACCGATTTTCTTATGGCTGACTTTTTCAAGATTAACTGTTTTTAAAAGCTTGTCAGTCTGCATTTTGGCTTCTTTTTTGTTAATACCTTTGAGTGATGCCATATAAAGTATAAAAGCTCGTGCGGACATATTTTCGTAATAGCCCTGTTGCTGTGGCATAAATCCAATCTTTTGTCTGAACTTTTTACCTAATTTCAAAATTTCTTTGCCGTCACAAAGGATTTCTCCCGATGTTCTCTGAACATTGTCGGTAATCAAACTCATAAGCGTGCTTTTACCCGCACCGTTTGCCCCCAGCAAGCCGTAAATGCCATCTGTCAGAGTAATACTGAAGCTATCGAGAGCACAGTAATCACCGTAATTTTTCGTAAGATTTTTCATTTCAAGAGTCATTTAATCACCGCCTTTTCTGCACATACTGTATTTCGTGATTTTCACCGCAACAAATCCCATTATCAGCATTAAAGCTATTGGAATTAGAAATGTAAATCCACTTGATTCCACAACAAGTTTCATCAATGCTACAGGAACAGTTGCAGAAAAATATGCAAAAATCTGAACTCCTGCCACATAGATAAGTGACGGAATAATCATAACAGCAGATGCAACAACTATGCTGACTTCAAACTTTGTTTTTGCCGATACAAGACAAACAACATATGTAATCGCCAAAATCAACAACAACCGCACTGCGTACACAAAAATCATAAACATCAATACGCTGCAATTAAAAGGCAAGCCGTTCAAAAACTCCAGACTTTTTACCGGTGCCGTAATTTCTGACAGCGTATATTTTGAGCAGACTTCGATAAATTCAAACACAGATGTACAAATCCACACAATTGTCGCAATCAATGAAACACAGAGGATTTTCTTTCTGAGCAGTTTTTTTCTTCCGCCACTTGTTGAATTTAACAAATCTGAAACGAGCTGTCTTTTTTCAAATGAGAAAACTCCTGACATTATAATTATGATGCAGAAAACCGATAACAGAGCGAAATTTTGTTGTCTGTCATATCCGCTGCTGCCAAGCAAATATTCAAATCCGGTGGGATTTACAAGCCAAGCATCTTCCCCGTTCTTTTTCGCATCTTCAACATATGAAATTCTTTCATTTATAATTTTCAATGCTTCACGCTTACTGTCATACGCATCGTATTTTTGGCTGACATTGTAATATTTATCTTCGGAAATTTTTCCGTTGTTGTAATCCTCATGCGCATTGGCAAGTTCTTCATCAACAGCATTAATCTCATTTTCAAGATCTGCCACATATTTGTAAACATCGTCATTAAGTTCACCGCTGTGAGTTTCATAAAACTCGTTAACTATGCTATCTTTTTCGCTGATATTAAGTGTTCTTAAATTCAATGAATTAAACAGCGCAAGAACAAAAGCAAGCAAAACTATTATGCCTTTTTGCATGAAGAGTATTTTGTACAACTCAGTACCTGTAGCGCCGAGTTTTTCAACGCATTTCCAATATACTGTGCGAATTTTTGAAGAAAATCGCAGTAAGACACTTTCAATTTTGCCTGGAGTTTTATTAGGATATTTCTTGCCTGCACCGATAATTGAAAAAATTGCAAACAAGAGCGTGAATATTATTGCGGAAATAATTAACAATGAAAACAGGTTCACAAGTATGACAAAAGAGTTGATGTTGTAATACTTTACAATTGCTTCTGTCGGATTGATGAATGTAAACAAATTCATATACTTTAAAATTGCCAAATTGCTTTGTGACGGTAAAAAAGTATATAAAAGAAATTCTGCCGCAAATATTATTCCGCACACGCCGAATGCAAGATTTGTGTTTTGCATTATCACAACGATGAACAGCATCATATACACGGGCACTAATTGTGCAAGAACATTTATCAGAACATATACAAACAGAAATTGTATTTCGCTCATCGGGAATACAAAATTTTGAAACATCTCTATAGACTGTACATTTCTGAACAAATCCGATACTCCGCCGTATATTGAAAAAGAAGTCACAAACAGAGCAAAATACATAACGAAACAAAGTATTGTTGTGCTGATTGCAAGTATTCCGCACCGTTTTACAGCAAGGTTAAATCTTCCGTTTGGTGTTGCATACACCATGCTCCAAAAGCCTCGTTTTCGTTCTTCAACAAAGGCAAGAACAACAATTATATTCAGTACAAGTATTATGTAATGAATCAAGTCATAGTTCAATACTGTTGTAACGGAAAAATCGCTTCCTACTTTAAGCGACAGATTTTCAAGCGGTTTATAAGCCTCCGCAGTCAATTGTATATTTTGAGAAGAAAGTGAATTGTCCTGAGAGAAAATGCTTATCGAATTCATCTGCTGAGCCTTGCTTTCTACGCTCTTAATATAATCGGAATATCCGTTTACATACTCAGCTCTTTTGACAATATTATTGAGAGCATAATCTTTGTTTGTCAGTTCCTGAGCGTTATAGCTCTCCTTATGCTTATCAAACTCAGACGCAATTTCAGGATATTGATTGCGAATTTCTTTTTCCTGATCCTGCCAAACCTCGACATACATATCGTAATCGTCTTTTTTACTTTCATCAAAAGATAAAAGTTGCTCAATCACACTGACATACTCATACTGTCGTGAAATCTTATCTTCAATTTGATCTGCAGGCAAGTCACGGATTTCGGACATCAGATTTTTTTCTTCCGAACAAACCGCACTGAGTTGAACACCATTGTATTCGGCATTTCTGTATTGATCATTTATGTAAAAACCTATGCAAACTGCAAGTAATACAAAAAACGATATAATTATTTTTTTGTTAATCAGTACTCTCTTAATTTCCATAGCGTAAAATTCTCATTGGCTTAAAACAATTCCGTCTTATAAGGAGTTTGAGTATATAACGGTTACTTAACTTAAAAAACACATTAAATTTAGAAGTAACTGTTTTCTGTTTTTATGATGTATAACATTTGCAGATATGATTTTTGTCGCAAATACACCATTTACTTACTGCATTTATATATAGTTAATTTTTATATTTTAACTATATTATATCTTATGTTATCTTTTTTAGCAATAGATATCCTAATTCTACACTACAAGTTTTCGCGGTAAATTTTGTGCATATTGCTATGTTTTGTTAAATTATACACAAGTTTCGATAATTATAATGTTTATGACATAAATAGATGAATTACAAAAAGCAAAAAACGCCAACAGTGATATATATTTTAAAAAACATTTGTATTTTTTAGCAAATTGTATTGCAATAAGCAAAATATTAAAGTACAATAAGTATAAGCAATAAAGAAAGTTTAAACTACATTACTAAGGAGGTAATCTATGAAAAAACTTACTTTATCAATATTGATATTTTTATTATCTATATCATTTGTTGCATGCAGCTCGGCTAATACGCCCTCGCAAGGTTCTTCTGCTTCGGAAAGTACTGACAGTAATTCAAGCAATAATGCTTCAAGTAACAATAGCAGTTCTTCAAACAACAATTCTAATTCAGGGGAAAATACTACACTTAACGATACTTCATTTAAGATTGGCGTAGATGATCAACCGTTTAATTTATCACGAGCAGGTATGAGCGCTTCAAATGAATCAGGAGATTATATGTTCTATCTAAATACACTCTACTTTCATGATAACGCCGCTAACACTACTGTAATAGCTTGTAACAAACCTGACTGCGATCATATAACTAATGTTGACGATGGAGAAAGCGATTGTAACGCATTTTTCCCTCAGGATAAATATTATTACGACAAAGGTTTTTCATATTACAACGACAGCATCTATTTGCTTGGAAAGAGCAGTAAGGATGCAAAATCAGTTTCACTCTACAAAATAAGCAAAGATGCAAGTACAAGAGAAGAAGTTGCAAAATTAATCAGTGTATCTGATTTGAACAGTATTACTGTTTTTGCTGTACATAAAGGTTATGCGTTTTGGTCGTTAAACACAGACAAAAGCGCACAACTGCTCGCTATAAACATTGATAAGCCTACTGAAGTTAAAAAAATTTTTGAAGGCAACGAACTTGCGGCAGGCATTCACAGCTTAATCGGTTCAGGTGATTATTTATACTTTTCAAATTCGTATTCCGAAGATAAGAACTATGAAAATTGGGCAGGGTATATTAATCAGCTTGACATCAATACTTTAAAAACTAAAAAGTTGATGGACATGCCCGATGATTACACTGTTGCAAACGGAAAAATCTATTATCTTGAATCAAACGCTTTATATTGCTATACAATTGATAGCGATTCAAGCGTTAAGATTGCAGACAGTCCCGAAAATTCACAACTTATAATAAGAGATACGGACTACCTCTATCTTACTAACTGGGATAACGAAAAAGTTTCATCGGATAATTACAAAGTTTTTGTAATGTCCACCAACGGCAATATTATTGATACTATTCCTATTCCCGACTGCGAATTTTTCCGAGGCGGACTTCATAATTTGTATATAGAAACAACAGACCGCAAAGTAAAGTATTTGGAAAAATCACAAATTCAAAAGGGAACCCATAATTGGAGTACCGCATACTCAGTTTCTGAAACCGGTCAAGTTACCCTTAATGAATGAGTATATAAAATTCATTACTAAAAATACAAAAACACCGACAAGTTTAGTTACTGCTTGTCGGTGTTTTTATGTTTATGAAGTTTTAATTCTGTCAAATTTAAAAGCACGGTTGTAATACTAATCAAAAATATTATTGTCAGCCACAGTGACGCTGTAAATGTTCTAGAGAACAGATTTACAAGCATTTTATTTCCCGTTAGACTTTGAGAGTTTAGTGTTTGTGCATTATCGACAAGCACATTCAGGTAATTTGAAATGTCGAAAATGTTATCATTCGGTATATATTTTGAGGGGATAAAAATGCTGAAATCACAAATATTAAATACAATCAAAAGCACGGCAGGTATTCCTGCAAAAACAAGCACAAGTGCAACATATTTCAGCGGAATATTTTTTAGCGATTTCAGAAAGTAGTTTAATTTGAGATTTTCTTTTATCTCCTCAAAAAATTTTCTGCTGAACCTATACCACAACTTCAATGCAATAATGCTAAATCCGATAAATATTGCAAGGTATAAAATATGTTCAAATGACGAGAGCGTTTGGTTTTTATCATTCAGATTAACCGAATAATACTGCGGCAAATCCATTTGCTCAACAATTGCTCCCGTATATACCGAATTATCGTAAACAATCATATCAACCGTTCTGTCACCATAATTTTCGGCTGTTGTATATGGAACATACACCCTCCGTTTGTCATCAGCAGAAAACTTATTTATTAAGCTTTCGTTTTCGCATATCACACCGCAAATTGTATATTGATTTCCGTCAATGCAAATCTTTTTACCGACTGCATCTGTTGTAAAAAACAGTTTGAGAGCAAGAGAACTTCCAATTATTGCAACCTTATCTCTGTTATCTATGTTTTGGGACGAAATATTTTCGCCGTTAATTTCGGTCTTATAATCCGAAAACCAGTTTTCATTCACAAGTACCGTAGTTACGGTTTCTTCCTTAACTTTTGTTTCTTTACCCTCGGAACAAAAAGCTATGCCTTTGTCAGTAATCCGTTCAAACAGCTTTTCAAGTTCAGAAACCGTTTTTGGAGCAGTTTCTGAATTTTTATCATAAGTTAATTGAGTAACATCAGGTAATTGCCCTTTTGCATTTTCAATAATTATAATATTCGCAATAAAAACGCTCACAGTCAGCAACAGCAGTAACAGAAACGAAACAATTTTTCTTTTGCTCACACTGTTTCCTCCTCAATATAAACACTTGAACCGTTTTCTATACTCTTGGTTGTTTTATATACAACTTGACTGTCGCCAAAAAGTGAGTCCGATGTCACCTCGCAATACAGCTCGTCACTGTTACATATATCCACCGAAACCTCTTCAACTGTTGCATCACCGTTTTCGGTTTTATTTATAACAAATACTATTCCCGTATTGCCTGCCCCATCCACCGATGAAACAGGCAAAAGATAATGTGTTTTCATATCATTTGAACCTGCGGTATCGTCAATTACACCTGTTTGAACCGAAACCACTTTGACCTTTGGAAGAAGCATATTATTGATTGTTTTTGAAAAATATGTAAGTAATGCAATCACAATAAAAAATACAATTGAAAATTTCAACACTACGCTCTTTAGCTTATCTTTTTTCATAAAAACCTCTCTCCTATCCCTTATCAGTTCCGACAAACGGCGAATCAATATCCCTGTGTCCGTAAAGATAAATAAGCAATGCAGGAATCATAAATATAACTCCGCAGGCAAATATTATGCCGTAATCCGAACTACCGACATCAGTAAGCGTTACGGAAAGCGGATACATACCCTCATTATCAAAATAAATCAGCGGTTGTTCAACTACATTCCAATTATCAATAAAGCAGAGCAACGCAAGTGTTATGAGTCCGCCCTTAATCTGCGGAAGAATAATATTAGTAAATATCTTCAAATATGACGCACCGTCAACTCTTGCCGCCTCAATTGCGGAATCGGGAATGTATTTTATACTTTGCCTCAAAAGACAAATTCCGAATGCAGAAAAAGTTCCGGGTAAAATTACCGCAAGAAAATTATTCAGCAAATTCATATTTTCAAGAATCATATAATCAGGAACAAGTGTTACCTGCAACGGCAGAATGAGCAAAATTATGTATATGAAAAACAGCTTGTCCCTGAACGGGAATTTCAATTTTGCAAAAGCAAAAGCCGCCAATGATGATACTGCAACCTGACCGATTACTGTCGGAAAAGTACAAACAACCGAATTCCAGAACTTCAACAAATACTCGGGTTTTCTGAAAAGAGTCTGATAAAACTGCTCCAAAGTTGCCATATTCGGAATCATATTGAGTTCTTTATATTTTCCGTCAGAAAAATTAAGCATTTCACTTACCTGTGAACCTGTCATAAATGAACAAGCAAGCATATAAATGACAGGAAACAAAAACAGCACAGTTACAGCAATCAACAAAATATATTTTAGTATTTTCATAACCGTATCTTTCATAACAAACCTCTCAAGAATAGCTGTGTTTCCTTTCAAAGCAGAAGAAAATAAACAGCACTATAATTATAAACAGCGATAAGACAATTGATGCCGCCGACAATCTTGGATAGTTAAGATTGTAATAATTGTTGTTGATGAAGTTCTGCAAAAAATACACATTGGTGTTTGGATAATCGCCAAACAAAGCAAATACCTCACGGAAAATTTTAAATGAATAAATAAGCTCCATCAGAAAAACAAAAAATGTAGTTGGCGCAATCATAGGTATAGTAATTTTAGTTACAAGCTGATGTGATTTTGCCCCGTCAAGCCTTGCGCTTTCGTAGAGAGATTGCGAAACATTGGCAATACCTGCCGTAAAAAGAATCACACAAAATCCGCAGTACTTCCACACATAAATAAAAACGATCATCACCATAGACCATTCCGAATTAAAAAATTCAACAGTATTAAATCCAAGTGAATTAAGTAATCCGTTGATTGCACCGTAATCATCAAAAACCAATTGCCACACGCAAATCAGAGATGCAATCGGAACTACAACAGGAATAAGCAATGCACTTCTGAAAAAGGAAGATATTTTATTAAAAGAATTAAGAAACAACGCTATCAAAAACGAAATCACCATTAACAACGGTATCGCCGTAACTGTAAATATACCCGTGTTTTTAAGTGCAAGCAAAAATGTATTATTTTGAAAAAGCTGTATGTAATTTTCTATGCCCACAAAAGTATCGCCGACATACAGGCTTTTGGTAAAACAAATTATGTACGGCACAATATAAAACACCGCTATGCCTAAAAAAGACGGTAATATAAACAGGTATGCCGCTATATGCTCTTTTTGTTTTCTTGTTAATTTAGATTTTCTCATAATTTATTCCTACTCAGTCAAATAAATTTCCGTTGCCGCTGTGAGCTGACGAATAAATTTATCTTTTGAAATATCGCCGTTAAGAAACTTTCGGGTAATATCTCCGATAACAGATGAATTATAGTAAGAGTCCAACACATTCATATACAACGAACAGTTATTTATTTTTTCAATTGCATTAATATATGTTTGCATAAAGTCGTTATCAATCCCTATAATTTTTCCGTCATCATCAGCTTGTTTTGAGGCACTATATTTTGCCTGTTCAAATGCCTTTTTGTTGACCGGAAAAGATATGTTTGCAGAATATAAAATTCCTTTTGCCCCGCACATTTTAGTTTGAACATCTTCAGAAAGTGCAAATTTAAGAAAAGCATACGCTTGCTTTTCAAAATGTGTATTGCTGTTTATTCCAAATCCAACCTGAACAAATGCGGAATAATCATTATCCGACTTAACCAATCCTCTGCAAATCACAGGTGTTTCATTCTCCGATTTATAATACGCATATTTTCTTACCATTAGTGATAACGAACGGTTTATGTAAAGGTCATCAAATATGAAGTCAGGAAAATCTTCTTTTGAAGCATTCAGCAATCTACACATTGTGTCAAGTTTACTTTTGAAATCATCGCTTTCAAAATATGTGACTTTATTTTCAAAATCAACATAGTTATTTATAAATCGGTTAAATAATTGCATAGGATAATTAAACATAGAATTTGTGTCATTGTAACCGCTTATAAAACCAAAATTTGCCTTTTCATTACTGAACGAAGAAAATTTTTCGGAAAGATTTTTATATGTCAAAACAGTATGGTTATCACAGGAAATATTGAACTTTTTCAACTTTTCCTGTGTTGAAACAAATACATCAGTCCCGTAAAACAGCGGTACAATATACCGTTTTCCGTTATAAATTCCGCACTTCATTATTGCACTGTTAAAATTATTAAAGTCTATTTTATCCGCTTGTGTGTTGTTATCGCAAAGCTTATTTACATCAAGAAATGTGCCGTTGTTTAATAGCTTTTCAAACGGAAATTTCTGATTGATTGAAATAATGTCGGGACCTTTTCCGGCCATAAGCTCAGTTGACAACTTTGTGTTTATTTCATCTTCCGAAGCAAATTTTAGAACAGCAATCTGATATGATTTATCATAATTTTGCAGGCAATAATTATTGTATATTTTTATCAGATCACAAAAATCATCACTGTCATTAGATGTGTAATAGGTCATTCTATTTTTCACATCACCAAAATTTTCGCTTTCGGTACACCCCACAAAATTCATAATCACGATTAAAACAAGCAAAAACAAACTGACAACCGATTTCTTCATCTCCACCCCACCTTTCGGCACAATCCACTCCATATACCCTCATTCATTCTGTTAAATAAATTTCCGTAGCAGCAGAGAGCTGACGAATAAACTTATCCTTTGATATACCTTTATTTATATAATTGTCAACAATGTCACCGATAACATTGTCATTATAATATGAATTTGACACATCTCGATACAAGGTGCAAGCGTTTACATTATCGGCAATGTCAATGTATGCTTTCATAAAATCGTTGTCAATCCCGATAATTTTATTGTTATCATCCGTTCTTGAGCCGGCAACAAGCTTAGCATTATCGCAAACAGATATATTCACAGGAAAACTCAAACTTCCTGATGCTGTTGCACCAATTTCTTGAATTTCATCACTAAGGGTATATTTTATAAACGCAAGTGCTTGCTCCTTTAGTTGTGTATTATTATTAATTGCATATCCAACCTGTATGTGTGCGGAATTAACATCTTTGCTTTTTGTCAATCCACGAAAGACTACAGGTGTTTCATTTATAGATTGATAATAAGAATAATTTCCTGCCATCAACGGAAATGACCGATTTATATACAATCCGTCAAACAATTCATTTGTATTGTTTTTTTGAGAAATCGTCAACATCTGCATCATTACATCTAAATTATCTTTAAATTCATCGGTATCAAAATACACAGCTTTATTTTCAAAATCAACATAGCTGTTTAAAAATCTGCAAAAGAGTTGCATTGGATAATCAAACCACAAAAAATCCGACAACTCATTAGATACAAATGAATAGCCTTCATCATTTAAAAAAAAATTTTCAAATACATCTGAAAAATTACTGTATGTCAAAGAAAAGCCGTTATTTTCTTTGATATCGAAATTTTTCAATCTTTCTTCTGTAGATACCAATACATCAACTCCATAAAACAGCGGTACAATATATAAACCGTTATCATAAACTCCTGCGTTGAGTATGTTAACGTTATAATCATCAAGATTTATTGCATTTGAAGAATTATCATCTTTTAGCAAATCATAAATATTCATTAATGAACGGCTTTCAATTAATTTTTCAAAAGGCAATTTTTGACTAAGTGAAATAATATCAGGTCCACTTTCTGCCATAATTTCAGTTGATATCTGCGTTGACATTTCTTGTTCAGAATCAAATTTAACTATCTCAACTTGGAAAGACGGATTATTACTGTTTATGCAGTATTTATTGTATTTTTCTATAATCCAAGACAGAGAGTCTTCATCATTTAATGTGTAATAAACAAGATGATTTTGTTCGCTGTTATTTTTTATTGCACAACTTGAAAATGAAGTAATTATTATAACACTTAAAAGTATAGCTAGTATGACTTTAATAGATTCATGCGGTTTAAATAAAAAGCGTGTGAACATAATTATATTTTATCCTTAGTCTATTCCGTTAAATAAATTTCCGTTGCCGCTGTGAGTTGACGTATAAACTTTTCCTTTGAAATATCCCCGTTTAAGTAATCGTTCACAATATCTCCGATAACCGAGGAGTTGTAATAAGTATTTTCAAATTCCAGATAATCATATAAAGTACAACTGCTTATACTGTTAATCATATCTAAATATTCATTAAAAAACTTAGTTTTTATTTCATCTGAATATTCTTCCTCAGATTTCTCATACTCTCCATCATCATTAATATCATATACACGTTTTGACGTATGGTCAATTACATATTCAAAAGCAGCTTTATTTACAGGCAGTGCCCTTACCACTATTGATGATGATGAGCTGCTTTCACTCCATAATTTTTGAATATCATAACTTAAAACATATTGAATAAAAGCCAATGCTTTTTCTTTGTTATTTGAATTATTATTCAATGCAATACCACATTGAACAAATGCTGATACTGCATTCGCCTTTTTATTGTAGTTTGGAATAATAACCGGCGTGCTGTTATTATTATAAATATAAAAATAAGAATTTAGCGTACTCATCATAGAACCGTCGAAAGATAATTGTGAAGTACGGAACAAATAATTACCTATTATATCCCATGTAGTTCCTTCTTTTCTTGAATTATCATTCCTAATCATTTTTTCAATATAATCTAAACTCTCGGTAAATTCCTCGCTTGAAAATTCTGTAGTTTTATTATAAAAATCCACATATTCATTAACATAGGAAAGGAAGAACTTATATGTTTCATCTTTATTTCCAAAAAGCGCATAATTATGGTCTTTGTCAGATAACCGTATCTCTAACTCTTTAAATGAAAAGTTAGTATTTTCCAGATTATATTTATCTAATATTTCCTGAGTTGTTATAAGTATATTGGGGCAATAAGCTATAGGTATAATATATCGCTTTCCATTGTAAATTCCGCAATCCATTATTGTTGAATTATAGTCATCAAAATCTATATCGGATTTGTATAATTCCGCAAGCTCATCTATATCCGCAAATGAACCGTTATCAATCAGCTTTTCAAAAGGTAATTTTTGATTCAATGAAATTATGTCGGGTCCTTTCCCCGCCATTATCTCCGTTGATATTTTTGTAAGCATAGTATCTTCCGAATCAAATTCCACAATTTCAATTTGATAGGACTCATCGTAATGCTTTGTACAATATTTATTGTACCTTTTAATAATATCGCAAATAACATCCTCATTATATGCACAATATGTAAGCTTTGAGGAATTGCTTGAAGCTGTGCTTTCACCACATCCGCTGAAAGCAAACACAGTAATAATAAATTGTAATGTTAAAATTATCGCAATTTTATTTTTCATAATGATTCGCCTTGTGATTTTTTATATGTCTTAACATAATTCTAAATCATTAATCTGTAGTCTATCTGAATTTTTATGATTTAAATCAACAATAACGCTCTACTCGTTAATTCATACGGATAAGTAGCGAAATTAATATGCACTGAGTTAAATTCACTTCATTAATAATTGAAAGTAACATAGTTATATATCAGATATGATTTTTAACACTCGAGTATAATTTTCTTTATTATCTGTTTCACTTCCTATATATAATTTAGCTTTTTCCATATATTTTTCAAATGCTGCCACATTAACCTGTATATCATTTGTTTCAATTTTCATTTGCTGTTTGTTACTCAAAACAAATTTTATAAATTCATATGCAAATTGTTTGTTATTAGAATTATTATTAATATGCAGCTTAATATTTTCATCGCTAAACCTTTATTTTCTTAAATTATATTTCGAGAAAACATCTTATAAACATCGTTTTACTTTTCAAAAATATTTACTCTTCAAGATAAATTTCAGTTTTTGATTTGAGCTCTTTAATAAATTTATTTTCATCTATTTCATCGGATAAAAATTTATCTACAATATCACCTATAACCTCTGTGTTATAATAATTATACAATCCATAAAGTCTATAGCTTTTTATGTTATCAACGTAATCCTTTGCATACATAAAATTAGCTTCTGAAATATTTGCAGTGTTATTAATATACTTTACCTCTTTTGCTTTATCAAATAATTTACTGTAAGATTCATTGTTGACGGGATATTCCCAGCCACTTCCGTAAGAGGTTGTCGGTAGATATTCCTCTATATTGGCTCCGCAAAAATCACTCTGCACCTTTTCCGATAACGCATACTCAATAAACTCAAGAGCTTTTTCTTTGTTGTCGGAATTATTGCTAATAAAAATTGCATCGGTTATAACACCCGTGGACTCACCGTCTTTATTCGGTGTATTCAAAATTATGGGCTCGTCATTATCATTTTCAATGTCTGCAATTTCATCATATAACGCAAATAATTCAATCTGACCGTTCGATGATAACATTGGCACTATGTTATCTTCATTTTTCTCATTACTGCTGTATAGTTCTTTTAGTGAGGTGACAGACTTTCTAAAGTCATCGCTATCGAAATCATATTTTTGAGAATAGAAGTCAACATTTTCATCTATTAAATTAAGAAAAACATTTTTATAATCCTCAACGCCGGAAAACAGAGCTTGATTATTATCATCATTATTAATACTTCCGCTCAATTCTTTGATGTTATCGTATGTTAAATTCGGTTGTTCGTTGTCTAAATATTTTGATAATTTGCTTGATGAGGAGAGTAAAATCTGAGGCTCAAATGTTACAGGAATAAAATATCTTTTTCCATCGTAAATACCCGCATCAAGAATATTAGAATTATAATCGGATAATTTCAATTTATCCTTGTCTTCGCTATTAGAAATAATATCGTCAATATTTGCAAATACACCCTGTTTAATAAGTTTTTCTGTTGATGATGATAATAGAGATAATTCACCAGATGTAATAATATCAGGACCTTTCCCTGCCATAAGCTCAGTTGTAAGTTGACTTGTCATTTTTTCAATATTATCAAACTCAACAATATTGATTCTATTTTGAACATTCTCACATTTTTCATTATATTGATATATTAAAATAGAAACTGGTGATACATACGGCTCATAATGATAATAAGTAATTGTATTCTCCTCTTTTTTGTCTGCTTCACATCCGACGCAGGTTAAAACAGAAAATATTAATACGACTGCTAATAAAATACTTACAAATTTTTTCATCAGCTTACTCCTCTGTATAATAATAATTTACTTTAAACAAAAGTTTATTGATACAACTATGTCAAAATTTACGGATAACATGTTAAAAGTATATAGTAAATGATGTTGCTATTTAATTATTATCCAAGAAATACAACACTTGAATTTCCTGTAACCTGATATTTTCCGGGGCCGTATTTATGACTATTTGCGTATGCTATTGCGGCCTTTGTGTGCGCACTTACTTTATCACACTTATAAGTATAAGACTTTTTATAGAACCCATAATTGTTACAACCAAGTACCAAAATGCAACCGCCATTTATATCTTCTGTACTTACTGGTTTAATAAAATTTGAAGTTTTGACATATTCATTTAGATTTATTTTTTTCATTGAAATTTCTCCTTTCACAATCATTCCTATATACTTTAACATACTTTCTAAAACAAAAAAATGTTTGAAACATTGCATAAGAACTCATTTATCGGTACAGAACACATATTTGTAAAATTGCCTTCATAAAATGAAACATATTTTTCATTAATATCAACTAGTAGTGCATAATGATATCCATTCGCTTTTGCTTTATTTAATAAGCATATTGCTGGTAAATTAACTTCCGTGATTTCAGATATGCTTTCAATTTGATATGACTCATCGTAATGCTTTGTACAATATTTATTGTACTTTTCAATAATATCGCAAATAGCATCCTCATAGTATGCACAATATGTAAGCTTTGAGGAATTGCTTGAAGCTGTGCTTTCACCACATC
>OLPF01001974.1_pt1 | contig 14958 bp, 13 predicted proteins | sample 1673121 | NCBI WGS metagenome assembly OLPF01 (sample SAMEA3136756, study PRJEB25190) | human gut metagenome
AAACGGGGTTACACCGTATCCCTTTCAAAAAACATCCTTACGGGGCTTTGGCTAAAGTGCCGTCCCGTTTTTTGCGTTTCAAAATAAATCAAGCCTTTTTGCGGGAATCCCGACGCGCGGGGTCTCCGTTCGCTCTTTTCCTCGCGGAAGGCGAAGAACGGCGCCTCTTTTTTCTTCTGCCGGAAAGAAGCGCTTCTTCCTCGCGCTTTTCCTGAATGTGAGCGATCTTGTCCGAAAGCATGGTCAGGATGCGGAAGATCGTTGCGGAAGCAAGAGAAAAGACGGCAAGAAGAAGAACGCATATCCACGACATTCCGCTGATCGCGAAAAGATCTTTGAGAACTATTCCGCAGAAGAGAAGAAGGGCTATATTCAGAACAACTATGCCGAGTTTTAATTTGTTGAACGGTTTGCTGATATTGACAAGGATCATAAATCCGACGACCGCAAGAAGCATCGTTCCCGCCGTCGAAATATCGTCCTGAGGCAGGCTGAACACGGTTCCGCAAACGACAAGCCCCGCGATCGCAAGCGTGTCCGTCAACCCCGCGGGGAACGCTTTCATCATGACATTTTTCATGAAATGCCCTTTTATGCGTTCTTTGTTCGGTTCGAGCGCGAGAAGGAAGCCGGGCAGACCTATCGTGAACATACTTATCAAAGATATTTGCGCGGGTTCAAACGGATAGGTGAAGAAGAACACGGCGGAAAAGATCGCCATAAGGAAAGAGAAAATATTCTTGACGAGGAAAAGAGCCGCCGATCGCTGAATGTTGTTGACGACCTGTCTGCCTTCAAGCACGACGCTCGGCATACGCGCGAAGTCCGAGTCAAGCAAAACGACCTGAGCCACCTGAGCCGCCGCTTCGCTTCCCGAGGACATCGCAACGCTGCAATCCGCGTCTTTCATCGCAAGAATATCGTTTACGCCGTCGCCTGTCATCGCGACCGTGTGACCCGATGCTTGAAGCGCTCTGACAAGTTTCTGTTTTTGCTTCGGCGTAACTCTTCCGAAAACGGTATAACGCTCCGCCGCGGCGCGAAGTTTTTCGGGAGTGTCGAGCGTTGCCGCGTCAACGTAATTATCGGCGCCGTCTATTCCCGCCTGTCGGGAGATCTCCGCGACCGTCGCGGGATTGTCGCCCGAAATGACTTTTATCGCAACTCCCTGCTCTTTGAAATAACCGAAAGTTTCCTTAGCGTTCTTTCTGATCGGATTTGAAAGGACGATATACGCCAACGGTTCGGCATCGCCCTTCAACCCGTGCTTCGCGTCGCCTTCATAAGAGGCAAACAGCAAAACTCTGTATCCCTTTTCGGTATACGTGGCAATTTCGGAGGCATAGCGTCCGAAACGGTCTCTTAAAACAAACTCGGGCGCGCCGAGCAAAAACGTTCCCTCGGAAAAAGTGACCGCGCCGTACTTGACCGACGAGGAGAAAGGAAAGACATCGAGCGCGGTACGCTTCATCGCGTTTTCCTTTCGGTTTGCCGCAATATATTCGCGAAGCGCCTGCATCGTCGCATTCGTGTCGTTTGACGCATAAACATAATCGGAGAGCAGAGATAGCGTTTCACCTTTTCCCCTGCGGGTCACGATCTCCTTGACGCACATTTCGGGCTCGGTTATCGTTCCCGTCTTATCGACGCAAAGAACATCGACGCGGGCAAGCGTTTCTATGCTCTTCATATCGTGAAGAAGGACCTGTCTTTTTGCAAGGCGTATCGTGCTGAGCGCCAGCGCGATCGTGGTCAGAAGATAAAGTCCCTCGGGGATCATGCCGATGATCGCCGCGACCGTGGATGTCACGCTTCTCGCAAAAGTCTCGTGATTGACGAACATTCCCTGACAGAACAGGATTATTCCGATCGGGATTATCGCGATCCCGACCCATTTTATGATCTTGTTTATCGAGCGGATCATTTCGGACTGCTCGCCGCCCGCCATCGCTTTCGCTTCGGCGGTCAGATGCGATATATACGATTCGTTGCCGACCTTTTCGAGGCGTGCGTAACACTGACCCGAAACGACGAAACTGCCCGACAGGAGAGAATCTCCGCGCGTTTTTGAGATCTCGTCCGACTCGCCCGTCAGCAAAGACTCGTTGACCTGTATCGCTCCGTCCGAAACGACAGCGTCAGCGCAGATCTGATCTCCCGCGCGAAGCAGAACAACGTCGTCTTTCACAAGTTCGTCGGATGTAACGCGCTTCTGCTTTCCGTCACGGATGACCTGCGCGTGCGGCGCGTTCAGAAGGCTCATTTTGTCGAGCGTTTTTTTTGCGCGAAGACCTTGAATGATGCCTATCAGCGTATTTCCGATGATTATCGGAAGAAAAGTCAGATTGCGAAAAGACCCGACAACGGTCAGAAGTACGGCGATTATCAGAAATATAAGGTTAAAATAGGTCAGCACATTTGAGCGGATTATCTCTTTCGTTGACTTGCCCGTCGAGATATCCGCTTTATTGACCTGCCCTTTTTCGACCCTCTCCGCGACCTCTTGCGAAGTCAGTCCGAACGGGGTGTTCTCTTCTCTGTCCATCTGTTCTCTTTCTTCTTATCCTTCCGTTTCGGATCCGTGCCGATATGAAACGTCCGATCTTCCTTTTGCAAGGTAACGGCGCGTTTTCCGGTATTTTCCCGCCGCGCCGTATTCATCCAAGTTATATATTAGCACAAAAGCGCCGCGTTGTCAACGAATGAAAGAGCTTATTAAGATAAATTAATATTTCGCAAAAGTAAAATCTTTTTATCAAAAAAATTTTCGTAACAGGAGTTTTCCGAAATCGGCAAACGGGATGAAGAGACTTTTCCGAACGGAAAACAGACGTCGGAGCGCGAATGCGTTCACGGGGAACTCAAGGAGAGGAGCAAAAGCAGGCACCGACCGGCTGTTCATTCAGCGTGTCGATGCCTGTTTTTTATGCGGTATGAGTTGATTATTGAATATCCGTTACCTGATAGCCTTGATCGGCAACAGCCTTCTTCAAAACATCATCGGAAATCTCTTTTGCCAGCGTTACGACAGCAGTTCCGGTCTTGTGGCTGACTTCGGTCTTTTTCACACCGTCAAGTGCTTCAAGTGCTTTCTTTACGTGCATCTCGCAGTGTCCGCACATCATACCTTCGATTTTTAATGTCTTTTCCATCGTTTTCGTCTCCTTTTCGGTTGTGGTTTTTAATTTATTCCTGATTTTGTGATCCCGTCCGGGATCATGCATCCGAAAGAAATTTAAGCGCAGTGCGTTGGTGACTACGCTGAAGCTGGACAAACTCATTGCCGCCGCCGCAAACATGGGATTTAACTGCCAGCCGAGCACACTGATAAATACGCCTGCCGCCAGAGGAATGCCGATAATATTATAGATAAACGCCCAAAACAGATTTTCGTGAATGTTTCGCAGCGTTGCACGGCTCAAACGGATTGCCGCGGGAACATCGGACAGACGGCTTTTCATCAGTACCACGTCCGCTGCATCAATCGCAACATCCGCGCCCGCGCCTATGGCGATACCTATATCGGCACTTGTAAGCGCCGGAGCGTCATTGACGCCGTCACCGACCATGATGACATTGCCTTTTTTCTTAAGCTCACGGATCACGCTTTCCTTGCCGTCGGGGAGCACACCGGCAATTACTTCATCGACGCCTGCCTTCGCTCCGATCGCTTTAGCCGTGCGCTCGTTATCGCCTGTCAGCATCACCACACGGATGCCCATATTCCGCATTTCTTTTATTGCCTGCGGACTGTCCTCTTTTATAGTATCCGCAACGGCGATAATACCGTAAAGCTCCCCGTTGCAGGAAAAGAACAACGGCGTTTTCCCTTCTTCCGAGAGCCGCTCGGATTTTCCTTTTATTTCATCGGGCACAGAGATTTGTTCGCTGATAAATTTATAACTGCCGCCAAGCAGGACAGCGCCGTCAAGGGATGCGGTAAGTCCGTTGCCCGGTAAGGCTTTGAACTGCTCTGCCTCACCGGCTGCCAAACCTTCCTGCTCCGCCCTTTGAGTGATTGCCCGTGCCAACGGATGCTCGCTTTTTTTCTCCAGCGCATAGGCGACGGACAAAAGCTCCTTTTCGCTTCTGCCGCCTGTCGGAATCATGTCCGTAACCTTTGGTTCTCCCTGCGTTATCGTTCCTGTTTTATCAAGTGCCACAATCTGCGTTTTCCCGGTTTTTTCCAAAGATACGGCCGTCTTGAAGAGAATACCGTTCTTTGCTCCCATTCCGTTTCCGACCATGATGGCTACGGGAGTGGCAAGACCGAGAGCACAGGGACAGCTGATTACCAATACGGATATACCCCTCGCCAAAGCAAATCCCACTGTCTGACCGGCGATAAGCCATGCCGCCACGGTTATCACAGCAATCGCAATTACGGCAGGGACAAACACACCCGATACCTTGTCCGCAACCTTTGCGATCGGCGCTTTGGTTGCCGCCGCATCGCTGACCATCTGAATAATTTGCGAAAGCGTGGTGTCCTCGCCGACTCTTGTCGCTTCACAGCGGATAAATCCCGACTGATTAAGAGTTCCGGCGGACACCGTGCATCCGACCGTTTTATCGACAGGTATACTCTCTCCCGTCAAGGTGGATTCATCTACTGCGCTGTTTCCCTCTAAAACGGTGCCGTCCACGGGGATATTTTCACCGGGACGCACGACAAAAACATCACCCTTTGCCACCTGCTCGATCGGCACGGTTATTTCGGTACCGTCCCTGTCGAGCGTGGCGGTCTTGGGAGCCAGCTTCATCAGTCCTTTCAGAGCGTCGGTGGTTTTGCCTTTTGAGCGCGCCTCCAGCATTTTCCCGAGAGTTATCAGCGCAAGTATCATAGCGGCGGATTCAAAGTAAAACTCGTGCATATAGGACATTACGGCGTCTGCGTTGCCCTTTACCTGCGCATCCGTCATGGCAAACAGAGCAAAGGTGCTGTAACCGAAGGCTGCCGAAGCGCCTAATGCAACCAATGCGTCCATGTTCGGCGCACGATGCCGCAAGCTCTTAAATCCGCTGATAAAAAACTTCTGATTGATAACCATTATCACAACCGTTAACAACAGCTGCAAAAGCCCCATTGCCACATGGTTATTATCGAAGAAAGGCGGCAGAGGCCAGCCCCACATCATGTGCCCCATAGAAACATACATGAGAACGATCAAAAAGCCGAGAGAGGCAATCAGTCTCTTTTTAAGTACGGGGGTTTCTCTGTCTTTCAGTGCGTCCGTGTCGGAAGATGGCCGTGTTTTTCGCTCCGTGTTTCCTTTTTTCAGCGCTGCGTCGTATCCTGCGTTGCGAACCGCCGCTATGATCTCTTCGGCATCGGCAGTTCCCTCAACACCCATGGAATTGGTAAGAAGGCTGACCGAGCAGGAAGTTACGCCTTTCACGCCCGAAACGGCTTTTTCCACGCGGGCGGTGCAGGCGGCGCAACTCATACCGGTTACTGTATATTGCTCCATATTTTATTTGTAACGACTCCTTTTATTTCATCAGTTTTTGCAGAGTTGCCACTAACTCGTCAATTACTTCATCCTTTCCGTCACGGATATCTCTGGCAACACATCCTCGAATATGACTCGCCAGCAGTTCCTTATTAAAAGCATTGACCGCAGCGTTCACAGCGGCAGACTGGATCAAAATATCCGCACAGTAAGCATCTTTTTCCACCATTCCGCGAATCCCGCGAATCTGCCCTTCGATTCGGTTTAGGCGGTGAATCAGCTTTTTGCGTTCTTCATCTGAGCGAGCTGTTGTTTTTCCACAGCATCCGCATACTTCTTTATCAGACATCGTCACATCCTCCTTGCATACCCCTGTAGGGTATTATCATTATATACCCTGTCGGGGTATTTGTCAAGAGGGGAACAGCATTTTTTCGAAGAATTTTTTTAATATAACTCCTAAATTATACCGTCTGCGCAACCGAAAGCTTTTTCTGACTGATTCAGTATATCAAAAAAAGAGGTCGTGTTATTCAATCGCCTGAAAATTTAACGGTTTATGCTCTTACCTTAAAAAAGAATAAATCCTCGAAATCGTGTTGCAGGCATTGTTAAGGATTTTCAGAACTCGGCAAAGCATAAAAACCGAGCCTTTTGAAGAACTCCTTCCGATCCGCATCCTCCGTCTTTTCGTATGCTTCCCTCATCCGAAAGCGCAACGCCTTTTTCATGCAGCGCATAAGTGTCAAAAAGCACTGTCGGAATGTTCCTCCATTATAATAAATATTTATTAAAACTTTCGGTTTTTTCAAAACACATTAATTTTTTCTTACTAATTGTCTTTCAAATACTTCACAAGCTGCACGGTCGCTTTACTACGTCCCTGAACGCTTGAAAGTCCGTTTTCTTTAAGTTCTTTCAATGGATACTTGTTTGGGGCGTATTTTTCTATGAACTTTAATTTCATAACGGTGACCTCGCTTTAATTCTTTGTCCCTGCTAACGATTTAATAAACTCAATTTCTTCTTTAGACAAATATTGAGCGTAATTTTTAACGGCCTTTGTTATGAGAATTGCACCTTGCGTCTGCAAAAAGTTCTCTGCATTGATATAGGATTGCTCAACTGTTGTCGGTTGAGAAGTATTCACGGCATTCCACACAATTGTTTCTGCAAAATACTTATTCATCAGCTTTTGAATATGCTTTTGCATTTTGGCAAATTGCTGTGATGCATAGTACTGTCGGAGGAGGATTACGTCATCGATGTAATCCTTAACCTCCTTGACATCCTTAAATTTTTCGTAAATTTTTAAATAATCTGTCATCTTCACTCCATTGGTTTAATTGTTGACTCGATAAAATCAATTTCTTCTTGAGCCAAACTATATTTTTTATACAATTGTTCATCTACTTCTGGAATAGCTTTGCTCCAGTTAATATCTGATGAATTTGTAAAATCTTGCATAGGCACAAACTTATAAACGATTTGTGTTACATTTTGAGATGTCTTCATTACGCCAACCATAAACCTTAAAAATTTTGTTTTCATATATTTTACAAGATTTATGGCCTCCTCTTCCGTATCAAACATACCAATTGGAATTAGTGAATCAGAACACGCAGAATTAGGTGAACCAACATACGCTTTCCCTATGATATAATGGGGTTTATTTATTTCTATGGTGCCTGCTGCCCCATTTCCTTTTGAAGTAAATATCTTCCACTTTTCAACAAGATCTATATTTTTAGTAATTTTACTTTTATCTATATATCGAATTTCCTCATGTGCACATCTAACGCTACAATTATTATGGCTTGGTGTTTCAGTGGTGTTGGCATTCAAATATGTTTTTTTGCCAGGAATTCCAAACGCATCGCGTCCACACGCTACGTCCATCAAAGATGAAAATTGTCTACTGTTACGCACTTTATTTACAATGCCGACCATTTGCTCCATAGATAGAATAATATCCATGTTTTTTTCAAATAAAGGTCTATAACTTTGATTGTTATCTGTAATAAATAAGACATCACCATTATATGATTTATCATATAAATAATAATTAACTGCTCCAATTGCAACGTCATCAAAAATGCCTGTATTATCTGTGAAATTCTTTATAATTTTAAAATGATTATTCTCTTTTACATATGTTCTTAAAGGGGCAAACGATCCGTCTTGACCTTCACTAGTAAACCATTTTGATGGAGTTATCAAAGTAGAATATTTATTAGGGAGCTGTGTCGATAACTTTATAAAGTTCGGGAATAATTGTTTGCCCAACGATTTGTTTCCAGCAGCTTTGCTGACAATTTCCTGATACGGTGGATTTCCTACCACAACATCAAAATTCACTTTTTCATCTCCTTTTGTAATTTCATCATCTTGTTTTATGCTATTAAACGGCTTGTTTTGTTTGATGAATTTAGAAATATATTCATAATCAACTTTTCCATTTTCATCAATAAATTCTAACAAGTCATAAGAATTAAACTTTCTTGCTAAATTTTCTTCGTTTAAATCTAATTTTTCATATACAAATCTCGTAAATTCGTATGCGATATTAGACGTAGGAATTGAATAAATACTATTTTTGATTACTTCCTCCGGTATGCCCAACGATTCAGCACGTCTGTAAATAGCAACAGCGAACTCACCCATTTTAGAGGCAATATCCAAGAACTTATTGCCATTTTCAAAAACTTTTTTGAAATCGTCTTCTGGGATTAAATCAACCATTTCTTTTGCGATTCTTTGCGGGGTCACAACTTCAGAATCACTAATTTTACCAAATCTTTGAATAGCTGTTGTCGCACGCTTAATGGGATCATCTTCGCTATTTTCATATTCGTGGGATAATCGATACAAATCATAAATTTTGTTATCCAAAGAACGTAAAGCTGTGCCAGACATATTGTTTTTAAGAAATTCTACAAAATCTTTATTCATACCAAGATTGTTAAAAATTCTCTCGTTCTCAGCATCACTTAGGCTTTCAATTACCGCATTTAGGTTCTTAATCTCTTTCTCGCCTTTGCTAAGAAAAGCATAAAAGAGAATTCTACGATAATATGAACGGCATTTTTTGACAAAGACTTTTACATCGGTTTCTTTTTCTTGCGTTTCGCTAGTGCCGGTGTTATCGTCCTGTTTTACTTCATGATCATCATCGGGATTTTCATCAGTTACTCCGCCAGTGTGGATATCGTCATCGCCTAGATCAGTTTCAACACCTGAATAAGCTTGCTCTGCAAACCCTTTTCCTGAACCTATTTCAAATTCTTTATCAATTACATTTTTAACATTCTCAAAGTTTATTAGATTTTCATCAACAATAATATCGTTTGCGGCTTCAGTAATGCCACGATTGGTTGAATATTCACTAACAGCTTTAAGGATATCGGTAGGCGTAACTTCAACCAATTTATTTTCTGCTATGCGAATAATCGGCGAAACCTCAAGATCTCGTTTGATTCTTTCCTCGCTTTCATCATTACCACCATCAGCTGTATTGATATTATTAATGCGCGATTTTGTCTCTTGCAGATAAAACATTCTCTGCGGATTGAAGTCGACCAAAAGCGTTTGAGGTTTCATATCTTTTTTGATAACCTTTTTAACCTCTACGCCATCAACCAGCTCTTTTCCTTCATAGTCAACTACATATTGGCTTTGAAGTCTGAAGATTGCTTGGTCGTAATCTTGTGGAGACGCGGTATCTTTCAAGAAAATCATTGTATCCCATTGGGGTACAGTGCAACCTGTAAGCATACGATTTACAGTTAAAGTTATAGTCTTTTTATCTTCTGATTCGCAGGTCGCAATCTTGGATTTTACTTCTTGAATTTTCGTGTACTGGGAGTTAAGACCGGAAATATTTATTATTTCGTAATTGGAAAGATTTTTTAAAGCTTCTTTATTATCGTTTATCAGCTTTTCCATTGCATCACAAGACGCGCAGTAGGGCATAACCATAACCATATGACGGCAAAGTTTACCCTCTTTAATGCGTTCGTTGTCAAGGAACGATAAAACATTCCTATCATTTTTAGTTCCGTCAATGCTTTGGAGAAAATCTAAAACCTCGTTCTCGTATTCGAATTTTTGATATTTGCCTTCATCATCTTTTTCGATTGACTGAGGTGCAAAAAGTGCAGATAAATGATATGAATATCCTTGTTCTTCCAGTTCCTTTATCTTGCTCATGGAAGACTCGTTCAAATTGAACGCGAAGCGAACCATTTGTGGGAAACCATAATAAGGGTTATCCCATTCTTCTTTTCCGGTTTCTTCCTGTTTGCCACCAGCAATATTTTCTTTATACCATTTTTCTTTTTCGCTAATTATATCAGAATATTGGCAAAAAGATATTACATCTTCTTTTTCAAACTCACTGCCCAACAATATACGATAAGGAGTGCCTGATAAATGCAGTTTTACCTTTACGTCTAATCCTTTTGTTTCTTTCTCGAGTTCTTTTTCGGCTTTATCCACTTGCAGACTGCCTAATGCTTCGCTATTAATTCCATCTGCTTTTTCTATCTGTTTTAATGCAGTATCTTCTTTGTAATGAGCATCAGCAATTACTTTTCCGAGTGTTTCAGCTCTTGCACCAAAATGGGTTTCATCAATAATCATTAAATCGATTTTAGACTCGAACAATTCGGAAAAGCGTTTTTTCTCTTTCGATAAATCTTGCAAAGTAAGGAATAAGACGATGCATTTTTCGCTACTTTGAGCATCGGAAATTGCTGTGTCGTTTTTCTTTAATTTTTTAGAATTTAAAAATACAAAATTCGCAAATTGTCCTGGCTTTTGAACATTTTGCTGCCATTCATCTGCAACATCTGCTTTTCCGGATACAACCAAGACAAATTTTGCATTCATTGCTTTTGCGCAACACAAAGAGGTAAAAGATTTACCGAAACGCATTACTGCATACATTAGCAAATTACTTCTACCGTTTGCTTGAGCTTGGTTAAACTTATCGATAGTATCTGTTTGAAGAGGTCTGCGAGGTTCCCAATCAAAACTATCTCTTTTATATTCCGTTTCAACTGTGGCTCTATTTCCAATTGCATAATAAATATACTTTGTATAATCTTTTTCGCTTGAATCAACGATATCTGCAATGGCTTTTTCAACATCTTCTTTAGAAGCATCCTTAAAAAACTCTTTAGAATATGGTTTATCCGGATAAACATCTCTTGTTAATCTCGTTTTTCCATTATCCTCAAGATAGCTATGGACAGAATAATCTCTGAAATAAATATCCTTTCCCGCTATTTCGGATGACCAATCTCCAACGTGTTTTAAATCGCTAAATCCAGCTTTCTTCCATTCATTTAAACGTTCATCAACTGAACGAAAAGTGTCGCCTACTTTAAGATATCTAGGAATAGTATCCGTTTCAAAAGCATAAATCTTTGGTTCGATTCTACCAAAAACCACTTTTTCAATGATTGTATCATCTATACTGAAATTATTTATCATAATTCTTTCTCCTTTAATAACGATACAAACTTTGTCGTTTTATTTTCTTTCCAGTCTTTTATAATACAATAAATTCCGGTATGAGCATATGGATCATTTTTGACACATCCAGGGCAAGGCTGTTTTTCTTTAGAAAAATCAAATAAAGAAAGTTGGCTATCCTCTTTCTCTTTACAACTTTCCGGTATAACATATTTAAGTCCGTCCATTTGCCAAATGTTCCACGATATAATGGTTGCAATTTCTTTTAGGTATTCTTTGATAGGGAAAATGCCAAATTTGTTTTCATAATAATCCACGAAAGCAAACAATAAATTTTCTCTTGCTAACAACAAATTATCGCCTTGCCATTCAAAACCGTAGATGCTTTGGAATGCTTTTTTTGCCCAAGAGTACCATTCTATTTCAGAATCAACATTTTCAGATAAAACTCGCAGTTTACGATCCAACAGACCAATGCGCCTTGAAATTTCAATTTCCTCACCTGTTACAGTGTCATACCTGCTCACCAAATATGGCGCTTCACCACAAGTGATTTCTAAACGAACATCGTCAATGTAGTCTTGCCATGTTTTTCCTGTGATTGTTGGAAATCTAATAGGCTCGGTAGTTGCATCCCAACTTTTATCAGATTCTATGTTGAAAACATAGTCTGTGCCGAACCACGCATTGTCAACTAAATTATTCTGCTTGTTACATATCCATGACGGAGTAAAAACCTCAGCTTTATCACGGATTCGGTCTGTTTGTTCTTTTTTTGATTTTTCAGTACGAGGCTTTATAACATTACCATGATATCCGACGATAGATTCCACAGTAATATAATCACTACGACGATAGCCAAAGCCCTTATCCGCATAATTGTCAGTGGCCCAAATAATGTTTTTCTTTGAAGAGCGATCTTTTAACAATATCTCTAACAATTCATTATCGAGCTTGAATATGAAGTTTTCTTTTATATCAATTCGATTTTTTTCCATAATCCTCACCATAATTATTCTATCACAGCCAAAGTCCTATAAAACGGACCTTAGTTGTTTGGAATAAACTCCATAATGTCATCCACACCGCAGTTTAATGCAGCGCAAATTTTGCCGAGAGTTTCAACGGTAACATTTTCACCTTTACTCATTTTGGTGATAGTATAGTTACTGATATCCGCAACTTTGGCCAGGTCTTTTTTCTTCATATCGTGGTCAATTAAAAGCTTCCATAGTTTCTTATAACTAACAGCCATAAGTACACCTCATAAAAAAGATTATAATATAACAAATACATTATAGCATAATCATCGTAGATATGCAATACTAAATAAAGCGATAACTGCATTTAATTTTGATAAAACTTTATGTTCGATTAAAAATATGAGTTTATATGAAAATACAAAGAGGTTCCACACAACGATGGAACCTCTTTGCTTTTATTCGCTCTTTTCAGGCGCTATAATTTCACCTGTCTTAAGCCATTCTTCGTATTGACGATTGCCTTCTTTGGTTTCGTAGAAAGCTATAATGTCAGGCAATATAGCTCTTGCGAAAGACTCAAGTGCTTCTTTTGGAATGGTGCAACTCATACGTAAATCAACTCCTTATATATTATTTCGTTGATTCTATCACGCATGTTATTCATTTTGCAAACCCATTCCATTTGATTATCCGTTTTGAGTTGTTCGGTAATGCCTTCAGCAGTTTTATATTGTGATATGAGTGTATCAAACATTTCCTCTGCTTGTTTGTTGATGTCAGCAAGGTATCTATTCAGTTTGCAGTCTAAAACTAATGCAGTATAAAATCCTTTACGGTGATGCTTGATATACTCTAAATGCCGCTGCCCCCAAATACCAATTTCAATCTTTTCTTCGTCGGGAAGTTTTAAACAAGGGATATAATAATCACCTTCGAGTTCATACCATAAGCCATTACTTTCATCATAGATATACTTTTCCATAATTAAACCTCCTTCAACAAATCCTGAAAAGGAGCGTTTTCGTTCACAAAAGCATCGTATGTGAATTTAGCGCCGAGTCTGAATCCCATAATAAAACTATCAAGGTTTGATTCTCCATTAACGACACTCCAAGCGTTGCAAAAGTCAAGAAACTTCTTTTTGCTTTCTCCCGCAAGATTCTCGGTCAGAAAATCCTCGTTGAGCATTAGAACCTCCATCTGCTTTTGGACGGTTTTGTTTTCCTTGGTGCTACGTGCTTGTGGGGCTAAATTCCCGTAATAAAATTCTTCAATAAAATTAGTCATTTCTATAATCCTCCATATGATTTGAATTATCCTTACAATTCAATCATTCTGACTGATTACAAAAGCCAAAGGGAGACAACTTCCTTACGGATTGTCTCCCTTGGGGTGCGATTTCTTTTTCGTTTATTAAAAAGAGAAGCAAGCACCCGGAAGTTTGCCCTTCGGGCAAGGGAAATTCGCCTTGCCGCCGCCTCGCAAGCGGGCGGACGCTCTGCGGCGAATTTGCGAACCGGTCTTGCTGTCGCAAGCGTCCGACATGGATGGCTTCTCCAAAACAAAAGCACCCCTGTTGGGGTGCTTTTGTTTTGGAGGCGCCACCCGGAATCGGACCGGGGATAAAGGTTTTGCAGACCTCTGCCTTACCGCTTGGCTATGGCGCCTTATCTCGCATACAAAAAAATGTATGCTTTATATATAAAAAAAATGAACGCGGGGTTCATTCTTTTTTTTAATGGAGCGGTATACGGGGCTCGAACCCGCTACCTCAACCTTGGCAAGGTTGCGCTCTACCAGATGAGCTAATACCGCATAAATGGTGCCTCCGGTCGGAATCGAACCAACGACACGGGGATTTTCAGTCCCCTGCTCTACCAACTGAGCTACAGAGGCGTATGCAATTGAAAAACTGGTGGGAACAACAGGGCTCGAACCTGTGACCCCTTGCTTGTAAGGCAAGTGCTCTCCCAACTGAGCTATGCTCCCTCAGGTTTTATACCCTGCGCCGCGTTTCCCGCGCGACGTGTATTATAATACCGCATACATGCCGATTTGTCAATAGGTTTTTTCAATTTTTCTGGAATTTTTTGTCCGGTTTTTCTCCGGGGAGGGCGACAGTTCCCCGCCGCCCTCCGGAAGGCCCTATTTTCCCGTTTCCAGATAGCGCACTTCCGCCGCCGTCAGGGGAATTTCCAGCGCCCGCATGCTGTCCTCATACTGGGAAATTTTCGAATAGGTGCACATGGCCGCCGGGTGCAGCGGATGACGCAGCAGATACGCCAGGGCGATGACCGTGGCCGAAACGCCGTACTTTTCCCCCACTTCCACGCAGCGCCCTGCCCGGCGCAGATTTTCCGGAATGGAGGTATAATAGGCCTTCACCGTGGGCTTGTATGCCCCGCCCGCCTGATATTGGGCGAAAAAGCCCTTCCCCTGGCTGGCAAAGGCCATGATGGTCATGCCCGTTTCTTCATACCACATCTGTTCCGTGGCGTTCATGGGCACATGGGTGATGTCCCCGGTGAGGGGCGGCGTGGTCAGCGCCAGAGCGAAATGCAATTGGCTGACGGTGAAGGGAGTCAGCCCGTTTTCCCGGGCAAAGGCGTTGGCCTGGGCGATTCTGCCGCAGGTCCAGTTGGAGACCCCCACGGCCCGGGCCTTGCCCTCCCGCACCAGCGCGTCCATCACCGGCACGATTTCCTCCACCGGCCGGGCCGGGTCGTCCCGGTGCAGCAGATAAAGATCCGCGTAATCCGTGCCGAAGGCCTGCAGGCTCTTTTCCAGATCGCCCCGAATGTCCTCCGGCGCAAGCCGCGCCAGATACATTTTGGACTGTTCCAGGGGATAGCAGCCCTTCATGCACACCTTCACCTGAGAGCGAATGCCCCTTTTGCGGACGTATTCCCCCAGCATCCGGTCGCATTCCCCGCCGTAATACATCCGCGCCGTGTCAAAGGTATCCCCGCCGGCGGCGCGATATCGGTCGAACACCTGATCCGCAATCCCAGCGGCATAGGAATTGATGCCCATCACAATGTGGG